>JACLAB010002065.1_pt1 | contig 16831 bp, 26 predicted proteins | sample 8027921 | NCBI WGS metagenome assembly JACLAB01 (sample SAMN15725117, study PRJNA655200) | protist metagenome | isolation source: fluorescence activated cell sorting (FACS) single amplified genomes of... | place: USA: West Boothbay Harbor, Gulf of Maine | collected 2000-07-19 | reverse complement strand
AGCACGGGCAAAGGGTACGTACCGCGTCCCCTAATTACGGTTTGCGTCGCGGCCCGTTACCAGTCATCGTCGCCGAATTCTTTTTTTTTTCCAATTCATCAAATCGGATCGAGGCGTCGCACCGGGGGCAATCGCCGTCGCCGTCGGGTCTAACAACCCACAGGCGGCACACACCGTGGCTTTACCTATAGGGAGAGTTTTTCTCCCTCCGTCCCCACGCGGCGCCGCAACAAACACACACTCGATCCGAAGAACGACAGAATGGCATCATAGTACCACGAGAGGTGTCCAAGAGCCTCCGTGGCCTCCTTTAGCCTTCACATCTGCAATTTGTTTTTAGGGGTTGGTTTTTCTCGGCTTCTACCTTTGATGACACTCGACGATGAACGCCCGTGCCTTCTCGACGATGCATTCATTCAATCGCAATCGATCGCTGACGGGTTCGAACCCACGACCTTTGCATTACGTCTTCGCGCAGGTACGTCCGGGAAGACCTGGAGTGCTCGCACTACATGAAAAACTACGACGTCGGGCACGTTCCGCTGCGTCTGCCGCGCGCCAAGCAACTCCTAGGAGTCATCGACAGGTACGCACACCAGTCAGTCAGTCTCCCAAATACCCAAATACACAAATACCACCTAAATACCGCCCAAACACTGACCGATAACCCACACAGAAACTTCGGCACTCTGGCGTTTTGCCGCCGATTTCTTGACCGCATCGGCGAGACTAAATACCTCATGGCGCTCAAGAACCTTTGCGACAACGGTATCATCCAGCCGTACCCGCCCTTGGTGGACGTGACTGGTTCGTACGTGGCGCAGTACGAGCACACGATTTTGCTCCGGCCCACGTGCAAGGAGGTGCTCACTCGAGGGGACGATTATTGATTCAATTGCGCGGGTTAGCGTACGAGGGTGAAGTCGGACGTCTATTCGGGGTTAATATTCATAATTCACATTCATATTCATAGTCACACCTACTAAGAGTAACACGCTCACTCCAGTCCTGGGATGTAAAGGAGCTTGACGTCGAACACGACTGGCGAGAAAGCCGAGATCCGCGGCCGCCCCTGTGAACAAAACACACGCGTCAATATAATTGCCAGTATGAAACTAAAAATTAACTTACCGGCGCCGACGCCAGACCTTTGGGGAACGCGAGCTCTCCCGGGATGTAGAGCCTCCTGATACCTCCCGATCGCATCGTTAGGATGCCCTCGTCCAGCCCGGGGATGACGTTCGTGTCGCCGCCCGGTCCGAGTCCGGTGATGCGAATATCGTTCGGCTTTCCCTTTTCCAGGGAGTTGTCGAAGATCTGTTCGCGTTATTAAATAAACACGGCGTCAGAATACCAATTGCCCGTACGGAAATAAAAATAAACGCACCAGTCCTTGCTCGTTTTTCGCGATGTAGTCGACGACTGTAAACCAAAACAACACGACGTCACACCAATTGCCCATACGAGAATTAAAATAAACTTACCAACTTGGAAGCCGATCTCCGGCTGGACGCCGTCGCCCACCTTGATGTCGCGGTACTGGAGGCCGGACTGGGTGGTGACGAGCTCGGCGTCGTTGATCGTGGTCTCGCACGCCGCGTCGCAGATGAGCTTGGTGACTTCCTCTTCGGGCAGCCCCATCTGGATGGCGGACGCGGGGGATGTGGCGATGGCCACGGTGGCCGCGACGGCGAGGGAGGCGCCGGCGATGCGGTCCACGACGGTCTTCACGATGGACGCGCGCCGCTCGGTGGGATGCGACGGGGAGAGGGATGCCTGCGTTGATGGGTATCGTAGATGATGCGAGGAGAGCGGCGGGGTCAGCGTGGACGGATGTCGTGGACACAGCTGTGCATCGATGAGCGAGTCGGCTCCACGTCACGGGAGGGATGAGTGAGCGATGTGTTCACGGTGGTGCGTACCGTGACGCGGGTGGTGCGGCGGCGGGTGGAAGCCGCATCGCCGCGGACGGCGACGGGCGCGCGGAGGCTCGCGGTGGATGCGACGGCGAAGGACATCGGTGGTGAACTCGGTCTTCTAGGCTCGAGTGCGTGCGATGGGAGGTGGAGGAGGCACCAGATAAGACTGTGCCGCTGAGCGGTCTCAGACGAGCGACCGACCGCTTCGGTGTCCGCCCGCCCAAAAATAAATAATGCATTCTCAACGTCACCCCCGGTCCACTCTCGTCGACGCGCGGCCTCCTCCTCCGTGTGCGCACGTCGGAGATGTCCAGCTGGAACCAGAACGATGCCGTGAGGTACGCACGAACATCGCTCGTCGCGTCCACCCTTCATGACCACCCAGTGACCGCCCCACGACTCCCACGCAGTAGGGTGCCCTCTCCGAAAACAAATTCTGATTAGATCTCCCCTTTCCCCCCCCCCAACCTCCCTCGAACTCCAGGGGACGACAATCCGGCCGGACCGGTGGCGCATCGCTCTTCGGCGACGGCAGCTCCGTGGAGATGCAGATGCGAAACGACCCGGAGAGCCTGGAGCGCGACAACGACGCCGCCATCGGGCACATGTCCGACCGCGTCGCGATGCTACGCTCCATCACCGACAACATTCACGACGAAGCGGAGTCGCACAAGAAGCTGCTGGACGGTAAGTTTATTTTCATTGTCGTACGGGCAATTGGTGTGACGGCGTGTTTGTTTTCTTACAGGGATGGGAGACTCCATGGGCGGCGTCGGGGAGACTCTTGGGGAGACGGTGAAGCACTTCAACGCGGTGTTCGTGAACAACAAGAACGGACGGCAGTTTTGCTACGCGGTGTGGGGGATGGTGGGTGTCATCTGGTGCCTCCACTACCTCAGCTCGGGATAGATGATGAAGATGAGACTCGTCGATTCGATCTCAAATCTAAGATGGAGAAGGAGGAGTGGCGGGGTGGTCCGTGGAAGAGAGAGACACCCGGCGTTTGTTAGCTAGACGCGGGAGGTTGTAATACGACCAGGTGGGATATCTGTGTAAGAGGGCATCGCGTACGTACAAGTAGTGTGAAGGCGCGTGTGTGTGTAGGGTGTTGTGTTGAGTCGTAAGTGTTCGTATCGTTCGTAAGTGTGTGCGCGTTCTAGCTAGACGTAGGAGGCGTCGTCGACCCGATGAGAGTCGGCACAGATGTTTTCGCGGGTCTCATCACAGTAAACGGTTTCCACGTGCTCGTTGGACTTAAAGCACGTGGAACATCAGACCCGCGAAAACATCTGTGACTTTTCGGAGAAGACTCATCGGGTCGACGACGCTCCGGCCTGGCGCGCCGCGCGTCGGCTCGATGGTCCTTTCAGCAGGTGTCTTCGCCGGTTGGTACACAGTAGCAATTGATCCCACGTGTATCTCTTTGATGAATATGATGATGTCGAGTACACGTGGGGTGCTTGTAACCGGCGAAGACACCTGCATACAAACAAAAACCATCGAGCTGACGCGGCGGCGGGCTTCATCGGCCATGCTCGTATCGTTTGGTGTATCGCTCGGAGGCGCCGTCGGCCCGATTGAGGACGGCACGGATGTTTTCGCGGGTCGATGTGAGTAGGTAGGCGCTCCACATGCACGATGGTCCTGATGGACGTCATGATATGTACATGTGGAGCACACAACCCGCGAAAGCATGCGTGAAAGAATGGGGTCCGTGAAAGACAGGGTCAATCGGGTCGACGAAGCTCTGGCCTGGCGCGCCTCGCGTCGGCTCGATGGTCCATCCGCAGGTGTCTTTGCCGGTTGAAATGCAGCTTGCACACTTTTCTCTCCACGCGTACATCTTTGGTGGCTCAACTCCACCTAGAGTACACGTGGAGTACTCACAACCGGCAAAGACACCTGCCTGAAATATAAGCCAAGACCATCGAGCCGACGCTGTGGCGCGTGTCATCGGCAGCGAGGAATTCACTCCCACTCTTTCCCGGCATTTCCGATCCCGCTCTTCCCCGGCTCTCCCTTCGTCCCGCTCGACTGCTTCGTCATCGGCGTCCTCGCCCGCTTGTCGTCCGCGTCGGCCTCGTCGTAGGATTCCCTTGAAAGGATGAAACTGTAAACAAATAAAACCGGTGACGTCAGCGTCAGTCTGATTGCCGATGCAAAGATTACGATGAACGTACCGCTCGTGCGCGCGTTTGCGCTCGATGATCTGGTTCATCGTCGTCCGGTCGCCGCCCTCGGTGGTGAACGTCGTTGTGACCCCGAACCGTTCACACACGGCCCTGCGGATTAGTCAGTGGTTGAATTGAATGTCAGCGTTAATTGGGTGGTAATTGGGTATTTGGGTATGTAAAGGTGACTGTTTAACGTACGTACCCGACGGCGTCGAGCTGAGCGACGGAGTACTTGGACGCCGATTTCATCACGAAAGGAATCAACGATCGCAACACCCGGCGCGTCACCGAGATTCCATCCCTCAGCTCCGACTGACTATCGTAGAACCTGGCGGACTTTGCGTATTTCGGCCACCTGTAATAAACAAAACACGATGTCATACATTCTAATTGCCCGTACGAGAAATAAAATAAACTCACCTGTCCACCGCGTAGCGATCGAATTTCTTTTCATCCGTCTGCAAATAAAGAAAAACACGACGTCGTCAGTCCAATTGCCCATAACTCTTACAAATATTAAAATAAACTCACCGGGCAATACACGCGGTTAACGTAGTTCGGCTCTGGTTTGCCGTGGCCGCTGGAGGGCATCGATTCGATCGGGATGGGAATCGAACCCGGGACCTCGCTGAGCTCCGGGTGGTGCGCCCAGCACTCGTCGTACGCGCGTTCGTACGAGGTGACCACCGCGGTGAGCTCGGCGGGGGTGAAACTGAGAGGTCAGGGGCGAGGTCGGTCTCGGTCAGTCTCGTAATAGGGGTTAGCCAGAGTCTAATTAGCCAATTGGTTCGTAGTCCTACCTGCCGCCGTGGGACTCCACGGGTTTGGCGAGCTCCCGAAGTGCCCTTCTCGCGACTTTCGTGAAATCGCCGCAATGTTCTTCCTCGAGAACTTTCGGCACGTCGGCTGTGAACAAAACACGACGTCACTTTAATTGCCCACACGAAGATAAAAATATACTCACCAAAGGACTTGACGATTGACGCGAGGTCGGAGTGCGACACGTGTTCGCTGTGCCACGCGTCTCGTGAGAAGAGTCCGCACAGGTGCGCGACAGCCTTCGCGGTCAGCGCCCTATCGTCCTGCGCGGTCAGGTATATTAGGTATTAGGTAAATGTAACGGCAAATAGGTGTTTATTCGTACCTGCGCTTGGGCGTCGTGTTCGGCGGGGGGCGGGAGTTCGATGAGCGCGTGCAGGACGTACGCGAGGTGCCGCGGGGTGTAATCGTACGGCATGTGCCACCTATAATCATCGTCAGGTCACCGTTAGTTCATACGTGGGTCATACGCTAATACGGGTTAGGAAAGGGTAATCGGAGTAAACTTTTTGTTTCAGAGTAAACTTTCGTACGTACCCGTATTTGGGCGGTGAGTCGCCGGCGTGAAAAGCGGACTGCGGTACTCGGTAGGTGCGGTGGCCGTCCGCGCGAGCCGCGGCGCGTGGGTTCGGTGGTGACGACGTGATGGCGCTCCTCGCCGCGGACTTGTCCGCGTCCGTGCGCATGTCGTGTTTGAGGTGCTCGGTGAAGTCTGCTCCGGGAGGAGACTCTTTCGAAAAGTCCTTCTTCTTCTTCTCCTCCTCGGAAGAGTCTTCTTTCTTGACTTGTTGTTTTTTCCCCTCGGAAGAGGTGTTGTAAGCGGTGGGGGCGGCGGCGGCGGCGGAGGAAGCGGGGGGATCTTCGCGCGCGTCTTCGCCCCCGCGCATCCACGCCATGGGTACCATGCTGTGCAGGTACAGGTCGTGGATATCGGAAAATGGGCCGCCGTGTGAGGCGCACATCGCGTCGAGAAGAACCCCCGCCTCTGGCAGGTGGCACATTCGTTCGGTTGAGACGCTGTGAGAGTTAAAACAAAAACGGTGACGTCAGCTGTCTAATTGCCCGTGCGAGAGTTAAAATAAAGGAAATAAACGTAAGACTCTTACCACTCCCAGAGGATATCAGCGGCGAGGGAGCCGACGTGTATCTCCCCCGCGCGGTGTGCGATGGCGGCTAAGATGTCGCCGTCGGGGCACTCGCGCAAGGACACGTCCTCGACGAGGGGGATGCCGCCGTCGCGCGTGATGCCCGCGGCACGTTCGGCGCGTGCTTCCAGCGACGCCACCAAGTCGTTGGTGCAGCAGCCTTGCGTGTGGCAGCCGTGGAGGCTGACGAACGGGTCGGTGCCTCGGCCGTCGCCCTTGCGGTTGCGGCGTAGGCTCGGGCGCGAGGACGACGCGCGTGTTGAGATGCGACGACGGGAGGACGCGGCGCGAGGAGGAGGAGGCGCGCGGCGCGCGAGGGGATACGCATGCGCGCGGAGGAGGAGCGTCGCCATGGCGCGCGCGTTGGTGTGCGCGCGTGTCCAATATACCCGATACGACCAAAGGAGACGAGTCGTGGCTTTTTCTCGGACGAAATTTAAGTTTTATTTACGCACAGCTGTGTGCGCGGCGCGAGGTCGGAGCGCGTCAGAGCCATGGGCACGCGCGTCGTGTGCCGCGTGCGCCCAACTTCATGCCGCGCCGCCGCGCCTTCCCCCGTATCGTCGCGCGCTGAGAGCTCCGAGATCCTCGTCGCATCGCCCGCGAGCGCGTCCGTCTCCCCCGGCGGCGCGGGCGCGGGCGGGTCGCCCCCGCCTTCCTCTTCACCGACGCAGACACACGCGTTCGTTTTCGACGGCGTGTTCGACGGAGGGGCCACCGACGACGACGTATCGCGCGCGTGCCTGGACCCCGCGCTCCACGACGTCTGCGTCCGCGGTATCAACGCGACTGTCATGGCGTACGGGCAGAGCGGCGCGGGGAAGACGCACACCATGGAGGGCGGCGCGCGCGGCGTCGACGGGAAAGGGCTTATTCCGCGGGCGAGTGAACTCTTTTCGAACCCCTCTCTCTCGTCACCCCTTCCTTCCCTGCGTCTGACCCCATGACACCGTCGACCCCATGACACATCACACATCCATCAACGCAGGCTGTCGCGCACGTCGCAGCCTTCCGCGCGGACATGGCGTCGCGACACGAGCGCTGCGTCGTCACCATGGTCGCCGTCGAGCTCTACCGCGAAGCCTTCCGCGACCTGCTCAACTCCAACGAACACGAAAACTCAAACACAGCTGTGCACGTCGGCGAGTTTCTTTTTTCTTTTATTTTCGTACTTGTATGGGAAAGTAGTGTACTGACGTCGTGTTTTGTTTAACACTTACAGGCGCGTGCCCAACGCGAGGCGTGTGGCCCAGAGGCGCCACCGAGCTTCCCGTGGGTACCGACGACGACGGCGCACACGCGCTGCGTTCGCTTCGTGCCGCGTCAGGGCGCCGTGCAGTGGTAAGTTTTCGCTTAATCTTTGTATGGGCAATTAGTATGACGCCGTGTTTTGTTTACGTTTACAAGGGACGGACGGGGCTCAACGCCGACTCCTCGCGCTCGCACTTCATCGTCGGCTTATGCGTGGAGACGGGTGAGTATATTTCATAACCTTTGTATGCGTACGGGCAATTAGAGTGAGTGACGGCGTGTTTTGTGTACAGACGCGTTTGTTTCGAAACTTTTTCTGGTGGACCTCGCGGGGTGCGAAAAGGTGCGTTCTCCCTCGCAAATACCACCCAATTACCACCCGAATACCACCCGAATACCTTCCAAGGCACCGCGCAAATAGACTAACTCTTAGAGCACTGACCAACTCATCAGGTTGCGAGGTCCGGCGCGTCCGGCGACAGGCTCGATGAAGCCAAAGGCATCAACAAGTCACTCAGCGCGCTCGGTAACGTCGTCGCCGCACTGGTGGACGGTCAGGCGACGCCCGATTCATCACCAATTAGGCCCGGGTTAACCGCAAATGGAGACTCGAAGACACCCACCGCCAGTCCGAGTCAGAGTCAGACCGCGCACGTCCCGTACAGGGACTCCAAGCTCACTTTTTTACTGCAGGAATCGGTGAGTTTCTTTTAATGCGTGTATGGGCAATTTGTATGACGTGTTTTTTTTAAAGCTTGGCGGCGCCGCTCGAGCCACTCTCATCGTCTGGTGAGTTTATTTTGATTCCGTACGAACAATTAGTATGACGTTGTTTCTTTTATTCACAGCCTCTCCCCAGACTCGATCGATGTCAACGAGACCCTCTCTTCACTTCGATTCGGCGCGAGGGCGCGGTGCGTCACCGCCCGGCTGTGTGACTCCCCTTCAAGTGTGGGTGTCTCTCCTATGAGCAAACAGTCGGCCAACGCGGAGATCGCCCGGCTGCGGGTACAAGTCGCCAAACTCACGAAGGAGCTTAAGGGTATTAAGGGCTCCGTTCCTCACCGACACCTCGGGCTCGACGCTTCTATTTCCGTAATTGGACGCGGGGCGTGTACGCTGGACAGGCTCACCGCGCTGGTCGGGAAACGCGGCGGGTCGGGTACGGGCAAACAGGGAGGAGGGTCGCGGCTGATTTGGGCGGGCGTCGCGCTCAGTTTCATTTTCCAAGCCATCGACGTCGCGGCAGGGTGAGAACGCATACGTGTGCACACGATGAATGGGGTTAACGTTGAATTGACGACGCGAACGGGGTTAGTTAACGACGGGCGCGTGTACGTACGTAGACGGGGAGTGCCGCCTCCGATTTGTTTATATGTTTCATGTCACGTATATTCATACAAGTACCGGTTGTATAGTCTACATAGACTAAATCATTTACCGTAGTTGAATTGCGTCGGCACTGCTTGGCACCCACCGGCGAATTGATCGCACCACGGGTTACACGCGATACCCGGCTGGCATCGAACCGTGTTTTGACCGTTGTTACCACCCGCAGCACACGCCGGGCCTTGCGTGCCGCTGTGAACAAAACACGGCGTCGGTCCAGTTGCCCAGACGAAAGTAAAAGTAAACTCACCTTATGGCGCATCCGCTCGGGCAGCAGCAGTCTCGAACGGGCTGGCCGTTTCCAGTCGTGACCTGTGTGTAAAACAAACACGACGTCGTCATATATACTAATTGCCCGTACGAGGTACCTTGGTATAAGATTAACACTTGAAATAAACTCACCTGAGGGCAGTTTGGTTCCACCAGCGGCGGTTGCACCTGTAAAAAAACACGACGTCAAACCAATTGCCTATACGACAATTAAAATAAACTTACCGGCGGATACGGGTTGTGTGGGTATTGTTGCTGGTGCCCTGGGTAGATGTAGACGACTCGCGGCGCCGCCCACCAGGTCCACCACCACCACCACCTGCTCTGCTCGACGTTGCCGTGCTCTAGCTCGGTGGTGTTGGTGGTGGTGTTGGTGCTGTTGATGTGTATCTCACGTATAGATGCGTTGATGTCGTCGACTCGGGGCTGCGCGGCGAGCACGGGTGGAGTTCGCGTGGCGACCGAGTGTTGTTGTTGTCGTCCGGTGGTGGTCGTGGTCGGGTCTTTCGAAAAGGAAAGCGGCGACGCGGTTCTCGTCGTCGCCTCGCGAGTGAGCGCGGCGGAGGACGACACCACGAGAGTCGCGAGGAGGAGTGTGTACACGAGCGCGAGGCACGATTCGGAGCCCCGGTGACGCGTCATGGTGCGCGGGGAAGAGTGGGGAGAGTGGGAAGCGTGGGGAGAGTGACGCGTGTCGGTTCTGCTCACGTGAGTTTAGGCTCGGTTCCGTTTCGAAAATCCCGAGGCTGGGACCACGAGCGCGATGAAATGGTAAATTCGAGTAACGCTCGGAGCTGACGACGAGCCGGGCGACACCGGGCACGGGCGCATTCCCACCGGACGCGCTCGTCATCGAACCATCGGGTGTCGACATCCATCGCGCGACGACATTCACACGAGGGAGGCGCCGCGCATCAGAAGCCCGGGTTATCGATGGCGGCGGCGTCGATGCCGGGCGCCCCGAGGCAGCTCACCGCCGAAGATCTCGCAAATCTTTCCAACTCTTCGAAACATCGCGGCATCAACTCCGACGCCGCGAAGGCTCAGCGCGAGAAACACCTGACGGCCACGTTCACCACCCGCGACCTCTTCGGCATATGCCGCGGCGCCTGCACCGAATGCGACACACGCGGGTGCCCCGGCGGCTACCTCAAAGCAACGCGCGATTACGGCAAAGACGCGCTCGAGGAGGCGAGGAGCCGGTGAGTTTCTCCTTTTATTTCCGTACGGGCAATTCGTATGACGTCGTGTTTTGGTTTACACAGGGGCGACACTAGACACCCGTATAACAAGCCGGAGATCACGAACTGTGCCCGGTGCGGATGCGAATCGTCGCAACACGAAGTGGACGAAGGCACCGACGCGCGCGAACGAGGGAACGATTCCTTCGCGGAGGGTGACTATCGAGCCGCACTCATCGCCTACTCCAAGTACGTTAGTTATTTTTGTCACCATATTTCGCCATCAGTAATTGCTCACCCGAACGCTCATCGTGTTAGGGGTATATCGGTCGCGCCAGGTGACGCGCGGGGCTGGTGTAACCGCGCCGCGGTGTGTCTCAAGATGAACAACCCGTCCGGCGCGCTCTCCGACGCGGAACGCGCGGTACAGATCGAACCCGAATGGGCCAAAGCCAGGTGAGTATTGAGAGTCTTCCCGTTTCCTATTTACGATAAACGCCCTATTTACTGATGCGCCACTGACACGACTGTACCACTCATCACACCAGAGCTCGCGTGGGTGAGGCTAACCTGGCGCTGGGACGGCACGACGACGCGTCTCGTGCGTTTAAAGTCGCGCTCAAGCTCGAACCGGGTAACAAATCCTATACCGATGCGCTGGCCAGGGTGGAGCTCGACAAAAAAGCTTCAGACAAAAAAGCTGCAGTTGACAAAAAAGTTACATCCTCAGGGAGAAAGGTTCCGAATCCACCCGGCGTTAACCAACCGCCGCCCGCCGCGTCTACTCCTCCGTCTCGTCCTCCTCATACTGCTCCGTCGCGCACAGCTGTGTCGGCACCCCCGTCGGCACCCTCCTCGGGGTCGGCACCCCCCAAGGCAACCCCCCTGGGCGCCGCACATGAGCAGCTTCGTATCTCGGTTGGCGCGTTCAACACCGCGTATGCGCAAACAGTCTCCGAGACAGATGCCCTCCGCGCCGAGGCGACGTCGCTCGGTATACGCGTGGCGACTCTCGAAGCCCGGTGCGTGATGGCCCATACGATTCCCGCCACGTTTACCGTTTCAATTGCCTAATTACGAGTTCATCGACACTGGTACTGACGACTAGACTCCCATTATCGATCAATTCATTCGCAGGGAGTCGGCACTGGAAGGTAGGGTTCGGGATCTACACGCGGAGTTGGAGAGCGTTCGGAGGGAGGTCACGGTGGCGACCCGGGAACGGGACTTCGCGCGCGAAGAGTCAGCGCGGACGCGGGAGGCGATGGACGAACTCGAGATGGCTCCGGTGAGTGTATTTTTACATTCGTATATATCTGGCGATTAAAATGATGATTTCGTGTTTCTTTTACAGAAGTCGACCGGAGGAGACGGCTCCGGGGAACTAAAATGTGCCAGCGACGAAGACGACGACGAGGGCGGCGGGGACGAAGGGGTGGTTAGACTCCCCGAGAAGACGCCACCCGAACTCGGGAAGGTTGGTGAAATCCCCGAGGAGACGCCACCCGAAGAAGAGGTTGGAAGACTTCCCGAGGAGGAGCCACCCGAAGAAGAGGTTGGTGGCATCCCCGAGAAGTCGGAGCCGCCGTCGACGGAGAAGGCTGAGTTATCCGAATCACTGCGATTCTTCGAACAGTTCCAGTCCTCGTCGAGCTCCTCCGAGACCGTCGTCGAACATGACGCCAGCACTCGTCAGTCCGGGAGGAGGAGCCAATCGAACGGTTTTTGTTTCCTCGACTCGGATTCCGATTCCGACTCCGACTCCGACTCGGACTCCGATCGGGCTCGAAACAAAAGCTCCTCGTCCACGTCCGAAGCACCCTTCGACGACTCCGGATTTATCAAACCGGTGAGTGAGTTTATTCTAACCCTAAACCCTTCACGTACATATGGGCAGTTGGTATGACGTCGTGTTTTGTGTTACAGAGTATTAAACCGAGCGTCGACGACGAAGAGTGGGCGGTGCGTGTTCTTTTTAATCTCTGTATGGTCAATTAGACTGACGCCGTGTTTTCTTGACAGGAGCGTTGGGAACGAGAACAGTGGGAGCGTAAACACCGCGGGGTTGGATCGTACGAGCGCCAGTCCGTTGACCGCAAGGTACGTGCCTATGCCTACGTACCCGTACCCCCGCGTTCGCTCAATTGCCGTTTGACGTTACAATTGCCTAATTCATCGACAGGTTAACCACGTGGACAGGTTCGACTCGGAGTTTGGTGCGAATGAGGATCCGTACGCGCCTATGGGTAAACAGTCAGGAGGCACAGTCTTCGGTGTGGATGCACTGGCTGACTTGCTGGGCGCGACCACCGAGGACCAGATGGGCTCGAGGGACCTAAACGGAGTCGCCAGAGGGCCGTGTAGGACGTGCAGGTGAGAGTCGTTTTCACGTTATTACCCGTTACAAACGCCTAATTGGTCAATTCGTTCGCCGTTTGCTACCGACGCAGGTCAGGGAAAAAAACGTGCTTCGCGTTCGTGTCAATCGCAGACTGGGACGGCGACGGCGTTACGTCCAACAAAGGCCCGCCCCTGCCTTTCCTTCTCCCCGAGCACAACAAAGGCGTGGACATTATGTCCACCTACCCAGGAGTGGAATCCGTCAAGGTTAGTTCATTTACATATACATAATCTTGTATACATCGTACGGGTAATTAGTATGACGTTTTGTTTTAACTCGTATAGGCGTACGAAGACAAGGTTCGGGAGCTTCGCCAGATTCGCCAGGATTCGTCGTCGACACAGCTGTGCGCGCGTTGCGGATGCGGGTGCGAGGCGCACATGACCACGCGGGAGCTTCTTCGCCGCCGCCGCGAGGAACAGGTGAGTGTGTTTGCCCACACACGCGTTTACCGCGTTTACCGTTACGTCACCTAATTCATCAATTCAATTCAATTCAATTCAATTCATTCGCGCAGGCGTCTCGAGACGCGAGGTCGTCGGAGGAATCTTTACGACTTAAGCGCGTGGCGGCGTCGGAGGCGAGGGTACGACGAGCTAAGCGCGATGACGCGTTCCTGGAGCGAACGCACTTGGACTGTTTCGGGCAGGTGGGTGTTTGTCCGTACGCGACGTGGCCGTATTTACCGTTACATTTACGCATTCATTCGATTCAATCGCGCAGGCGGAACGCGGCGGGTGCGCTAAATGCGGCCCGAAAGTGTGCGACAAGGTGCGCTCCCCACATACGCACCCTCGCACGTCACGTGTTTACCGTTACGATTGCCTAATTATACAGTTTACGGTGATTCACACCTGCGCCGACACCCACGATCCCGAAGTGATGGCTTACTGCTCGATATGCGGTTGCAAGTATGACTCGCACCCGACCACGGCGAGGTGGCGGCAGGAAAAAGAGGCGGGCGAACGCGCGGATCGCGCGCGGTACGAGCGCCAGCGCGCCGCGCAGGACGCGCAGGACGCGGCGCGATTTGAGGAGTCGGCGTTGGAGGCTAACAACAAATGGGAAAAGAAGATGTACGCGGCGCTGGGCATCGATTCTCCGAGAAACGGTATATCGAGAAAGGAGTTGGATCGTGCGTACCGCAAGTGCGCGCTGCGTTGGCACCCTGACAAGTTTCACGGTGATACGTCCGACGGTGAGAAGAGGGAGGCGACGCGGCGGTTCGTCGAGGCGGCGGATGCGTACCGGAGGCTGACTACTAGTGATGGAATTTAACGATGAATCGTACGAAGGTAATTGTAACCGCAAACTGATAAGCTCGTAAAGAGCATTCGCACTGAAAATACCGTTATAGATCCTTTCAGTTTAATGCCACGTGTCCTTTTTGACTATTTTACGCTTCATTTTTCGTTTTCTGCAGTCACAACGCACGCGCGCATATGCCCTTGGCGCGCGAGTCATCCTCCGTCGACCCCCACAGAATCGGCTGAAACTTGTGCTATGGACGCCTCGATCCTTGCCAAGTTCCCCGACGACGACCACGTGCTTGGACCCTTCCTTGGAAACTTACCCCCGGAGGTTCTCGACGAGGTCATCAAAAGATTGGGCTGGTTCAAGACGACGTTCGCGCTCGCGGGAAAGACGTGCCATGAGGTTGTGGAGCGTGTCCTGACGTGCCGTGAGGTTGCGAAGCGTGTCCAGAAGCGAAAAGAGCTCTTTAAGAAGTTTGCGAACTTCTCTTATCTCCGCGATGATGCCTTAATACGGAACCTCATCAGCGCAGCAGTGGATGGGGATATCGAGGCGCTGAAGTGGCTAACAGAACGATTCGAGGTGCGGTGGTCAACATACAGGAACGACGAAGACAGCAACGAACGCGTCATGGGAGCTGCAGCATTGTTCGGCAACTTAGAGGTGCTGATGTATTTACACGAGAACGGGTGCCTGTGGGACAGGTCTACGTGCCAACACGCAGCAGAGGGAGGCCACCTTGAGGTGTTGAAGTATTTGAACGAGAACGGGTGCCCATGGGACAGGGATACATGCGGAGGGGCGGCTTGGGATAGTCACCTTGAGGTGTTGAAGTATTTGCACGAGAACGGGTGCCCATGGGACTACCGCACGTGCAATACAGCAGCACGTAGAGGTCACCTTGAGATGCTGAAATATTTGCTCGAGAACGGGTGCCCGTGGGACACGTTAAATACGTTCAATACGTGCAGTAGTGCAGCAGAGGGAGGCCATCTGGAGGTGTTGAAGTATTTACACGAGAACGGGTGCCCATGGGATCATCATGCGTGCATGCATGCGGCCGATGGAGGCCACCTGGAGGTGTTGCAGTATTTGCACGAGAACGGGTGCCCGTGGATGGAAGTGACGACATTGAAGGCAGCAATGGGGGGTCACCTCGATGTGTTGAAGTACGCACACGAGCATGGGTGCCCGTGGGACGAGTGGATCCTTCCCAGCATAGTTGGAAACGGCACCCTTGAGATGGTGAAGTACGCACACGAGAACGGATGTCCGTGGGGCGAGGAGACGTGCCTTGCAGCGGTTGAAGGAGGCCACCTGGAGGTGTTGCAGTATTTGCACGAGAACGGGTGCCCGTGGGATTTAGGGAGACGGGGGGAATTTGAAGGAGAGTTTCATTGGTGCAATGTTGCGGCAAGAAAAGGCCACCTGGAGGTGTTGAAATATTTGCACGAGAACGGGTGCCCGTGGAACGAGTCGACGTGCAGAAGAGCAGCAGAGGGAAGCCCAGCGGTTGATGGAGGTAACCTGGAGGTGTTGAAGTATTTGCACGAGAACGGGTGCCCATGGGATGCGTATACATTCAAACACGCGCTCGAACAAAACAATTGTCTGTGGGATGATGAGACGTTCGCAGGCTTCTCAGCCGCGTGCGAACAAGGCCAACTGGAGATGTTGAAGTACGCACAGGAGAGTTTAGGGTTCACAAAGCTGGACAAGTACACGTGCTCGGACCGAGCACGTGTGCTTGTCCACCTTGAGGTGTTGAAGTATTTGCACGAGAACGGGTGCCCGTTACCCCGTTGGGCGGTAGACGAATGATCCCACCAAACATGAAACATTTTGTAATTTTTAAAATCGTATGGGCATTCGCAGTGTAAATACCGTTGCTTGTCCTTTCGAGCCCTTACTTGCTTTGGCTGATTAAAACTGCTTTGCTTCATCAAGGCGGCCGGAAGGCTTTGGAAAGGCAGTCGAGGTTGGCGCGCGCGAGAGGTAGAGATGGCTGGCTTGGTCGCCACGCGCTCGTTCGAGCGCTCTCCCTCGCATCTCAGCGACACCACTCGTCTATCCTCGGATGACCTCGACGGCGGCGGCGGCGCGCGCGATGACGAGTCCACGCGCCGATCCACCCCGGGCCCCCGCGACGATGGGCGCTCGACGGAGGTTGAAGAGGTTGAGGATCTATTGGCATCGCTGAGGGTGGCGCCTTACCAGGTGGCCGGTCACTCGTCCAAGGGCGTCGGGCTTCCCTCGCTGGTGGACATCGACGTCGGGCACTTCCTGAAACCCGCGCCGGATGATCGCAAGGGCGTGGCGGAGCTCTCGTTCTACGAGCGCGTCGCCCGGGCGGCGGCGTCAGGGACGTCGCCTGATGAGCTCGAAGGCGGCAAAAACGTGACTACTTCGGCGCCCCCTGTTAGCCACAGACGAGACGCCATCGCGGGCATCGCGCCGTTCGTGCCGACGTTCCACGGCGTGCTCACCGTGGATCCGTCCACGCTCGTCTCCGTCGCGGGCGACGACCCGACCGCGGCGGCCGCGCGAGACGCGGCATCAAAGGGCACGCGCGCAACCTTCCTACGGTTAGAGGACGTCACAGCGGTACGTATATTTGTTTATTTGTTTATTCTCGTATGGGCACGTATGGGCAATTGAACTGACCAATTCGTGTTTTGTGTAACTCTCATCACAGGGGTATCGTAGGCCTTGCGTAATCGACCTTAAAGTCGGCCTCCGAACGTACAGCGAACGCGGGCACGACAGCGCGTACGTCGCCAAGCGGAGCGCGCACGACAAACGCAGCGGGCAGTTCGAGGTTGGGTTTAAAGTGTGCGGCATGCAAACCTGGGAGCGGTCGTCGACGGGGAACGATGAAAATGAAAACGACAAAAACAGCGGCGAAGGCTCCACTTTCGAGAACTCTGGAGGCGTCAACTTCAAACGCGCGAGAGCCGCGCGGTCGGGCACGAAGGCGTACCCAGACGGGTGGACCAGGGTGACGAAACCGTACTCCTGGGCCAGGGGT
>JACLAB010006776.1_pt1 | contig 16836 bp, 15 predicted proteins | sample 8027921 | NCBI WGS metagenome assembly JACLAB01 (sample SAMN15725117, study PRJNA655200) | protist metagenome | isolation source: fluorescence activated cell sorting (FACS) single amplified genomes of... | place: USA: West Boothbay Harbor, Gulf of Maine | collected 2000-07-19 | reverse complement strand
TAGTTCACTCTGTTCACACGTGGATGGGATTCGAGCCAGGTTGCGAGCTTCATCGCGTTTTGTTGCTGGCGCTCCATGCGCAGCTGCATCGTCTTCAACCCTCGAAGGGCGAGCCAGCAATCGAACGGACCGAGGTGCAAGCCTTCGGCGTTTTGATGAAAGTAGATTCTCTTTCCGAGTTCTTCGCCTCTGCACGCTAATAAACCACCGGTGACGTCGGAGTGACCGGCGATGAACTTGGTCGCCGACGTCATGGAAATATCCGCCCCCAACGCGAGCGGCGCTTGAAACGTCGGACACATGATGGAGTTATCCACGCACACCAACGCATTCTTCTCGTGTGCCATGTCGCAAATGGCTTTAATGTCGATGACTTGCAAACGCGGGTTCGTCGGTGACTCCATCATCACCATCGTCGTGTTGCCTCCGTTAATCGCCGCGCGCACCGCCTCCAAGTCATTCATATCCACATTCACAACCTCGATGCCAACCTTCGGGACGACTTGTGCGAGCAAACGCGATGTGCCGCCATAAATATCATCGCCCGTCACGATGCGCTCGCCCGCATTGACCAATCTCGTCACGCACATCAACGCGGACATGCCAGACGAAAACGCAAACGCCCGGTCGGCGTTCTCCAAACTCGCCATGGCTTGCTCTAAATGATCACGCGTCGGGTTGCCGCTTCGCGTGTAATCGTAAGGACCATTTTCCGTCGCGCTCGGTTGCGCAAACGTCGCGGTTTGATACAGCGGCGGCGACGACGCTCCGTATATGTCGCGCACCGTAGACTTTGGGTGCGCGAGCTTTGTGGCGATTTTCCAATCCTTTGGATCCATGGGCGTCAGGTCATCGTCCGCACTCGCGCGCGTGCGCGTCGCATCGTTCGCTCTCGCGCCGTGCATGCGCGCCGACGCCGCGGAGACTCGGGATGGTTTGGAGCTGGCGTCGCGCGCCGTCGCGCGCTGTCCCTGTCTTTGCTCTCGCGATGACGAGTGTTTCGAGTTCGCGGCGCGCGATGCAGCCGTCAATGATAAAGAGAGAGACATGTGGTACGCTCTCTTCGCCTACGCGCGTGTCTGACGCGCTCGTGAGATCGAGTCGCGGCGCTGGCGTGCGTTGAAGTGGTGCAACGTGAGGGTTTGAGGTCGCAGACGACGGCGAACGCTCTCGTAGTCCTCTGAAAGACGTCATCATGCCGCGCGCCGGCGCGTTAGTGTTCGAGTTTCGGTGATCATTTGCGTGCTTGTGTTGTGATTTGTATTAAAATGACAGGTTATAGCAAACGCGCCGCTGCGGTGCCGCTGGTGGAATCAGCCGGACGCCGACGTCGACGCGCGATGAATGCGAACGCGCGGGCTTTGGCGGCTTGTTGAAAATGTTGTAAAATGTTTCCCATACGGATCAATGCAGATTTACTTGGCCTTGAATTCATCGGACAACTTCTTCAAGTTGTTCCACAAGTTGGACTCGACGTCAATCTCGCCCGCGGCTTCGTTCTTCGCCGCGATGGCGTCGCCGCGCTCGCCCGGAAGGTAAATTTCATTCACACCCGGTTGCTTTTCGGCATTCTTCACGCGGTTCAATACGAACGCGGCTTCTTCCTCGAAGTTGGCGTTACCGAGCAACTTCGGGTCGATGGCAAAGATCAAGTTACCCCAGTTCTTGGTGCTGAGCTTGTTGTTAATCGCCGCGCCGACGAGCGGACCGGAGAGAAGCTCGACGACGAGCGACAAGTTGGACGACTTGTACCCACCATCGAACGGGCGAATGGCACCACCCTCGAGCGCTTCATTCGGGTCGGTCGTCATCACGCCATTCTTATCTTGCGCCGCGCCTTCCGGAATAGATCGCCCCGCCGTGCGCGCTTCGAGCAAACCAAACCAAGAGTACGCCGACGTCGCCATGTCGAGCACCATCGACCCGCGCTTGGACGGAATACCCACACCAATCGGATTCGTCCCGAAAATCGCCTGCTTCGACCCAGTCGGCGCAACAAACTCCGGCGATTGCGCCATCGCGATCGCAATCAAACCCTCATCGGCAATCTTCTTGCAATAATATCCGAGCGCCCCGGTCGACGTGCTCGTGTTGCACGTCCCGGCGATGCCGAACCCGTTCGCCTTGGCCTTTTCCAACGCCATCTCCGTCGCCTTATTCAACACCAACATCCCCTGTTGCTTACCACCATCAATATGCGCCGACAACGCAGTTTCCGTGTCAACCTTCATCGGCACAGCATCCGCCGCGCGCGCGAGACCGTTCGTCGTCACCTTGATGATGCCTTGATTGTTCCCGCGCAACTGCGCGTACATGAGCACATCCATGATGGCGCGCGTTTCCTCCGCATCGTACCCTTGACCCATGATGGCGTTCGAGCACGTCGATTTTAATTCATCAATCTTCACGCGCGTGCACCCCGGCGCGGGGGCGGTCGCAGCCGCGGCGCGGACGACGGCACCCGATCGCTGACGTCGCGAGGGGGCGCGCGCGATCGGGCGCGCGATCGAAGCGCTCGTCATGGACGCCGTCGACATGGTGTGCGTGAAGACGCGTGTGCGGGTGGGTTGAATGCAACGAAAAAAATGGACGTCACGTGTGCGCGGTGGGTGACCCCGGGCGCGTCGTCGAATGGCGTCGGCGGGCGATTGATCGCGGCGATGCGGATACCCGCCCCTTGGAGGCCCCTTTTTCGCGAGCGATATTAACCGTCATCGCTCACTGGTCATTCTTGAGTCAACTGGGGGGAGGGTACACACAAAACGGTACATCGTGTAGTGTACTCAACAAAGATCTATCAATTATATGATACTCGGACACATGGGGTACACACATGGGCGCGTGGTCCGTTTTCGACGACTGTGATACACTCGCGCGCGCGCCTCCGCGGTCGCGGCGTCGCCAGAGCGCGACGCGCATGGAGCCGCGGGTGTACGCGCCGCGGACGTCGTCGCCGTCGTCGTCGCCGCCGCTCGCGGCGTCTCGCCCCGCGGCCGCGGTCGCGGGAGCGCCGCCGACGCCGACGACGGCATCGGCGACGATGGCGACCAACGAACACCGCTGGTTCGCGGTGGATGACTTCTTGCGCGTGGATGACGTCGCGCGTGGGGAGCGTGAGTGGCGGGACGTGCGGCCGTGCGTGCGACGAGCGGTGGAGGGCGTGGCGTACGTGCTCAGGAGGCACGATAAGGCGATTGAGGGGGTGAGGTTGAGGATGGATGAGGCGGAGGCGAGACGGCGTCGCGCGCGCGACGACGATGATGAGGAGGATGACGTCGGTACTGGTCGCGGTAAGGCGCTCGAGGCGACGGCGATGACGCAGACGTTGACGCATGAGGTCGATGCGTTGAAACTTGAGCTGGCAGAGGCGAGGCAGGAGGCGTCGGAGAGGCGCGTGGAGGCGCTCGAGGACGCGGTGCGGCGACTCAAAGATGAGCTGCACGCGTCGCGTTCGATCCACGCAGCGACGCTTGAGCGCGTGACACAGCTCGAGGCGTTGCATGCGTCGACTGCGAGTAAAATTGCGGTGGATTTATTTGAGCTCGAGACGCAAATCGGCGTGAAGGCGACGGAAGGGGCGAGCGCGGCGGCGGCGGCGTTGGACGCGCGTTTGGAAAGCGTCGTGGAAAGCGTCGCCGACGTCACGACGCTCGTGCACGAGCTCGAAGTCGAGGTGCAGCAAACACGACTGAACACGAATCAAACGGCGCTATCGTTAGCGGCGGCTGACATACCATCGGTGGTGAGTGAGATGGAAATTATCAAGGCGAGAACGCAACGCGCGACGCAAGACGCCGCCTTTGTTAGCGAAGCACTCGCAGAGGTTCGACAGCTTAATGAAAATGTCGAGCGCTTGAGCGAAGACTGTAGCGAAGATGTCAAACGCGTGCGTGAGCGGACAGAGGACATGCGTAAGACGTACACCGAGTTTAAAGATGTGGTGAAAAAATCAGAAAACATGGAGAATGAGACGCTTGAATTCATCGCGAGCATCGACGCGAAAGGACGCGAAGTATTGGCGCAAATCCAGAACGATGTGCGACGCGTTTCAGATTTAGGTGACGAAATTGCGTCGACATCAGAGCGACACGCGCACTTGGTACAAGAGCAAAGTGAGACGCTCGCGGCGCAGCTCAAAGAATGGGGCGCTAAAGTGGTCGAACGCGTCGGTGAAAAGGCTGAGGCGACGGTGAACGAGGTCATCAAGTATAGAATGCGCGAGATTGAGTCATCTACCGATAGCGCCACGGCACGCAACGCTGAGCGAGCATCACACGAGACGCGCAAGTGTGTGGCTTTGGCCGAGGCGGCGATGAAAAAGGCGGAGGATGAAAGTAACGCGTTTTCTGAAAACGTGCTGTCGAGCATCGCGCAAGTCAAGGCGGCGTCCGAGCGCGCGGATGAGATGAAGGAGTGGATCAACAAGCAGTACGTAACCATCGCAGAAGCTCGAGAAGAAAGCATAGGGGCGGTGCGCAACACTGAGAAGCACGCGGTGGACATGTTGTCGAAGATTTCAGAGGAGCACACGCGCGCCATGAAGCGCGTGCTCGGCGACGCCGAAGCTACAAGGGGAATTCAGGATGCTTCCGTGAAAACACGAATCGATCGCTTAGATGAGCGATTTGAACGATTTGAGTCACGTATTGCCGCGAGCGAACTTAGGGTAGAATCTGTCGAGGTTTCCAGAAAGCTTGAGCAAGCGTCTGCAAAGCCCATCGCCGAGGCACACGCCACCGCGTTGGCAGCCATCGAAAAGAACGTCTTCAAGACTCTGGCTGCGCTCGAAAAAGATTTACGCGAAGACGTACGCGCGACATCTGATAGAACGTACCAGTCTATTCGAAGAGATTTGCAGCCCATTCAAGAAGCTATCTTTGGCGCGCCGAGCGGACGCGGGTACGACGCGAATACTCCTCCGATGTCTCCTCTCAGTACGCCATCAAAATCGGCATTGACACCGCACTCGGTAGAATATGCCGTGCACTTTGACATCGACGCGCCATCTGGTTCGCTACAATCGCGAATCGCGCACTTAGCGCGCGTACTCGATACCAAGGCTTCAGTGGACACGGTGGATTCACTCGTCTCGTCCGTCGTCAAAAAGCAAGAGCAGCAAGAAGTGATTATTCATAGCATGCATCAAAGCATGGAGCGAACTTTGAAGGATCGTCCATCGACGACGGCGGTGAATGATATGTTTAGAGAGATATCGGCGCGCGTAGAGGCTTTGCAAGAGTCGTACGATTGGGAAAAGACGGATCGATCAAAGGCGAAACGGTTGCTCACCGACATTCGAGATTACGTCGACGATCGTTGTACAAAGATGGAGACGGTATACATGCGCGATTTGAACTCACGTGGCGAGGCTCAATCGGAGCAGCACATACATGAGCGCGAAGGTGTCCGTTACGTCACTTACCCGGAGTTCCAAGCTGGAATTGAAATTTGTGAAGCTCAAATAAAACGCTTGAGCCGCGGCGTCGTCGGCAGCGATTCCAGCTCGCTCGACGCTAAAAACAACGATAACCTAATTACGTTCTAATAATAGCTCTCTATGTAAATGCGATAGACTCACATCAGTGATTTCACTTCGTCCACGATGCGCACAAAGTACGTGAGACGAACGACTTCGTCCTTCGCTTTTTCGCCATCCATCGGTTCGGCGTCCAGGGCGTCGCGCGCGCGTTCAATACAATCGCTCACCTTCTTCCCATACTCGCGCAGCATCGAACGCAGACGATCTACATCTCCACTTGCCTCCGAAATGGCCTCGCGCGCTTCCATAACCTCCATTAACAGCTCCGGATCCACTGGACGATCCCGACCGTCTCGCTCAGTCACGCCCCACCCGCGCGCTTGCAAAATGTACTGCGCCCGCTTCAATGGATCTCGCAACACCCCATACGCCTCATTCACCGCCGACGCTTGATCCGCGCTATACAGTCTCTCTTTCTCGCTCTTCGTGCTAAACTTGTCCGGATGGAGCACCTTTTGTCGCGCTTTCATCGCGTCTTCCAGCGCGGACGCGTCCACGTCAAACTTTTGCAGCCTACGCGAAAGTCACAACAGTCAGTCATTCGCCTCCACGCACGCGACTCGCGCACACACGTACACGCCAAGGAGTTGAAAATAATCCACGCCACCAGCCGTCGGCGACGACGACGACGGCGCGGGCTGAATCGCCCCGCACGACGCGCAAAAAAAGTCATACGCCTCGCCTGGGCGAACCGTTACACGCTCGGCGTCGCAGCTCCAACACGGCGGCGTCGCGGACGTCGCAGACGACGTCACCGTGCGCGTCATCGCGGGGAACACACCGCGCGCGGCGAGGGCATTAGAGACCACGCGACGGGCGAGACGAGCGCTGGACATGAGCTCGCAGACGCTGAAGTGAGTCGGCGAGTGAGGCTTGGGACACGTTCGCGTTTATCAAGTGTGCTGTGTATATATAATACACCGTTCAAAAGATGACACACTGCGTAACAGAGTGTATTCATCGCGTGAACGGATGCTATCTAATTCTATACTGAATTTCACTTCGCCACCCGCGCGCGGACTCAAATCCGTTTTTCGCGCCTTGGAAATCCGCAAACGCGCGGTTGATTTCCTCGCGAGTGTTCATCACGAATGGCCCGTGTTGCTCGATGGGTTCGCCCACGGGCTGGCCAGAAATGAGCACGAATTCCGCGCGTTCACTCGGTCCAGCCTTGACAATCACGCCGTCTTCGCCGTCGTTATTGGTAAACATCACGGTGTGGTGCGGACCGATGAGCGACCCGTCGCCGAAATCTGCCGAGCCTTCGAGCGTGTACGCGAACGAATTCCATCCCGGCGGCACCTTTTGTCTCAACTCCGACCCTGGTGCCATGGCAAAATGAATGTAATGCACGGGCGTTTCCTTTGTGCGCACTTGTGACTGCACGCCAAACGCCTCGCCAGCGATGATGATGGCGTCCACGCCGTCCCAAGACGCCCTCGATAACTCATCAGCTCTGAGTTCCTGATACTCGGGCGCATCCATCTTGTGCGCCGCGGGAAGCGTGATCCACAGCTGAAGCCCGTGACAGACGTCCTCGCTCGCCGGCACCTCGGCGTGTAAAATCCCACGCGCCGCCTTCATGTACTGCAAATCCCCCGCTCGCAACCGCCCCGCATTCAGCATCGAATCCTCGTGATCCATGAACCCGCGACTCTTCGGCAACACATACGTGCACGTGATCATCCCTCGATGCGGATGATCGCTAAATCCCGCGGGCAGCCCGACCGCGAATTCATCCAACATCAAAAACGGGTCAAAGTTCCTCACCTGCGCGTTCCCGATCGACCGCCGCACGCGCGCCCCGCGTCCTTCGCTCTGCTCGCGCGAGAGCACCGTCTTGGACACCGCGCGCGCGCGAGACACCGCCGCGGCGCCCGCGCCCGCGCCGCCGACCGCCGACATCGCTCCACCGCGGCTCCACGCGCGCGCGACGCACGCGAGCGCGAGCGCGACGATGACGCGGCGCGCGACCGCGACCGCGGAGACGGGCGCGCGTAGACCGCGCGTGCGCGCGCGAGACGTCGACGACGGCGGCGGCGTCGCGGCGACGCCCGGCGACGAACGAACGAACGAACGACGGGCAATGGCGCGCGCGCGAACGACCGACGGCGACGACGATCCGCGCTCGATCGATGCGTCGATCGATGAAATCACGCACGAGTCGATATCGATATCGATCGAGCGTCGCGGGGTGATCGATGTGACCCTGGGCGCTGAAGCGGTGTCCGACCGACCACATCCGCCCTCGACTCCGTCCGCCGTCCCAGCCACGCCGTCTCTTTACGACGCGCAAAGGTGCCCGACCGCCATGCCGTCGTCTACGTTCTACCGTAACTGTACGTGACGACGTTCGATGCGATGCGATGCGCTGCGGCGCGGCGCGATGCGGCGTTCGCGCGCGCGCGTGAGGGGCGCGGGAGACGCGCGCGATCGGTCGCGGTTTTTGGGGTTTTGCATCGCGGTCGCGCGGTCGGATCGGCGCGGCGCGGCGCGGCGCGCGGCGCGATGCGCGCGCGTGGGCGCGGTGGATGCGTCGTGCGTGAATTGTTTCATGCGATTTTGGTGCACGCGCGCGGCGTTCGCGCGGGGCGCGCGCACGTGGGTGCGTGCGTGATGACGGAAACCTTGACTGACGCGATCGTTGTTTCGCGATGGCACAGATGGTAAAACCTTCAAGAAGCCGAGACGTCCGTTCGAGAAGGAGCGCCTCGATGCTGAACTTAAGATTGTCGGTGAATTCGGCTTGCGTAACAAGCGCGAGTTGTGGCGCGTGCAGTTCGCGCTCAACAAGCTCCGTAACGCCGCCCGGGTGTTGTTGACGCTCGACGAGAAGGATCCCAAGCGCATCTTCGAAGGTGAAGCTATTTTGCGCCGTATGAAGAACTACGGTTTGTTGGTGCGTGTGATTTATTGATGCGTGATGTTATGTGTGTGCGCGTCGCGCGCGTGACGGCGGCGCATCGTCGTCGCGTCGCGAGCGTTTCGATGGGTGATTGCCGTGGATGCCACGAGACCCTAAATTTCGCGCGCGACTCGAGTACTGACTGTTTGCTCTGTTTTTCTCTACACGATCACAGGATGAAACCCAACAAGGTCTCGATTACGTTCTTGCGCTCAACGCCGAACAGTTCTTGGAGCGCCGCCTCCAAACGCTCGTGTTCAAGCTTGGCCTCGCCAAGTCTGTTCACCACGCGCGCGTGCTCATTCGCCAACGCCACATTCGCGTCGGTAAGCAAATCGTCAACGTGCCCTCCTTCATGGTGCGCACGGATAGCCAAAAGCACATTGACTTCGCGCTCAACTCGCCGCTTGGTGGTGGCCGCCCGGGTCGCGTGAAGAGAAAGCGCGCGGCTGCGGCCGCTGGTGGCGATGGCGACGAGGAAGAGGAAGAGTAAGCGTTTAGGTTTCGCTTGCGAACATTTCACGTTGAGGACGTACACGTTGGGGGGTGACGTGCCATGACCGCATTAACGTAGATTGTAATGGTGTAATGACACTCACGGTTTGACTTTAATATAATTCGTTCGTTTCGTCGTCGAGGATCGGCGTACAAAGTGCGTCGAGGACAATAATTTTGCGCGCTTGGTATTGACAAATTATTTTGACTCTTTAGTGCATCGGACACTTGCCTTGAGGCGCAACCTTGACGTCGCCGTTGAACGGCGTCATCCACTCTTCGCCTAACGCCTTGGCAGGCATCAGATTTGCCCAATCCACGCGTTCAGATTCGGGAATCTCGCGCATCGCGCGCGGCTTGACGTTGGCTAACAAGCCACTCTTCGTGTGAATAGTCGCGCCAGACGTCATGATGACGTCGTGGCCTGGCTTTAATTCTAATTCTAATCGTCGAAACATCGTGGCCCAAATAACGACGCCTTCATACACGGCAAACTTGTCGCCCGGGCAACGACGCGGACCGGCACTGAATGGTACGTAGCGATAGTCAGTGTTCAACTCCGTCGGCTGCCCAGCGGCGAGCGGGCCGAAACGCATGGGTTCAAATTGCTGCGACGTCGGACCCCAGCTCTTGGGCGAGCGGTGCAAGTTGTAAATGGAGACCAAAATATCCTGGTTCTTGGGAATCGTCATGCCATTGGGAAGCTTGTCTTCGACGACGGCGCGACGAGTGTACACGGGTGGCTGCGGGTACAAGCGCATCGCCTCGTGGAAGCACCGCTCCAAGTACGGCATCTTGGGCAAATCATCAAACGTCGGGAACGCTCTCGTGCCGAGAACTTCGTCGAGCTCGGCGCGAAGCAGACGTAATTGCTCGGCGTTCTCGGGTTTGAGCAATTCGTAAGTGCCCCACGTGAGCACTGACGCGGTGGTTTCGTGACCGGCGACCAAGAGGGACAACAAATCGTCTCTGAGTTGCGTGGATGAAACCTCTTCGCGAGCGGCAATTAAATACCGCAACACCGACGGGTTAGACTCGTTCAAATAGTCGCGCGCCCATGCCTCAGCACCACCAACCTTTTCTTCTTCTTCAACCATGCGCTTGCAATCGTCGACAAGTCGCTGCGTGACGTCGCGAATAATGGTCACGGCGTCCTGGGCGTCGCGCTGACGCGGGGACACAATGCGAAGAAACTGTTCGGGCAAACGCCAAGTCGGCAAAAGATCCATAGAACGCGTCTCCACTTCCTTGAGCGCGGTGTACGTGGCCTGAATCACCGGCGCCGCAGTTGTGAGCGCCTTGAAGTCATAGTTGAAGACAGAAATGCCGATGATGTCCAAGGCGGTTTTGCTAAATCGGCTCTCCATATTCACGCCATTCACGCCGCCACTGCCGCACTCCTTCTCTAAAATTTCAACCATGCGATCAGCGCATGGCCCGAAGCAGCGATCGACCATAGCTTCGACGTACTTTCGGTGCAACGACGGCGCGACAATCTTCCGGCGAATCTTCCATGGCTCGAGCTCTTGCAACGCCACGCCCAAACCAAACAAAAACTCCCCGGCTTCGGCAATCGTACCCTTAATGTACTTGCTCCCATAGTTGAACAGCACCTGCTTAATGCACTCCGGATCGCTCACCACGACGTACGACGTAATCGGACCCGTTGGTAACAGGTACACCGGCCCGCTCTCGTTCATCCACTTGAACAACGGCTGAAACAAACCGCCGCCCAATAGTCCGGTGATGTCCTCCAACTTTGCATCCGCAACGGGAATTTCCGACGCACCGCCCCACAAACGATTCAATTGCGTCATCCAATCCGGCGCCGCCATGGTCGCACCGGCGCCAGACTTGTTTGAAATCGCCGCTTCCTCCGCGACGTCGGCGAAGACGATGTTATCCAAATCCTCTTCACTCCAACTCTCCGTCACCGACGTCGACGGATCCTCCACCGCCCCACGAACGATGCGAGACGATCGCGACACACGCGTCACGCGTGCGCGATCGCGAATCGTCGCTCGAGCGCGCACGCGCACCGCGCCGACGCGCGAATTCAACGCGAGCTGCACCATCGCGCGTGCGCTTTATCCAAAAGTTACCCGTCGACGCGTCTCAACGCCGCGCGCCCGAGCGTCGGCGATCGCGAGATCGATGCGCGCGTTGGCGAATACGTCGCCGTCGATCGAATGCGCGCGCGTGCGGGTGCGGCGTCGCGATGTGCGGTCGGCGCGTTGGACACGAGTTACCCCGAACCCGAGGGTTCGTTCGCCATTCGACGCCGCACGCGCGTCGCCGCACCCGTCGCTGTCGCCCTCGCGCGCGCGCTGACCAAGGGCATCGATCGCGCGCCATGTCTCTCGCCGCCGCGTTCGTCCCGCTGTGCGCGTTCGGCGCGTACGGCTACGCTACGTTTCAGTACGCGTTCGCCTGGTCGCACGCGAATGGAATCGAAAACGTCGACGCGCAGCGATGGATCGGGGACTTGAGCTTCAAGCTGCCGCTGTGCGCGACGATTGGGTATTTATGCATGTGCGCCGTCGGGCCGCGCGTGATGGCGAAGCGGCAGGCGATGGACCCGAAAGGGGTGATGTTGGCGTACAACGCGTATCAGACGGCGTTCAACGTCTTCGTGCTCGGGATGTTTATTCACGAAGTGCGCGCGCTCGGTCTCTCGGCGTGGGGAGCGAAGATGCCGTGGAGTGACAATCGTTCATTCAAGCTGTTGCTTGGGATTTGGTTGCACTACAACAACAAGTATTTGGAGTTGTTGGATACGGCGTTTATGATTGCGCGCAAAAAGACGAACCAGCTGAGCTTTTTGCACGTGTACCATCACGCGCTCTTAATATGGGCGTGGTGGTTAGTGTGCCATTTAATGGCAACGAATGATTGCATCGACGCGTACTTTGGTGCGGCGTGCAATTCGTTCATTCACATCGTCATGTATTCGTACTACTTGATGGCCGCGCTCGGCGTCAAGTGCCCGTGGAAGCGCTACATCACGCAAGCGCAAATGTTACAATTTGTCATCGTGTTCGCCCACGCCGTGTTCGTGCTGAGAGAAAAACACTGCCCAACAACCTTGCCGTGGGCACAAATGTTCGTCATGGCGAACATGTTGGTCTTATTCGGCAATTTTTACTTGAAGTCGTACTCAACCAAGACTCCGGCGCGCGCCGCGGCTCCCGCCGCGAAACCCGCGTCGACGTCCGTTCGCCGGTCGCGCTCCGCGCGCAAGACCGATTAGCCCTATCGTTAGCAACCATTCGAGTTTTTGTCATTGAAGACCGTTGTGTCATCCATACGCGCGCGCGAGCGCCATCATGTCCCCGCGCTCGTCCGCGCGCCGAAGACGCGACCTCACATCTTGGCTCTCCCTTGGCAGGGCACCGCACGAATCGCCACTTGTAGGCGCGCACGCGACCGCGACCGAGCGCCCGTTCGCGCACGCCCGCGCGCACGAAAACACCCTTGATCGTATTCGACGCTCCGCGCGCCCATCGCACGCTCGCACGCATGTCGAGCGCGTCGTCAACCATGTTGCGCGCCAAGCTAACCCTAGGCGGACGACGCCTGACGAATGAAAACACCGCGTCGCGTCGCCGGTGCGCGCGCGCGGCGGTCGTGACGCGCGCGGGGATGAACTTTGGCCACGAGGATTTCTTCGACGTCGTGGGTACGGAGCGGGATGTGGAGGAGAAGTACCCGAGAAACACGCGAGGGGCGAATGGGTTGACGAAGAATCAAATCGAAGCGCTCGGGCTCGACGGGGACCGGGCGAAGGAGCGATGGACGGTGAGCGCGAGTGGGATAAGCGCTCGCGCGGCATACGCGAAGGAGATGCCGAGTGATGGGAATGAGCCGGCGAGGTATAGAACTGTGATGAGCGGGGCGACGATGACGCACGGGGGGATGGCGCCGGCGGGCGCGGTGGCGCCTCCGGATTTACCGTCGTTGTTGTTGAACGCGCGTATTTGCTACATTGGGATGTCGCTTGTGCCCGCGGTCACGGAATTAGTCGTCGCTGAGTTGTTGTACCTCGGGTACGAACAAGCTGACAAGCCGTGCTATGTGTACATCAACTCGGGGGGGTCGGTCAACGAGAAGGGTGAGTGCGTCGGTATGGACAACGAAGCGTATGCGATTTTGGACACGATGCGATACATCCGTCCCAAGATCCACACCGTGGCTGTCGGTAAGTGCCACGGCAACGCGACGTTGATTTTGGCTGGGGGTGACAAGGGTTGCCGACACGCGTTGCCGCACGTGCAAATTTCCACGCACCCGCCCAAGCTCAACCGTACTTTTGACTCTACTCAGAACGTGCAAATTCGCGCCAACGAGTGTTTACTTTACGAAAACACGTACATGGACTTTATGGCTGAGTTTAGCGGCAAGGACCCGCAACTTGTGCGCAAGGAACTCGACCGCACGCGCTACTTTACGCCCAACCAAGCCATCGAGTTTGGCTTGATTGACAAAGTCATTACGAAGGGTTTGAACGTTATGGAGCAACAAGATTACGAGCGACTTTTGGCGCAACAGCAAGAGCAGTACGCCGCGGCGGGTATCGCCCCTCCGGGATCGCAGCAAGATGAGTCGCGAATGAGCCACGCCGATAAGGGCATGGGTGGCATTCGCCGATGAGCTAGCGCGATTCAATTTACTAGACCTTTTAGCACGCACTTTTTGTGATCTTAAGCGCAAAACAATACCTTCAAGTGTATAAATGCTTTTATTCAACGATCTTTGTCTATCGCTACAAACGAAATAAATCCTAGACTCTACCGTGCGCGTGCGTCGACGCTGCTTCGAGGAGTTGCACCTCAATTTTGCCCTTTTGATACACGTAAAAGCCAATAATTGATGTCAGGTATCCGAAACCCTGTATGATCGTCACTGGGTTACCAAATATAACCATCGCTCCTAAAATCACCGCCGCGTTCTTAGCCTGTCCCATGACTTTGAATCCAACGCCGCCCATGGCGGACACTACGGCTAACGACAAATAATTCACGCAGAACCCCATCAGCGCCGCGCAAAGAAAATACAATGGTGCCTCGAGCATGATATACGCCCCGTCGTTATGAATGAAGTCATCGAGCTCAAACACCGCAATGCCAAGCCACAGAAACACCAACGATGCCGGTCCCATGACGTACAGCCCTTCAATCATGTCAAATTTCAAGTTGCCGAGCAGATACTGATAAAACGCCATGCGCAACGCTTCAGACAATTCGCTCATCATCATCATCAACAGCCCGAGCATGCTGAATTTTACCTCACCATACGTCGCAATCATCGTCCCAAGCGTCACAATCACCACGCCAGTCAACGTCTTGTGATGCAACTGTTCCAGTCCCGCCGTATACATCACGCACATCGTCACCGCCGGCACCGCCGCCTTGAGCATTTGAATAAAACTCACACTGAGATACAAGTACGCATAGTTCCCGAACCCCAAACTCAGCGCCCCTAAAAACCCAATCGGTACGATGTGTCTCGTGTACCATCGTCGCGTGATGAGCGGTTCGTGCTTCAACGTCACCCGTCCCGTCTTCACCAACGCGAATGAAATCACCCACGACGACGTCACCCCCATCGAGCACAACATCATCGGATACCCGAACCCATGGTCGCGAAGCAAGTAGTTATTCAAGAAAATCAACCCACTGCTCATGACGGCCCAGGCGATGGAATACACCGCGGCGGCCACGACCGCGGGCATCGATCGTCCCGCGATGCGCACGCTCGCCCGCGTCGGCGTCGGCGTCGCTCCGGATTTGTCCTCCTCCGCGCGCGCGTGCGCGGCGCTCATCGCGCGCGGCGCGACGCGGTTCGACAGCGCGTGAATGGTGCGACGACTTCGTCGACGGATGGAGCCGCGAGCGTCGTCGCGCGTCGAGTCGGCGTCACCGAATGCGGTCGGAATTCGCGGTGTCTATCCACTCCTCGAGCGGCGGCACTTTCCGCCTCTCTGCGCGCGATGACGACGGCGTCGTACGAGATTTCCCCCGACGCCCGTCTAGAGCGATTCCCGTACGAGGTGTTCGCGTTGCGCGGCGCGCTGAGCTCTCGCGCTCAGACTGAGCTCGCGCGAGACATCGGCGCGAGCGCCTCTGGTGGTCGGTCGCAGTCGCGTGGGTCGGTGGACTGGCTCGAGCGCGCGCGCGCGAACAACCATCCGACGATCATCGCCGCGTACGGATGCGGCGGGGGTGAGCGGAGCGTGCGGTGCGTGCGTGCGTGCGGGTTGACGCGGTGCGTGGGCGCGTGCGGGCGCGAGGTTGGGGCGTTGGTGGAGGAGCCGCGCGAGGCGTTGACGTTGGCGCGAGACGTCGCGCGAGAGATTTCTCGACGCGCTGGGCGCGATGGTGGCGGAGGAATAGTCAGCGGGTTGTTCGATGGCGATGAACCGTATGAGCCGTCGCATTTTTGGGCGCTGGTGTACGGAAGCGGCGTGTCTGGGCAATCGAAAATGTCGACGCACTTGGACAGGCCGGTGGGTTGGACGTTGAGCGTTTCGGTCGGTCGCGCGGCGCGCATGACCATCGGGCGCGCGCCCGAGGCTGGGGAACAATATGATAAACTGGGCAAGGACCGCGCGATTGATGGTCAGCGCGAGGTGGAGGTGGAAATTCGTTCCGGGGATTGCTTGCTTTTTCGCGGCGACCGCGTATTTCATTCGGTGGACGGGTTGGGCGCGGAGCGCGGAGCGCCTCTTGAGTGGGCGCAAGCGTTGACGCAAGACAGCGCTGTTGATGGCTATGTCCCAGGTCGAATGGCGTTGTTGTTTCGCGAAGAGCGCGAGACGCAAGGCAAACTCATTCGTTAGTCAGTAGTATATTTGTGTTTTCTGTTATTGTCAATTCGTAGAGCTAGGTACAAGTTTATGTGTGCTGCGCGGGCGAGTCCTTTGGCATGAAAATAGCCCGCTTATTCCCGGCAATTTGCGTGAGCAAATCAAACGGATCGTCTCCTTGCCAATCCTCGTCGGCGACGTAGAATGGATCCACGTTGCCCATCTCCTTGAGCTCCGCCTCCTTCGCCTTGGCCTTCTCGCTCTCAATTTTCGCTATGATAGCCTTACGCTCCTCCTCCGTCAATTCACGCTTCTCCTCCTCTTCCTCCTCGCTTTCCTCTTTGCGATGAATCACGTAGTTTTTCGGCGCTTCTGTCTTCACGCTCAGTCCAGCCACGTCCTCCGCCAAGGCGTCGACGTCCTGCTGCACAAACTTCTTCTTCTGCGGTATCGATGACCGCACACCCATCAAGATCTCGAGTTCGCGCTTCGCCTCCTCCTCCGCCTCCTTTTGCTTTTTACGCTCCCGCGCCTTCGCTTCAGCCTTCGCACGTTCCGCATCCTTGGTCGGAGCGTCCCGCTTCAACTCTTCAATCTTCGATTGCACCTTTGCTGAAACATTCTTATTCTTCAACCCAAACGTGCGATCAGACGCCAACTGCGCCTTGCGCTCCTTGCGCTCCTTCTCCTTCTCTCGTTTTTCCTTTTCCTCTTTGCGCTTCTTCTCTTCTGCCGTGAGCGCTTTTACCTTTACCCCGGCGCCGATGACTTTCTTCTCCTTGACCATCCTTCTTTCGTTCTACGTTACAAATATTCTACTCACTTCGCCGTCGTCGTCGACGTCCAACGCGTGCGCGTGATGGGTCCACCACCGTCTTCGTTCTGCGCGCGTCGTTGACGCTCCACCGCGTCGTACGCGCGCGCGTGAGACTGGAGTCCCTCGCGCTCGGGGTTCGGAGCGAAGTTTCTTTTTAAAAATTCAAGACAAACGCGCGAACGCGATACCTTCTATGCAGGCTCATACACGCCGTCGCCGTTCACCACGAAGCCTTCAGGCACGCAGGCATCATCCACGTTCGCGTTCTCATCGCG
>JACLAB010015136.1_pt1 | contig 16841 bp, 19 predicted proteins | sample 8027921 | NCBI WGS metagenome assembly JACLAB01 (sample SAMN15725117, study PRJNA655200) | protist metagenome | isolation source: fluorescence activated cell sorting (FACS) single amplified genomes of... | place: USA: West Boothbay Harbor, Gulf of Maine | collected 2000-07-19 | reverse complement strand
CTGTGGAAATTTTCCAACGGAAAATTACGAACCGATTTGAAGTACCAAAACGACGATGAACTTTTATTACACGAAAACGGAAAGGTTACCGCGTTAGCGTTCTCGCCCGATTTTGAGACCTTGGCGTCGGCGGATTCAACCGGGGTGATTAAGGTATGGAGAATACAAACGGGGAGGTGCGTGCGTACTTACCCATCCGCTCACCACGGCGCAATCACAAAGATGGAATTCTCCGCCGACGGCAACGGATTACTGACCTCTGGGTTCGACGGTATGGCTCGATTGCACGGTTTGAAATCTGGCAAGACGTTGAAAGAATACGTAAACCCGACGGTTTCATCTGGTGGTATCACGGAACAGTGCGAGTGCGCTATATTTTGTGGCACGGACAAAGAGTTCATCTTGGCAGCGTATTCGAACGGCTTGGTCTTGTTGTTTGACGCGAAAACCTCAGAGATTTTCAAAGAGCACAAACATCCGCTCCTGACAAAAAAGAGCGGCGACGATAAAAGCAGTGACGATGCATCAAAAGAAGCACACGTCTCTGAGTTCGTTGTCAAAGACATGTGCCGAGACCCTTTATCGTTTGACAAGGTATTTCTTTGCGGAGGCGCCATGAAGTTGGTTTCCTTCGACGCGAAAACGGGGAAGATTGAACGCACGTTCAACGTGCCAACCACCTCTATACCGTCCGAAATCATAGCCAACACCGCGTATATCTCCGTCTCCGTCTCTCGAAAAGGTGAATACATCTACGCTGCCAACGAATGCAACGCGATAGTTCGATGCTGGAGAGTCAACGACGCCAAGTTTGTTTGCGAAACCGACGCGAGAGGCGACGTCGCGGAAGGAGACAAAGATACTTCACACTGCCTCGCCTGCGAGACGCACCCGCAAGGTAACGCCATCGTCACTCTGTCGAGTCCAAACATTTGTAAACTTTTCACCGCGTGATTTTAGTATTCGTTAAAAATAAAAACAACTCTCTCTCTCTCTCTCTCTCGATCGATTTTTCGATTTTTTTTTTATTTTTCGTATCCGAGAAAGAAAGAAAGAATTGGACGAGAATCGCGTCACTTGTTTTCACGCGCGGCGGACCAACTTTCATCAAACCCTTTGCGTTTTTCCATTAAAGAAGAAGAAGAGAAGAAGTCGTCGATAAATAATATAATAATAATGGGTTCGTACGAAGATGCCAAGCGCAAAGCGCACGTCATGAAGTTCAAGAAGTATATCAAATCTCTTTCCAAACCGCAAAAGGTTGGATTGATTTTAACTTTGTGTTCGTTCGTTTTACTCTTGCTCTATTTAGTCATCGACAATCACGACACCTTGTTCATCATGGCTGAGTTCGTGCACTTCATCGGCATCGCGATTCTGGCGTATAAATTGTTGAGGGAAAAATCCTGTCTCGGCCTTTCCATGCAAACGCAAGAGTTGACGGCGATATTTTTAGGGATCCGCTTGTACTGTTCGTTCATGATGGAGTACGACTGGCACACGATTTTAGATTTTTTAACGCTAATGGCGACGATGTGGGTGTTGTCCACGATGAAAGGGTCGTTGAAGCATAATTACGAGACGCACAACAGACCGCTGGATACGATCATGACGTGGCAAGTGTTGGTACCGTGCGTTATAATGGCGATTATCGCGCACCCGCAAACGTCGCACGCGGTTGTGAATCGAGTGTTGTGGGCCACGTGCGTGTATTTGGAAGCGGTGAGCGTTTTGCCGCAGTTGCGCGTGATGCAATCGGCGAAAGTTGTGGAGAGATGGACGGCGAATTACGTGTTTTCGTTAGGTGTGGCGAGGTTTTTGAGCTGCGCGCACTGGATTTTACAGATTTTCGACGGACAGAGTTACTTGAAAACCGCGTTGACGACCGGATTGTGGCCAGTCATGGTTTTGGTCTCAGAGATTGTGCAGACGTTCATTTTGGCAGATTTTTGCTATTTCTACGTCTTGTCTTTTGCGGATGGTGGCAAGGTTGTGCGATTACCAGCTGGATTAGTATAATATATAAGAGGAAGAAAAGAGACGAGAAGAGAAGAGAATGTGTTCCTCAAAAGCGCTCAGAAAACACAACATAAAACAAGAAGAAATCATGAAATAAAACAAATACATCATAGACTATACCAATCAAGTACTTCCACAAACATTGACCTGATTCTCTCATATTCCCTAACTATCACATCTTGGGGGTCTTCCACGCTGAACATGTGTCTGTCGAACAAAATTTCTTTCACAATAAACTGTGGCGCATAATCTGTATCGTTTCTTCTCGCGATATCCTCGAATTCCTTCTTCAAAGTTTCCGCGTACGAAATCTTTGCGTCTCGAAAACCGAACACGTATATTGATATTGGGCATCGCCTTTGACTCCAAAAGAGTGGTCTGGTTCCAATGTGCCCGTATTCAGGCGACGATTTTTTATACGAAGTAGGTCGAAATGGAGTGCAGTGAAGTGCGACTTGCATCGCGTGCATTGGCGTCATCGATGGGTTATACGCTGCACACTCCACGCTCGCACCAAAATAAAACCTCATCCCGGAACGTTTATCACCGGTCTTCCAGCGTTCTTCCAACGAGCGCTGGTATTCCAACGGTATGGCTATAGCGCATGGACTATCCGTATATGGCGCGTATGAATGCGCCATTGTATGCGCCAACTCCTCCATTGCTGCAAAAATTCTTTCTTCTTCCTCAAGATTCCCAAAACTGAATTGCCCAAAACGGATCCTTCCATCTTCCAACGCTTCTCTCAGCAATTTACAAAACTTCTCCATGGTTCCGAGTCCGTCCCGATCTCGCGGGTTCGGCGGACATCCATCCAACAACAGCGTCCTAACGTGCACTTTTTCCTCGTCCACAACTATTGCATCGCTGCCTTCACTTTTCCTCCGTTTTATCCTCTCCTCTCGATGTTCTTCGTCTCCCGGTACTTCTAAATCCAACGGTCCGAACGCTTTCGGTAACAACTCCTCCAATCTCATCGCTGCCATGCCGGGCAATAAAATCTGAATATCCTTCGCGTCTCTCAGTTCGTTCATAAACTGTCGACAATGTCCGCACGGCGCGTGTGTTATGGCAATTTTTACAATCTTCTCTTTTTCCTCCTCCTCGTTACTCTCGTTGTTGTTGTTGTTGTTCCTCTCGTGCTCTTTCCTCCTTTCCTTTTCTCTTTCTTCTTTCGTCTTCTTGCCTCCTTTCATCTTCTCTTTCCTCCTGTATTCTTCCAACTCCGCGTTCCTGATTCCAACCATGGCGTTCGTAATCATGCACTGCTCCGCGTGCACGGACCTATTCAAAGCGCACTTTTCCACCTCTACGTTCACGCCTAAGAAAATATTCCCGCGATTCGTCAAACACGCCGCGCCGACGTGGAAATTCGACGTCGGTGGTCGCGCGTATTCTTTCACTTCGTGCACCAACCGTCGCAAGAAGTCGTCGACGTCAAATTTGATTTCTGAGGACGACGTCGAGAGGATGAGAATCTGTTCCTCCAACGACACTCCGTACGACGAGCCTCCTTCTCCTCTTCCTCCTTTCGTCGTTTCCGTCGTCGTACATTCGTTCACCCCCAAAGAAGAATTCCGTCTTCTCAGCGCGTACCCGCCTTCTTCGCACGCGTCCCGGACGACTTCCTTGATCGTCATCATTTTAGCTTCATCCTCGTCATCTTTGGTTTCGTCTTCGTCTGTTCTCTCTTTCTTTTCCTCCTCTTTCCCTCTCGTTTTCGTCATATCTATCATATCTTCTTTTGATGATTTGAAGAGAGTTTTTCCCTAAAAAAGTGTAACGAACTCATTTCTCTTCTTTCCTCAGAACAAAAAGAGTTTAATATAATGCGTCGCAGTATTGCTTTGCGCTTTGTTCGACTCCTCTTCCTCTTGGCATTCGTAATGGTGGCGACTGCGTACGAGAAATCTCCCGTCGTTACCGAAACCATCGGAGATGATTCCAACGGAGAGGACATCCAATATCTCTACAAAGTTCCAAAACTGTCGAGTGGACCGAGAGCGTTGTTTCTTCTTTTCCACGGGTGCGCGCACGACGCGTTCGATTGGTTCGAAAGAGAAGAAAATAATTGTCCAAAATGCAGAGGATTACCGATCGAAGTTTCAATCGCTCACTTCGCGTACGAACAGAACATGGCGGTGTTGGCGATATCGAGCAATAAAGGGTGTTGGCAACGGAATCCAGATGCGTCGAGGGTGTACAAAGTGTTGAAAAATTTTTCAGAAAAAGATGGCACGGATATTGGAGATTTAGCGCATAAAGAACACGTGGACGTGTACGCGTTCGGAGCCTCGAGTGGCGGGATGTTCGTGTCGCACGTGTTACCGCAAATATTCGAGGACCATTTCGGACATTTGAAGATGCGTTTGAAAGGCGCCATATCGCAAATCGCGGCGCCGCCGGAGGTTGAAAAGATTACGCTGCCGATGGTGTTTTCGCACATGCCGAAAGACGAGAGGATTGCCAGGGCGGTGAGAAATACTGTCGATCAGATGCAGAAGAGTTCAGACGTGCCGGTAAAGGAATCGGAACTGCACCCGATGAAATTGCACGAAACGTTTTTCAGAGACAACGCGCCTCCGGGGTATTACGAGACGTACGAGTCTGAGAAAATGTTCGAGGCGTTGAAAACGAACGGGTACTTGGACGACGAAGGGTATTTGAAGGAAGACCCGAGACGCTCGGATTGGAGAGATGTCGTGTGTGGTTCTTTAGAAGGCGAGAATAGATTTGCTCCAGATTCACCGTGTGAAAATAACAAGAGTTGGACGTCGGAGTTGATGAACGTCGCTTGGGCGTCGCACGAGATGCGTTTCGATACGTTTGCGGAAGATGTGAAGTTTTTGATAGAGGCGAGTCACTTTGGCAATCGAGCGATTGAGTTTGAAGACGAGTTGGACGATTCCAACGATTTGGAATTCCACGAGAAGAGGGCGAGTCAAGAAGGCGAAGGACCGGCGCCGGCACCAAGTGCGAGAGATTTTGATTTGATGTCGCAATCTGGAGGCGAAAATGGTAGGACGCCGACGCGAACGAATCGCCCGACGAAAAGAGGCCAACCGGAGTTTCCCTCGCACTGGGGACCAGTGCCATTGCTGCAAACGCGCGATTACCGACAATACCCGCCTCCGTACGACGAGTATTTCGGTTCCGGAACAGTCGTGAAATGGATTCTAAAGCAGCAAGACATGGATAGAGAAAATCCAGAACGCGCCGCGAAAAACGACGAAGAAGAGGCGACGAAACAAAGCGGCGACGACGAAGACGACGGAGAGGCTGAGCAAAAAGAAAAAATTGAGTTCCCAAAACGATGGGGCGATCCACCAGAGATACAAACGATGGATTACGTCGAGCTTCCTCCGCCATACGGACACGGTTCTTCGACTTTGCGCAATTGGATCGAAGAAAACTTGAGAAGAGATGCCGAGTTTCGTTTACCGAAACGCCGAGAGAAACCCGAAGTCGAAGAAGAAGAGGAAGAGGAAGAGGAAGAGGGCGGGAACGAGCTGTAAAAGGAGGAAAGGAATGGCATACGAACATACAACATATACGCATAGTAGCACTTGTAAACTGTAAACTATAAAATACAACCGCAGTCTATATACTCAGCATCATCATCTCAGAAAACGTTCGGCACGGTACAATCGCTCGATAACAAGCCTCTTAATTTGGCTTCTTCCCAAATCTTTGGATCGATGTTATCGATTTCATTCAACCACTCTAAGGTCTTTTCTACTTCAAATCTAGATTTCACGCCAACTGCAAATTTCTTCACGACGTTTGGTGCGGCCGAAAACGCCATGGCGACGGCTGGTAACGATACGTTTCCAAACTCTTCGCACAACTGCTCCCACGCTTTCTTCTTCGCGATGACATTCTCATTCGCCGGTCCGTATTTATACGTAGATCCACCGACTAACAACCCACTGGCGTAAATACCAGCGTTGTGAATATACATGCCTCGTTTTTCGCACTCTTTATACAACTCGCACCCATCTTGATCGATTAAATTCCAACTCCCAGCTGCCATGACCCCGTCGAAGGTGTTCTCGGCGCTCTCGCGAATCGCTCGCAACGAATACATCGGATCGTTTCCACCTAACGACACATCCTCGACGACTTTCTCCTCGTCCCGCATTCGCTTAATCCTCACAAAAGCACCCGTATCTTTATTCGCAGCTTCTTCGAATCGCATTTCATCTTCACAATCGTGCACTCGAATGCCAAAAATGTGCTTCACGCCGATTCTTTCCAGCGAATCGGTTAAACTTTGCGCGACGCCGTCACCGGTATAATTCAGCGTCGGTCGACTCTCCGGATTGTTCTCCGGAAACACGCAATCCGGGTGCCCCAATACGTTCCCTTCTTCCACTCTGTCCGTTTTTAACACGTCGTTTTTATCTTTAATCACTCTCCCGACTTTGGTCCAAATTTTAATCTCCTCTCGTAAGTCCTCCGTCATTTTTGGATAACTCTTCAACGCTTTCCCGAATCGTTCTTCGGACAAACCTAACCCGTAATGCGGCGCGGTATCGAAATTTCGAAACCCAAGATCCAACGCGCAATGCACGACATCGATTGCGTGTTTCTCTTCCATTTTCGCGTATAATCCAGCCAAAGAGGAGAGTCCAACGATGACTTCATTTTGCGTGACTTTACTCGTTCGCGGTTGAAGAATCTGCATTTTTATATCTCTTCTGCTCTGTTTCGTTTTCAAACGGGGGCGAGTAGTACTACTACTCTCGCGTCTCTGAAAGATGACGAAAACGACCTGTTGCGCGAATGAGGCTAAAATGATCGCAAAAAGAAAAGCGCGGAGGAAAGAGCCAGCTGATGAAGAAGTCGTCGTTTGTGTACCTTTTTCTTTAGGCATTTCCAATGAGGCAGATGAAGGAAAAATTTTCGTAATTTTTGTTGTTCAATCAATTTGTCTCTCTCTCTCTCTCTCTGAAATGTGAAAACGCTCAAGCCCACTCCATGGTCGTTTGCGGCGACGACGTGGGAAGCTCTCCTCGTCTTGAACTCCTCAACGCGTGTCTCTTGAACTGCTCGCTCCTTCGCGTGGACGGGTAATTTGGACTGACAAAGTCTAACTTCGTGGCGAGTTGAACCGCGTCTATGCGTTTCAGCTCGTTTTCCACGCGGTATTTGCTCGACGCGGGTAAGTACGAGCCGGTGCTCAGATGCGGCGTTTGTATCTTTCTCTTCTTCTTTGTCTTCTCCTCGGACTTTCTCGTGGAGAACTTTGCGACTTCAATCATTTTGGACCTTTTCACCGCCGACGACGCCGCCTTGGGTTTCGCCGGCGTCATCTCTTCTTCTTCTTCTTCTTCTTGCGTTGGACTTCGTCCTCGTTTCCCCGTCGGACGAGGAGGTGAAGACACCGACGATCCTTTCCTGTCTTCTTTCACCGTCTTCTTTTTCTTCTTCACGGACGCCGACCCGGGTTCTCTCGTTTCTCTCGCCTTTTGCGTCTCCGAGGACGTCTCTGGAATCGTCGTCATCTCTTCTTCTTCTTTGTCTTTGTCTTCTTCCTCGTCGTCCTTCTCGGTGACTTTTTGTGCGCTAAAGAACACCTCTTCTTCTCCCGGAAGACGAAGGTCGCCGTCGAGTTCCGACGTGTCCACGGGAAAGCCCGGTTCCGGTTTCGACGATAAGCCGCCCATCTCCTTTACACTTCTCCTTCTTCTTCTTCGCACGGGTGGCGTTACTTGCGTGTGTGTGTGTGTTGAGTGCTCGAGTAGTTGCGCGCGTATTTTTTTAAACAAAACACCTTCTCCAATTACACCATTATAAACCGCGCGATGACGAATAATACTAATAACACTAATACCGATAAGAAGAAGACAAACCCAGAAGAAGAATTATACTACTGCGAGAAAGAGTTACGCGCGTTGGGAAAATCACTGGAATGTTGCGTGTGCATACGGTTGATGGAATCGCCTTCGCGAACGCGATGGTACTATTCGTTTTGTGTTTCTTCATTTTGAAAATTTCCCCTACCAATACTAATTCATTTTTCTTCTCACAGTGCGCATTACTTTTGCAAAAAGTGCATATTAGACTGCGCGAAAGCGAACGGGAAGTGTCCTTTGTGTAAATCCGACGTGAGCAGAAGAGAAGTGAAACCAGACGCGATGATGACGGAGATGATTGAATTGTATAAAAAATTAGTCGTGAAAGTTGTTAAAGAAGAAGAAGAAGACAAAGAAGAGGAAGAAGAAAAGAAGAGGAGAAGCGTGGTGCCGTACATGTCGCAACTGCCGATAACGCAAAACACATAAGTCTGATGATGATTGATTCTTTTTGTATAAATATATAGCAAAACAAACTCTTGATAACTACTAGGCTAAACTCTTTAGAAATAATAGGTGTGACTTTGAATGATAATAAGAGCGAGCGAGCGAACGCTCTCAACTCCGTGAAAAACGAATTGCACCCGCGCGCACCAAAACACCAACATCAACATCAGACGGGTAACCGTTGCCCCTTCTTCACTATTTTCTTCACGAACTGATTCACCCCGGGAAACCGCAACATCGTCCCCAACACTGGCACGCGTTGCAAGAACAAAAGGACGGTTGGAAAAAATCCAGCGAACAACGCGAAGAACCCGTAACACTCTATAATCATCCCAACTACCGCCCATTTCATCAACACTAACAGTAATCCGAGTATGAAACAAAACGCGCCTCTCTGATTTCGAGGTTTGATGAAAAATTTCATCGTCGCTCTCGGGCCGATCGTCGTGGTCACTCCAGAGAGGAACATGAGGTTGCCCATGGCTAATAAAGCTCGGTCGAAGAAGAGAAAGACGCCAAGGGTGGTAAAACCGCATCCGAATGCAATCAGTCCGATGCCAATTTCTATTATTATTACGAGTATTATCATTAATGAGAGATATAATATGTGTTGTCAGCGTAATAATGGTGAGACAGAATGGTGAGACGGGGAGCGAGAAGAGGATGATGATAAATCTCTCTTCTTTTAGCCGTTTATAATGTTTTGTGTGAGATGAGTCAAAAACGTCCCCTAATACGAAGTACGCTTGTTCTCGCTTTTGAAAGAGGAAAAGAAGAAGAAGAAGAATGTAAAGCAAAAGAATCTAAAAAGAAGATAAACGCACTTCGTCTGTCGTCCATCATTTTTGTCGTCGCTCTCGTTTACGTCGTCGTCGTCGTCGTCGTAAACTCTCTTATAGAAGATATAATTGAGAAGAATTTTGCCTACTCTTTCTCGTGTTTGACTTCTCTCAAAAAAACAAGAGAGGCAACCTTTCTGTGCTCGAAAAAAAAAGGGGAAAACACCAACAACCTTTTTTGGGATTCAACACAACGAATTATTCTCCACATCACAAATCTTTAAAAGCAAAAAAGAAGACGAGAAAGAAAGAAAATGAACGACGCGGCAGCGGCAACGTTTGACGCGGTTTCCGACGGCGTTTCCGACGTGAAAGATACGGTCGGGAAATACGTGCAGTTTAACGCGAACAAGACGAATTTTTTCATCAAATTGAGAAAGAATTTAGACGTGAGGTTTCCAGGTCATTATTCATCATTTGTTTTGTGTGTATATGTTTCTGTTGTTGTTGTTCTTTATTAAAACTTTTTGTTGTGTGCACTTGTTGTGCGCGCACGATTGATCATCGCTGACGCTCTTTCTCTCTCTTTCCACTCTTCCACTCTCTCGTGAACAACAAACATTGATACAAAAAATAACAGCCATCGCACCGATTCCAAACTTGCGCTTTCAAGTCGGCACCGATTTGTCCTTGGTCTCGCACGACGACAGCCGATTTATGGACTTGACGGTGGAATACACGCCGAATTTACAGTGGTCGTGTAAAGAAACCTGGTTCGACGGGGAGATTCAATTCGACACGAAGAATAAGCACGTGAAGTATGCGAAAGATTTCGATTTGGGCGGCGCTATCGTCAAAGTTTCCGGTAACTACGACTACGTGAACAACGCGCCGTTCGTCGGGTTTCAAGTCGTCACGCAACAAGGCATCTCTACGCCGGCCAATTGCAACGGGTTCTCGTTGGCCAAGAGAGTGAAGAAGGAAATGGGGCCGTTTCAAGCCGAATGCGATGTTCAAGGGACGTTGACGTTAGGAGAAACAAAGTTGAAAAAGTCTGGAGGGATGGAAATGGGACCGACGAAGATTGAGATTAATCGCGTGGAGATGGTTGTTTCATGTTAAGAAATGGTGAGGCGATAATGCGCACTTCTACTTGGATAATAATAATAACAACGAGATCACCACTTACTGTACGGTATCTCGGCCATTTCGTATTTAATATATGTAGTAAGAAAATAATTACTGTAGTACTTGTTTCGTTTTGTTTTGTTACCGGTATCTAATTTTCGCGTTGTTTACGAATTAACCACATCTCAACACACGCGCATCATCAAAATAATTAGAAATCGACAAAGTCCGAACTAAAGATATCTTTGACGATTTGTTTGCTTCCGTTGGGCACCTTCTTCGGGAACTTGATCGAATACGTCACGACTAAATCACCAAACTTCCCCGAATTTCCAAACCTCGGCATCCCTTCCCCTTTATAGGTCTGCACAAAGCCAGGCGTGGTCACCTCCTCGTTCTTCAACACAATCTTCCTACCGTCGTAATGCGTGATTTCCGTCTCAAAACCGTTCAATGCCATCACCAACGTAATCTCTTTATCCATGTACAAATTATTATCACTCGCGCCTCGTCTCCATTTCATCTCTTTATCGTATTGCGCTTTCACAATCATCTTCAAATCCCCAGGCTCGCCATCGATTAACACGTCGCCTTCCTCGAAGAATAAGATTTCCTTCCCATCTTCCATACCCGGTTCGATTTCGCACATCAACGTGGACTTTTCTCTCGCTAATTTCACGTTCGGACACTCCTCGCACTCGTTTTGCGCGTACTGCTGAAACATCCCCGGTCCGACTTGTCGAGTCACCATCTTCTGTCGACAATTACACTTCCTCGTCCCTTTCGCTGGTTTCAGAACGTCTTTATCTCTTATCACTTTAATCGTGTTCCCTAAATACAAATCTTTCAAAGAAACGTACAAATCCATCTGCACCGGTTCGCCTTTCGGCGTCTCCGGTTCTTGATTCATGCCGCCGAACCCGCCGAACCCGCCGAATCCTCCACCGAAGAATTGGCTGAAGATATCCCCGGGGTGCCCACCACCACCTCCTCCGCCTCCTTGCTGATGTTGCTTCAATCCTTCCTCTCCGTGTCGATCGTAAATCTGTCTCTTCTCTTCATCCGTTAAAACTTCGTACGCGTTCGAGAGCTCCTCAAATTTACTCTTCGCTTTGTCATCCCCTGGGTTTTTATCCGGGTGATACTTCAACGCCAGTTTCCGGTACGCCCGTTTAATTTGCGACTCCGGAGCGCCTCGCGCGACGCCGAGGATGGAGTAGTAATCTTTCGCGTGTGCGAATTCCGCCACGAAAGATACGCTCAATAACAACAGCGTCGTCAAGAGCAAAACGAAGAGAGATGATGATTTTTTTCTTCCGATCAATTTTTTGCTCCTGCATCTGCGCGGCATCATCTTTTCCTTCGTTGTATTTTTAGTAGTATTATTATCAAACATCATCATCGTTCTCAAACGAACAAAGAGAGCGTCGATCGATCGATCTCTCGTCTGCTTCTAAACTGCTGCTCAAACCCAAAAAGTGTGCGAGTGTTTGTGTGTGCAGTTCAATACTCTGTGATATAAATACGAGATGCGAAAAAGTCTCTGACGTCTGAAATGACTTGTCATTTGCCAATAGAAATTCTGATGAAAAACAAACTTGCAGCTTTTGAGCAGAAAATTTCTTCATTAACTTTCTCTCGGTGTTGTTGTTGTTGTTGTTCTTGATGAAACGACGATGATTACGACGACGACGACGAGATTAGCTCATCTCGAAACTGGTTCTGCCGCTGCTTCTTCGTCTCTCTCCAGAAGAAGAAGAAGACAAAGAGCGGCGACAAGAGTTGAGGCGAGATGCAAAAGTTGTTTCGTGGCTCCGAGTACGGTTGCTCCTTTAAGAAGACAACAAAGACGATGTGATTATGGAAGGACAAAAAGGAAGACGATGCGACCACCGGCTGCGTTTATATTCTGGTCGCAGGAAGATGAGTTGAGGAAACGGTTCAAGCAAATCGCGACGGTCGTCGCGGACGAGCTCGCGATTGCGTACAGCGGGAACAAAAACGTGAAGAGCATTCGGAAAGGAATACTACTCGTCGCGGAGTATCCTTTATTTTCGGTCGGTGTTTTGGTGGCTGGAATGTCGGTCGCGGCGGCTATGGCGAGCGCGGTTGCGGTGCCAATCGCGTTAGCCGCGGTCGGGACGTTACTTCCGCTGATTATGTTTGCGTCGTTTGGGGCTATATTCGCCGCGACCGCGGCGGCGATGGTGGCGTTGACCGTGCTCGGGCCTTTGTTGCTGAGCTTTTCATTCTTCGGTGGCATGAGTTTTGTCGCCGTGGCGGCGAAGGCGGCAATAATCGTGCCTTCGATTATAATTGGGTCGACAATTTGGGCGATTGGGAGTTTCGGCTTAAAACGGAGTGCCGTAGGCGGCGCCGCCGGTACCGCGGACGAGGATGCGAAATTTGAGAACATAAACGCAGTAGGCTCTCAAGACGACGACGACGTAAACGACGACGACGAGAGCACGAACGAGTTTGCGCGAACTATACTGGACAGATTTGATCGCCAACTCTTAGGCGACGTCGAATTATGGGATTCTGAGGAAGTTTCCGCGTGGTTAAAAAGCGAATCGCTCGACGAAGCGGCTTCGATCGCGAAAAGCGCAAAAATCACCGGACGCCAGATACTGAAATATAAAGACGTTCGAGAGTTGGAATCTATCTTTCAAATAAATTCTCCGAAAGACCAGAAGAAGTTCGAGAACGCGTTTAAAAGGTTGCAAAGACTCGCGAACGTGAAGTTAGATTAACGATTGTAGATTTTAGATTTTATTAGACTTCGTTTTAGACTCATCAGAGAGCAGCTTGATAAACATAAAAATTTCTTCACGAAACCACCACAAAACCACCGCACAAAAAAATAAGAAAAAAATATGTCTGCCGAAGCGCTCGAATCGATTTCCACCGACGACCTCATGAAAGAGGTCCAGCGCAGAATCGACTGCGCGAAGAAACCAGAGAAACGAGTCATTCTCATCGGTAATATTCTTTGTTTTTGCTTCTTCTTTGTCTTTCCTCACCGCCTTTCGCGATAAAAGATGACGATGATGATGATTCCATTTTATCTCATCATACGAAGAAGACTAATCATATCTCTTATACGTGCAATAATAATAAACACAGGTCCACCTGGGTGCGGGAAAGGCACGCAAGCGCCGAAAATCAAATCCGAGCACTGCTTGTGCCACTTAGCGACCGGGGACATGCTCAGAGCAGCGGTTGCCGCGAAAACGCCGAACGGATTAGCCGCGAAAAAAGCGATGGAATCGGGCGGTTTGGTGTCGGACGAAATCGTGGTCGGTATTATTTCCGAAGCGGTGAAAAAACCCGAATGCAAAACCGGGTTTATTTTAGATGGGTTCCCGAGAACAGTCGTCCAGGCGGAGAAGTTGGACGAGATGTTGAAGAAACAAGGGACGAAAATCGATACGGTTTTGGACTTTAACATCCCGGATGAGGTTTTAGTCGAACGCGTGGAAGGTCGATGGATTCACGCGGCGAGCGGGAGATCGTATCACACGAAGTTTGCACCGCCAAAGGTACCAGGAAAGGATGACATTACCGGAGAGGATTTGATGAAAAGAAAAGATGATAACGCGGAGACGTTGAAAAGTCGATTGGATGCGTTCCACAAACAAACGCAGCCAGTGATTGATTATTACTCCAAGTTGAAGAAAGTTACGACGGTTGTCGCGAACAAACCGGCTTCAGACGTCGAAAAGCAAATCAGGAACGCTTTGTAAATATATAATAATAAATAGTAGAGTACTGTGTGGTACTGCTGGTAGTAAGAGGGGAGAGTTGTTATTTAATTCATATTACGTGCAGAGTAAACAAGAGCGAGTGGTTTTGTAGTAATGTCACACTATCCGTGTCTTTGATTATTGCGCGAGCGTGAAAATAGTATCACATTAAAAGAACGTGAACTCTCTATCATAAATAATCAAAACTCGTCGTCCTCGTCATCCTCGTCATCGCTTCCACTTCCGTTCGAAAACAACAGCTCGTCGCCGGCCCAGACGAAAGAATCGGTTTCGTACAAGTCACCATTCTCGTCAGTTCGCGTAATCGTATCGCCCGCACCCGTGCTCGATTCGCCTTTCAACAAGGACGATAAACGCTTGAGAATCGGACGAATCGTTGCGTCTAATCCGACAAGACTCGCCGGAGATAAATCGGTCATACCAATAGCCTCCTCCGCTCTCTCTTGAGCGCACAGATTTCTCAACTCGGAAGCTCTCGCGATGTTATCGATTTCTTCTTCCATTTGTGCCCACGACATCCACGATTTCGCATTCGTCGGATTGGCTTTCACCGAACATTTGAACAACTCTCTCGCTAACGGAATGTTCCCTACCTTGCGCTCTAAAATCGCCCAAGCTTGTAAACCAACCGCAGCGTCTTTCGATTCCGGACGAATCCAAACGCCTCGCTGGAACAACTCCCTCGCTTTTTCGATGTTCCCAGCTCTGAACTCGGCGACCCCCCACGCTTGCCAATTTTGTTGGTGCGAAGGATCGAGTTTCGTCCCGGCGGCAAAGTATTGCCTCGCCACGCGAATATTTCCATCGTTCGCTTCTAATCTTGCTAACGCTTGCAACAAACTTGGGTCCGCGGGGTTTAATCTCACCCCTCTTTGAATCAACTCTCTCGCTCTTTGAATGTTTCCGATGCTCGCTTCGAATCGACCCCACGCCAACCAACAGTACTTGCTCTTCGGACATACCTCCAAACCTTTCTTGAAGCATTGTCTCGCGCGTTCGTTCTCCCCGCACTCGGCTTCTAACAAACCCCAGCACTGCCAAATCGCGGCTGACTTCGCCCCTTTTTCCGTGTTCGCCCCGTCTCTGAAATGTTTCCTCGCCTCGTCGTATCTCCCTCTCTCCATCGCCATGAGACCCAACGAGTGATACAAATGCGCCGAAGCATCACTTTTCGGCACTTTCATCACTCCCTTTAAGAACAAATCCCTCGCTCTTTGATAGTTACCTTCCTCTCGTTCTAACTCGCCCCATCCGTGCCAAGCGGCTGCGTGTTTCGGATTCGCAATCACCGCCGCGTCGAAGTACTTCCTCGCCTGCTGCACGTTCCCCGCTTTCTTCTCCAACGTCGCAAACGCCTGCCATAAGTACGCGTTCTCCGACCCCGTCGCTCTCGTTCCATTCTCGTACACCTCTCTCGCTTTGTTGTAGTCTTTTTGTTGCACGTAAATTTTACCGATTCCGACGTACGCTCTCCCGTCCGCAGGGTCGTACACCATCGCCCTCTTAAAAGTCTCGATCGCCGCATCTCTCAGTTTTCTCCGTTCCTTCCGCGTTCGCGCGTACAAGGATTGATTCCGAATCCGTTTCGCTTCTTCGATGAGTAAGTCTTGGTTGATTTTCAATGGTTTTTCTTTTCCGATTTGCGAGTTATACACGCCGCCTTCTTGCATAAACGACGAGATAGAATTCGTTGTTGAAGACGTCGACGCGCTTCCATTGTTCTCTGGATCCGAGGAGTACTCTCTCCCGCCGCTCGCCGTCGTCGGATCTCGACTGCCACCGATTAGGACATCCTCTTCATCGTTCGAAGAATCCACCACCTTTGAAAACTGGGCGCGGATGTTCACCATCTCCTGGGAGTCGTTCTCGTCCGAAGAACCAGGAGACATGGAAATGGCTCGAGATACGATAAGTGCATCTCCACCACGAGAGCGACGTCCAGTCGTGCTCGCCAGAACTTCGTTGCTTCGCACGCGGCGTTGTTCCATCATCGTAACCACACACATCTTCTGCGCTCGTCGATGTCGATGTTGTCGGCTCACACTCGATCGCGCGTTGGGTGCTGTGGCCGTCCCTCTCCTCGGCTGAGCCCCGAGCGAAGGCCAAGACGCCATTATTCAATGCGACGACGACGGAGACGACGATGTGTGTGGTGCCAGGGGAAGCCATTCCTTCAAAGAGATTTGAGAGATTTTTTGTTCGTGGAAGAGGAGAAACGAAGAGGAGAATTGGTTTTGGTCTCTGAATTAGGGTTCAGAATTTTTTTTGAAGAGAGGAATAAAAGGAAAGAGAGAAAAAGAGAGAAAAAGAGAGAAAAAGAGAGAAAAAGAGAGAGGCTTCGTGAAAGTCGCTCTACTTACTGCCGATCACGCGAAGATGTACCTAAAACTCAGACATCGCTCTACGTATTACAACTATGGTCTACTACTACTACTACTACTTTAATTCTCCTTCTTTTTATCGTCGCTCTTCTTCCCGTCGTCGTCGGTGTTGACTTTAGTGGTGTTGTTCGTAACGGCGTCCTTTCCCCGATGCGGCATAACGATTGGCGTTTGAATGCGCCGTCCACCGACTGTTCTTGGCTCGCTGGTTCGTAAACCTGCCGAAGCGCGGCCTTTTGCGGATGGTCTTCTCCTTTGACCGCCGTAAATGTCGCTGAGCACGGACGCGCCGACGAAGGACGGCCCGACGTTTGGCAAAACGTCTTCCTCCTCTTCGTCTCCATCTTCGTCTTCTTCGTCACCGGAGGAGGATTCGCCTTCTCCATTATCATCGTCGTCGTCCGAGGATGATGACGGGAATGTTCTATACTCTTCTTTCTTCTCTTCTACATTCGTCGTCGG
>JACLAB010011211.1_pt1 | contig 16841 bp, 12 predicted proteins | sample 8027921 | NCBI WGS metagenome assembly JACLAB01 (sample SAMN15725117, study PRJNA655200) | protist metagenome | isolation source: fluorescence activated cell sorting (FACS) single amplified genomes of... | place: USA: West Boothbay Harbor, Gulf of Maine | collected 2000-07-19 | reverse complement strand
TTCTACGTGTTGTGTTACTATGCGTACATTGTTCTCTCTCTCTCTCTCTTTCTTTCTTTCCTTCGTCTATTTGTTAAATCTTCTATTTGAACCGTATCGGCTGCATCTTCTTTTGCCGAGACGCGAAATCTTCGAACGAGTCAGTTCGTTTCATTCGGTGGAACGATTTGCGGTGCAACTCGTACAAGTTTCTCAGCGCGTGGACGTATTCCTTGTGATACTTGTCCACGATATCCTCGGGAATCTGGTCGTTCCCGTACGGTTTCTCTTTAATCTCCAGCGGTTTACCGAAAACGACTTCTATCGATTGGCGCTTCGGCAAGACGCCTCGTTTGCCGAAAAATCGTCTCAAAACGCCTCGACTCAACGAGCGACCGTAAAACGCAGGCGGAGTGATGCCGATTAAACTTTTCACGCGCTTTTGAAACGCTCGCAAAACGCCACCCTCCGGGTTTTCGACTTGGTCGAATATATCGTTCTCGCCAAACGCGAATACAGGTACCAACGTTGCGCCGGTTTTTAACGCTAATCTTACGAATCCTTTCCTCTTTGCTAACGTCAATATCGCCGTCCCGGGGTGCGCGTCCATGGCTTCGTTCGCGCCGCCGACGACGATAACCACCGCGTTTCCTCTCGGTTTCTTCGCCGCGGATGATTTTACTCGCAACAAGTTTTTCTCCACGCTGCTTCGAGTCACCGAGTTTATCCCCAACGCCATCAACACTTCTCTCGTAAACGGGAAGAAAAAATTGACGGATAACGTCAACAACCTGACGTCAATTCCCGGAAACGCGTTCGCGAAACCCGTGGCCTCGCTCGCAAACGTCAACAAAGCGCCGACGGAAATGACGCCGTGCGGGTGATACCCGAAAATATAATTCTTGGAAGGATCCAAATCCGCGGATTTGTGCAACCGCACGGGAAAATATCCCGCCGCCAATCTCCAAAACGGCAACCGTCTCGTCCAACCTAAAAATCTCGTCCCTTTTTCGCACGCGTCTCGATCTAAAACGAAATACCACGCCACGTAAAACAAAAACAGATACTTGATCCACTCGAACGGCGCGAAGAAAAGAAAAAACGGCGGGAAAATGAATATCGCGCTTATAAGGAACGCGTACATGGCGACCACGATCCCGACTTGCTCCGCGTGCTCTCTCCTGTACACGTCTTCGTTTACACTTTTCGCCGCGTTCTCTTCTCTTTTCGCGAACGCAGATAAATGAGTCGACCCCGACGACTCTTCAATCACCGTCTCCCTCGCGCCATTTTTCTTCGATCTTCGAACGAACGCCGGCGATACCAAGGACGTGAAATATATCCCCAGAGGTACGAAAAAGTACCCGATCACTTTGTACCAGCAGTAAAACGTCATCGCCCAAAACAAAGCGCCTGTTATTGACGATGATAATAACACGTGTGTATATACATGTGATAAAAGTTGTGGTAATAGAAAATAGTGTTTAATTGTCAGCGTATTATATCGTATTCTCCAAAAAGCTGCCGTTCGATGATGATACAGATGATTGATCATCATCATCTCTCTCGATGAAAAAAACGCGTCGATCACACATTTCGCATGTAAGAAAACGCTTCGAGTAAAAACGTACCGAAAACTTTATGCATCGCTAACGTGGGGAGTTCCGGAGGCTCCACGTATCTCGCCAACTGATCTTCCTCCAAAAAGTCCTCCTCCTCCCCATCGTGAAGTAAAGCGTCCGAGCTCGGACTTTGCTTCAACGCGGAGGCGCGGAACCGAAACCGTAACTCTCCCAAAGTTCGTTGCTTCTGTCGTTCCGAGAGCGGCGACGCAAAATCCGTCTCTTGGGATTTTGACGATGATGCCTTCATACACTCTCTCTCTCTGTACTGACTGACGAAAAAGAATCGAGAGCGAATACAAAGAACAACGATAACAACAAATAAAAACTGCCGCTTTTTACTGAGCGCTCTCTTCTTTTCTCTCTCTCGAAAGAGAGAGAGAACGACAAAGCGCAACTATGAGAGAGCTTTATCACACTGAAGACATTTTCCCAACGAACGAGACAAAAGAAAGAAAAAAAAAACGAGAGGAGGAAAAAAATTGTTTAGGGTTTTATACACCCTAAATGTGTGGGTCGTCTCGTGTCTCCCTCGGAAGAAATTCTTCTCTTTTGCGCTTTATATTTGCGCTGTAAATACTACAGATAAAACTTTGCGTCTCGCATTCTCTCACATTCTCTCTCTCTCTGCTAAATATTATCGCGAGACGACGGAGATATCTGTCTGTGTTTTTGTCTGTGTTTTTTCGTGTTGTTGTTGTTGCGTTCTCTTAGAAGAGAGAGAACTCTTCTTCTTCTAATTGGAATTGGATTTTTCAGAATCCTTTCCCGCGGACGACTTTTGTGGAATCGAATCGTTCGAGAAGAAGAAGAAGAAGAAGAAGAACAGAGGAGCAAGTACGAATAAAATGGCCTCAGCGCTGATAGTCTACCTCCGTAAACTCCTCCGATTTACAAACTACCTCCTCTTATTCTACGGCTTAGCCATCGTGATCATTTCGTGCGAGTTTTACTTCGAATGGATTTCCGAGGAGGAGGAAACGAATTCGTCCTCGAATTTGGTCGAAGAGACAAAGGAAGAAAAAAATCAAACGTTTTCAGACGTCGCTTCGAAACAACCGGTGTTTCTGTACGCATTCCTGGCGATTGGTGTGTACGTGACTTTAGTCTCTTGGACAGGTTTATGGGGCGTCGAATCCCCAAGAAACAGATGTTGTTTACCGTTTTACGCGCACAACTTACTCTTCATGTGGGTGTGTTCGATATGCGCGTGCGCTATAGCGTTTTCGGAAACCGCGAGGGACTTTGTCGGGAAGGAACACGAACAAAGTTCGATCAAAGATATCACCGGGACGACGAAGAAAATGTACGACACCGTGAGCGAGAACTTGTTCGTGGTACAGATTATGAGCTTGGTTTTGGTGTTTGTGCAAACGGCGAGTTTAGTGTTGACGGCGGCGTTGAGAAGGGCGGCGAGCGAGTACTCGTCGAGCGCGTTCGAGGAAAGCGACGACGAAGACGAAGGCGAGGCGGAGAGTTTGTTTTTTGGAAAGAATAATAGGAATAGCGCGAATTTTAGAGACGTAGAAAGTGCGAACGGGAATACTGGTGACGAGGATGACGAGGATGAGAGTTGGTCGGAACGGATGAAGTTGAAGTACGGCGTGGACGTGTCCAAATACGCGCACTCGCCGGCGAGACCGCCGCCGAGTCATAACAAAAAGAAAAAGTACCCGGGACAAAGTAACCCAGAATTGGCCGAAAAAGCGAACTTTTGCGGCGTGATGTAGCAAAAACAATTTTATCATTATTAGTAGGAGGCGTCTTTTGAAATATAAAAACTGTCGCGAGCGTAAATAAATTTGTAAGTCTGTCTTTTCGTCTCTACTTTCCTCCTCCGTTGTTTGTTGCTCCGCCAAACTGCACGTACGGATCCAGCGCGGCTTGCAACACGTCCGGTCGCTCCGATTGTCTGTAACTCAGACACTTACAGATGAACTCCTTAGCTTCGTTACTCAACGCCGGTTTCTGCGGGAACTCGACTTTCTTCGCGTCTCGAATCGTTCCGGCTTGCAAAATTTGTTCCTGCGTTTGCTCGTGACCAAAAGGACGTTTGCCGTATACCATTTGGTAGAAAATAACACCGACGGACCAGACGTCGACTTTGCTGGAGATTTTCGGAGGTGCCGGGCCGGTTTCGAAGCACTCCGGAGGTAAGTACCAGTACGTCCCAGCGCCTTGGCTGGTGAGTTCCACGGAAGTGAAATCGTTGTTCGACCCGATATTCTCTCTGCTTTCCATGACTTTGGATAAACCAAAATCGGTTATTTTCACGCGACCGGAGTTGTCGAATAAGATGTTCCCAGGTTTCAAGTCGTAGTGGATGACGCGCTTCGTATCGCCGTGGCAATACGCTAACCCGGCGAAAATTTGCGCGACGATTGCTCTCGCTTCGCGTTCGGACATGCTCCCGGTGTTTTTCAATCGAGCGTCTAAATCGTCGCCTTCGCACAACTCTAAGACGGTACAAAACGTATCCGAATCCACCTCGAAGACGTCTAACAATTTCACCACGTGGTCGTGTTTTAACGATTTGTGAATGGAACACTCTCGAGCGGCGTGGCGGACGTACGCTCGTTTCCGCTCTTCCGACCATCGCGGATTTAACGAATGCAACTTACACGCGACTTCCTTCATCTCGTGACAATCCCAGGCTCGATAGACTTCCGAGAAGCCTCCTCGGCCTAACAGATTAGTGAGCACGTACCGTTCGCACCCGGGTTCCTGGCCGCCTAGCATTGGGAAATCGTTAAATCTTGAGTCGTCTTCGTCTCTCGTTCGTTTAATTTCTCTCGCCAAGGCTAACTTTTCGCGTTCCAGAACCTCGCGTTCTCTCGAAATCGCCTCCTCTTCTCTTCGAAGCTGGTTGACTCTGGTTTTGTGCACCTCTTCGCTCAGCGCGAACTCACGGTGGACGTCTGAGATTTGTTTGGTGTTGTTGTTGTTGTTGTTGTTGTTGTTGTTGTTGTTCATGCTATTTCTATCTGCTGTTGTATCTTTCGTGTTGTTGTTGTTGATGTTGCTACCCGTCTCTGCCGACGCTCCCGGAGGCGGCAATTTTCGTTTAATCGCTCGCCTTCGCTCTTCCGCGTCTTTCTTTTGTTCTGCGATTTTCTTCATCCTCTCTTCCAACTGCGCGAACGCTTCGCCGTCTTCCCACACTTCGTTCAGTTGCGTCCCAACTCTTCTCACCGCCACGGATCCGAGGCGTTGACTTCGATCTCTCAATTTGCGCCTCGCCTCGGCGCGTTCGAGTTTTCCGAGCTGCGCGAACGCGTTTCGCGCTCTCCGACGACGAATTTCTACTTGCTTTTCATCCGAGTGTAACTTTGTCGCGATCGCTTCCGCTTGTCTTTCCGCGTCTTCTCGTTCGCGAGTGACTTCTTCGACTTGTTGTTGCAACGCGAGTATTTTTTCTTCAAAAAGTTTGATTTTTTCTTGTTGTTGTTGTTGGAGTTGTTGTTGTTGCTGTTGGAGTTGGCGTTGCATTGCGGAGGAGGAGGAGGGAGAAACGCCAACGCTACCGAATAACTCGCGCTGCAACGGCGGTTGGAACACTTCTTTCGGTACGTCCGATCCGTCTCTGCTTTTACCGCCGTCGCCGGATCCGACGAAAATTCTATTATTTACTCCTCCTCCTTGATGTTGATGATGATCGAATCCAGGCGACGTCGCAGCTGCCGCGACGACACCGCCGCTCCCACCAACCACGCGATGATGACCCCCTACTACTCTCCCAGAAACTCCCGTCGCGCTTTCCAACTGCGCAATCATCCCGCCGTCGTGACTCAATCCATTAGTAGTATTCCTCGCCGCCGCCACCGTGGCGAACCCGGATGATCCTTTCTTCCTCTTCTTCCCCGCGGAAACAGACGACGATAAAACGACTCCTACCGCGTCCTCGTCGTTCTTGTTGTTGTTTTCGTCCTCTTGCTTTTTATTCTTCTTCGTCTTCTTTCTTGAGGAAGTCGTCGATGTCTTCGGCGCTCGATTTTCTCTCTGCGACTCTCTCGAGTTCTCTTGGTCTTCTTTCAAAGCATCAGACTGAGAGGAAGAATAATCTTCCTCGTCGGAATCTTCGAGAACTTCTCGCTCGATGGCCTTTTCTTTCTCGTTCTCGAGTTTTGCGGCGTCGTCATCGTCTACATCATCAGCCTTCGTTTTTGCGCCGTCGATGGGCGTTCCTCCTCCCGTCGTCGTCGTCGTCGCGTTTAACATCATTTTTGAATCCCCGGGACTCAAAACGCGTCTTGGTTTCCCGCTCGTTAATCTCGCTTCCAATTTCTGTATCTTTATCGCGCAATCGTTGGAGACTTCGTGGTGGTTTTTGCCGAATAAGTCTCGCATCATCGGGTCGACGACGGACGACTCTGGAGGAGGAGGATGGTCCATCTTCGATGAACTCTGTTGTGCGCGTCTTTATTATGTCTCCTCTTTGTTATTGGTTTTATAAGGAGTGTACGCGCGAGAATTGTGCGGTTTGTTCAAAAATTCAAAAAATGTCACTCTTCAAAGCACACATGTGATAGGTATATGGATGTATGTAGTGATCCTATGGGGGTGAGGTGTAATTCGTGAGCCTCGAAAATGACGGACTGTTTGTATCATCATTTTTTTTTTTTATGAATGAAGTGGTCTCTCTTTCCTTACAACGAGGAGTACGAAGAGGCCCTTATTGAAAATTTTACGCGCTGCTGCGCGTACTCTATGATGAAGTCTCTCTCTTTCTTTCTTTCTTTCTTTCTTTCTCTCTCACGCTTGGATGCCCAGTTCTTCTCGTTTTTTTTGCTCGACGACTTTAGCGTATTCTTCGTCCGTTGGTTCCGGGCACCCTTTTTCGAGCAAGTAGTTTAGGCAGTCGGTATGCTCGTAGTAACGAGCGAGAGCGATGTATTGCCAGTTGTTCAGAGGCACTTTCGCCTCTTCGACTAAGTATTTGATGCAATCAAGTTGGCCATGCCACGCAGCTTGTCCCGTGCAGGCGAACTTTGCTACATCGGATATCTTTCTTTCTTCGACGAGATATTTCAAGATCTCCACGTGACCAGCACCTGTTGCTTGTCCTGCCGCTTCCACTTCCGTCTTTCGCGAAGGTTTCACTTTGTCGAAAAGAAATCGAAGACAGTTGAGGTGTCCTTTAAGAGCAGCTTGTCCACACGCCTCTTTTTCATCACACGGGCAACCATTAGAGAAGCAGTACTTTAGCATCTCGAGATTACCTCTAAGTGCTGCCGCAGCAATCGTCATTGCATTCCACTCGCAATGTTTCACTTCTCTCGCCCACTTGAGAAACTCGAGTTTGTTCGTTCCAACAACTTGAAAACAAAACCAGGCTTGATCTACCACGTTTCCATCTTCAAATTTCTCTCCCCAGGGAAAGTTATTCCACGCCACTTCCAACGTCGAAATCGATGAACATTTGGCAACAGTCAATCTTAATTCCGATACGTTTACCCCGGCATACTGAAGCACATCCCAACTCTCTTTATTCACCCCTGAAAAGAAACACCGATCTGTCCTATTCAATTTCGGAATCACATGCGAGACGAACACATCCTTATGATGCAACACCAACCCCGTCCACAACTTCGTCGGTCCAAGCTTTAAACGCTCCATATCCGCCAGAGCCTCTTTCATCGCCTCTTCCTTCTCCTTCTTCTTCTTCCTTTTCTGCGCGCCGGAGAGTTGTTTCTTCTTCTTTTCACCACCGCCCATCATCGCATTTCTTTTTTTTTTCCCGCAGATCTCAAAAATTGGCGTTTACAGAACTGATTGGTGTCGTTTCTTTTCCAACTGAAAGAAAGTCTTCTTTGAAAAGTTTTGCTTCGGAGCGCTCGAGATCCAGAGCGAGGGGCGAATCTGCACCGAAGAAGAGACGAGTGGTTAAAGGTGCCCACTCTGTGAGGTCGTCGCTCGCGAGGTGCAACCGAGGAGGAAGAATGCTTCGACGAGTCAACCTTTTTTTTGTAGGAACTGCATGCGTGTTGTTTTTTCCCTCACAACAAGAAACTACTACTACTACTACTGCTATGTTTTTCGGCTTAAAACTCCAATCGTCGTCGAAAACGAAACAGAAATGGATCCCGTACGTTCCACCGCCGGAGGATAACTTCAGCTGCCACATCTCGCAGGTACGTTTTTCTTCTTCTTTGTGTTCTTCTTCTTCGTCTTCTTTCTCGAATGTCTCGTTTCCCGGCGGCCGCCGCCAGCGGAGATGTGTGTAACATTAATCCCTTTTAACGCGCGTAATAACGCTCTCTCTCACTGAACTTGAAACGAACAGATCGCACTCACGGAACCACTGAGACCGAACCAACGCGTGTACGTGAAAATCCGAACGGAAACCGACGAAGCCGCGCTCGCTGGGATCGATCCGATGATGGGAAATGATGACGACGAAACAGATACCAAGGAAGAGTTCGTCTTGTGCGCGTTTATAGGGAACGCGGTGGAATCGACGAGTGTGAATTTAGTCTTGAGAGATTACTGCGAATTTACGGTGGAGACGACGGATTCTGCGAATGAGGTGGAAGCGCACGTGACTGGGTATTACGTGCCGGAATACGACGAGGATGAAGAGGCGGCGATGCGGATGTACGGAGGCGGCGGAGAGGACGGGGAGGAGATGTACGACGAGGACGACGATGAGGATGAGGATGAGGATGAGGATGAGGATTTCATGGGGTTTGATGACGAGGACGTCGAGGAGGACTTTACGTCGTCGGAAGATGAAGACGATTTGAGCGAGGAGGACGATAGCGAAGAGGAGGAAGAGGCGTTGCGAGAGGCGGGCGCCAGTGGAGGGAAGAAAAAAGTTACGCAAAAAGGAGGGGTGGTCATTAAAGAGCTTTCTTCGGACGACGAAGACGAGGAGGCTTCGGAATCGGAAGAAGAAGAAGAAGAAGAAGCTAAAGAAGAACCGAAAAAACGACAACAACAACAACAAGCGGTAGCACCAAAAGCGAGTAAGAAGCAAAAGACTGAAACCAAACCAAACGCTAACGCCAACAAAGACAACGTCAACACGCAAAAGCCGACGAAAGAGCACCGAAACGGCATGGAAATAGTCAACACGCACCAAACCTCGAAACCGAACAGTAAAAAAGCGACGCCAGGGTCTCGGTGTCAAATGAAATACGTCGGTAAACTTCCGTCCGGAAAAATCTTTGACCAAACGAAAGGCAACGCCGGATTCACCTTCCGATTAGGCGTCGGCGAAGTCATCAAAGGTTGGGACGTCGGCGTCAACGGCATGCGCGAAGGCGACAAGAGAACTTTATACGTCCCGGCGTCCATGGGGTACGGTAAAAAAGGAGTCCCCGGGACCATCCCGAAGAACTCTCCTTTAGTCTTCGACGTCGAGTTGATGCGCGTTCTCTAATATAAGTTAATACTTTTTACTCTATTTAAAACTACATTTACTACTCCCCTCTCTTCTTGGACGACGATTCAGATGGTGGCAATATAAACACGTTCCCTTTCCCTCTCTTCACGCGTTCGACGCTTTCGTCCTTCTCGTCCATCACCCCAAACCCATTATTCTGGTCATCATCATCATCTCTCGCTAAACTTCTCGCCTGCGCGGACGCGATGATCGCGTCTAACTTCGACGCTTGCGAGACGACGTACAACATGCAAAACCCAATCACAAATCCGGCAATTTCGTTCGCAGGAATCGTGGAAGACAACGCGTATTCCTCCATTGGAAGCATCATCATCATCGCTCTTCTTTTGACTAATTTTCCCCTAGTAAAACTCTTCCTTAAATCACCGCTTCTTTTCCTCCCAGAAGAAGATAAAGAAGAAGAACCACACTCGGTGGGAAAAACAGAAGGTGGACGACGCGTTTCGAGAGTTGCGAGGACGGAGGAGGCGCTAAAGGAGGGGCAACATCGAATGCAATAATTCATATTTAATGACGAATTTCATCACAAAAAAGCGGGGAAAAGACGTACTTTTGTTTCCCTCGCATCACGCAAATATAATGTCCTCGAGACGAAAGAATAAACATCCGAAACGAGCGGAAAACGCGAAGACGGTGGTGGTTGCGAGTGCTGCGGAGGAGGAGAGAGTAAAAGAGGGAGAGGGAGGAGCACGAGGACCGGTGTTGTTGTGTTGGCGAATACCTGATGATGAGCAGCGCAATGAGATACGAAAAGAAAAGACGACGACGACGAAAGGAGGGAAGAGAAAGAGAGGGCAACACGAGTGCGATGTTTGCGAGAAGGTGTTTGTAACACCATCCAAGTTGGCGAGACATATGCGTATTCACACGAACGAGAGACCGTACGAATGCGATGTGTGAGAGAAGCGTTTTAGTCGATCTGGTAGTTTGAGAGACCACATGCGTATTCACACGAACGAGAAACCGTATGAATGCGATGTGTGCGAGAAGCGTTTTCGTGAATCTGGTACTTTGAAAAAGCACATGCGTATTCACACTAACGAGACACCGTACGAATGCGATGTGTGCGAGATGCGTTTTCGTCATTCTGGTAGTTTGAAATACCACGTGCGCACTCAACATTAGCTCCTTAATAGTCCTGGTTTACATATAAATACTTGTACGTTTGCATCACATCTACCCCTTGAAATTGAAAACGAGAGATCCATAAATGTGAGCACCCTAAACACATTTTTTTTCAAATTTTAAAAAACCACTTTGGAAGAGAAATCTTCACACTTTCCCCTAATAAAGCACACTCAGTACAAGTCACAGATCTCGCTCTTTGCGCGTGATACTACCATTCTTTTTGCTTGAGAACACACACACACACAGAGAGAGAGAGAGAGAGAGAGAACGCTTTTTGAAAAATGTCTTCTGGGTCTTCAAAAGAGCAGCAGCAAAATCAGCAGCAAAAAGAAATCGAAAAAGCGTTGGAAAAGATGCGCTTAGCGAACAAGAAAGAAGGAGGCGAATCGGTGGACAAACAAGAGATCGTGAAAGCTTTATCGCAACTCCACGGCGATGGAGGTCTGATCGGCGCGTTGCAAGCGAAACTGGACGGTTTGGTTGGTTTATCGAGCGGGTACGTGGAGGAATTGCACCCGAAAATTCGTGCGAGATTATTCTCTTTGCAAGTCTTACAAACCGAACGAGACGAGTTGTTCGAGAAGTATTCCGAGGAACGAAGGCAATTGGAAGAGAAATACGAGAAGTTATACGCGCCGTTATATAACTCGAGGAAAGAAATCGTCACGGGTGAGAAAGAGTACTCGGATTGCGACGAGGATTTGAAGAAGGAAATCGAGGCGTTGCCGAAGGACGACGCGAGTCCGAGCGGCGTGCCGGATTTTTGGTTAGTCGCGATGAAGAACATCGAAGATTTGGCCGAGGAGATTTCGGAGAGAGACGAGGCGTGTTTGAGCGCTTTGGTGGACGTGCAAACGGGGAAATTGGAAGGCGAAGACGAAGATGGCGACGAAATGGTTGGGTTTTATTTGCGATTTTACTTCAAAGAGAATGCGTTTTTTACCAACCAAACGATCGAGAAGCGATACCACATGGAAGACGACAGCGAAGACGCGGTGTTGAATTACATCGTGTGCGACGACATCGATTGGAAACCAGGGAAGAACTTGACCGTAAAAGTGTTGAGGAAGAAACCGAAACCTGGGGCGAAGAACCAGAAACCAATCACGAAAACGGAACCGTGCGAATCCTTCTTTACGTTTTTTTACCCGCCGGAAGTCCCGGATGAGGACGAACAAGAAAACATGACCGAAGAAGAGGTCGAGGATTTGCAAGAGCAAATGGAGAACGATTACGCGATCGGGAGTTTGATCGCCACCGCGTTGGTTCCAAACGCGGTGGATCATTTCTTAGGTTTGCACTTGGAAGACGACGAAGACGACGACGAGGAAGAAGGCGAGGAAGACGCCGAGTACGGCGAATCCATCGACGGTGACTCCGACGACGAAGAAGACGACGACGACGAAGAAGACGACGACGACGAAGACGAAAACGGGGAAAAGATCAAAGGATTGGACCCGAAAGCGAAGGAGGAGTGCAAGCAACAGTAAACTACTTACCATTATTCTTTTGCAACAACAAAAACACAACAACATCACAGAGATCATCAACGAAGTACCAGACTACTCGTAATTTCCTAAGCGCCAATTTTTGCGCCAATCCCCAATCGAGCGAACATCATCATCTGCGTTGAATGTATTTCTATCTTCATTCACCCGTGCCCACTCAACCGACATCGCATCGTCGGGGGTAAAAACGTCCACATCCACGTCGCCTATCATCGACATCGCGTTTTCCTTCTGTAAGAGTTTTTTTATGCGTTCTTTCAGCTTCGCGTTCCTGCGAATCTCGCCGACGACGGGCAAACCGGTGAACGGATCGGTTCGCTTGCCGGATTTTTGAAAGTGCCTGGAAAGCGTCGAGAAGTCGCAAGACGTCTTCTCCGTTTTGCCCACAAAAACTGGGTCGAGCATGATGGAGTGCGTGATTGGATCGAGCATTTCCGGGAGGATGTTTTTGTTGCCATCTAAAGCTTCTAAATCGTTCAATTTCATGTGCAACGCTTTCACAGCCGCCGCGTGGAGGATGCGATTTTCGCATCGGACAGAGTTGAGATGCATTTTTATGTAATATCCTTTTTGTTGTGCTCCGTCCTTGATGACGTCTTCTGGATGCACCGTTGCTTCGGTTATTGTACCTTCGGAGAGCACGCCTTTATCCATAAACCAAGACGGCGACATATAGAAGAAAACGTCCTTGAATAAATTGGAATGCCCTCCGAAATTGAGAGATTCGCCATTGAAGTAAAACGAAAGGTTCTGGACATCTTTTCTCGTCACGTGTCTCACGAGCGCGTCCAAAAATTCACCTCGGACTTTGCATTTGAAATGTTGTCTATCATCTCCGTGATCTCGGATCGGATCGTCGACTTCATCCTCCCCGTGCACCCTTGTAAAAAGGTTGCGAACGTTTAAGAAGTCACATCCACTGTAGAGATCGTAATAATCATGTCTCTCTTCTTCCTCAGGTAAAGGACTTTCCGTCATTCGACAGAGAATCTCAACCACTGGATTCAGAAACCTTCCCGGGTCAACGCATAATACTCCGTTAACATCTTGTTGAAAATCAAGTTCAGAGGCCAAATGTTTGACAAATACTCCAAATGGATTTTCCGTGCCTTCTCTGCCGGGTTTCAAGTGGAAGTGCTTGCCGATGTACGCGATGATTTCGGCGAGCTGGTCCATCAGTCCAGGTTCGAATATGAAATCTTTCGAATCGAGAATTCCGCGACATCGCGTTAGAAGTCTCGCGACGCACTCCAAACGCTCGATGATACGCTCGAAGAGCATTTGGAACTTTTTCCAGTGTTTCGGATGTAATTGGTTGACACCGTACCCCGGGATCAGCTCAGGGTGATCTTTGAAAACCCTCATGCACTCGATCAATCCTTCGTTCAAATCCCCTAAATCTTTCGCCAAGTATTCCAGATATCTGCGCATCGACAGTATCAGAGTCTCGCGAATCGGTGAAAATCCCGGTCTTTCGGGCCCCGCGTTCTTTGATCCTTCCGGTACGTTTGACAGCACGCGCATCATGAATGAGATTTGTTTCTCCATCTCCTCCTCTCTGGAACTATTAAGATCGCTCGCGTCGACTGACTTGCACCAATTGCTGAACGATTGCAAAAAGTTGTCCGCGAAAGTTCTCGTTTGAAACGCGAATTTTTTAACCAGAGGAAATTTAAACGCCAACTCGATGTGCTTGCGACACACGTCTCGCGCGCCCGGGTTTTCAAACGCCATCGAATGGCAGTATAATTGCAACACGTACGCGAATTTGGAATCGTGATCGAACACATATTTTTCATCCTCGAAGTGATCTCTCCACGTGTTGAAAATGAAACACACCAATGCCATCGGTACGAAAGGCTTCTTCCACTCCTCTTCCTGGTGAGGACGAGTGGCTTGTATCGCGAACTTTCTCGAACGAGAGACTATTAATTTCGCGCAGTAGCCGGCAATTCGCACCCTGGCGCGTTCGGTGTGTGCGTTATTCGAGACGATCGCTTCGTACGCGGATCGCAAAACGTTTGATTGCGTGCGCGTGGTATCGTGCGCTTCAACTTCTCGTAAAAAAGTTTGACGCCTCGGGCGCGTCTCTCCCGGTTCCACCAGAAACGTCGAGAGGTGGCTCATCCCAGTGAAAAGCTGCGCGACGTGTTCGCTCGCGTTCTTGTACGGCTGTCTCAACGAATCGCCCGCTTTGTATTTGAAAAAGTCTCTGAAAGACAATTCGTTTTCATTTCGAGGATTGGTTTTATCGTAGACGTGAGAATACCTATCGCGGACGTGCGCGTTGATTTCAGTAGGTGGGTCCAACATTACTCCATCGCAAGGAAACCGCGACCAGCGCAAGCGCGTAAAAAGAGTCTCTTTCGGTAAAGAATCCTGTCGTTTCTTCACGAATTCTTCCGCGGCTTTTCTACTAAGCTTGCCACTTTTTTCGTTCAAAGCGCCATCTACCACGGGTGGCGTCCCCCCAGTCATAAACGCGTGCTCCGTCATCTCCGTGGCTATCGCATCCGCTTCCCGGGTTTGTTTAGTATAATCGAACAACAGAGTTTTACTCCACTCCTCCGCTCGACTTTCGTGCCTGAATATATTCCAGTCCCAGAAGTGGGCGGAATTCCCTTTCGGTACGAATTGCGCCGCGCACAGAAGCTCCGCATCGAAACCGCTGGTCAAATCGTACTGAATGTTCGCGTGCGCTCGACGTTCGCGTTTCGTGCGTTGGTAATCATAATTACGCACCCATCGATTTCGCTTCAAACATCCGGGAACGTAGTGCTGTAACGGAGTTATCGGACAACACCAATATTCTGAACCGTTTTTAGGGCGTTTATTCAACTCATCATCGCGCCAATACCGGTCCCCGGCTCTGGGCGTGTGCCACGGGTTCGCGACGTAATAATGATAGAACAGCGCTTTGCTGACAGTGAATTGGTCTTCAATCCACGCTTCCACTTCATCTGCGAGGAGTCGCGAGAGCGTATCGATGAGATGCCTGGCCGCGAGACCGACTCGCGTACCTTTCAATGCTGCGTGCGGATCCTTCGCGAACGGCTCGTACCGATCGTACGCCCACCGGGTCGTTTCTTGCATCCAAAAATCCAACGGCGTCGTGCCGAATTTGTTCGAATTAAGTCCGTGTGACTCGAAGATCATGTCCGTGGTACAATTGTAATCTAAGAGTTCTTTTATGGTTCGGTCGCGAAAGAATCCGGTATTGATAGATTCATACATCCACATCCACGGATTTGACTGAATAGTGTCGCTCGTAAAATGGTCGTTTCTTTCAAATTTCTTCTCGGCGCGATCGTCGATGACACGATCGTTTCTTCGGAGGCGATTCATCCTTTTCTCAATATCTCTGTCGTATTCGTACCCATCAAACGTGCTGCCATCGTTGGACGTTATATTTTCGGTCGCCTCCCAGTCAATCGGGCATTTAATAGCTTCGAAAGCGCCCAGTAGATCCGGGTAACGCGGGTGGCGCGAGAAATCTCGCAACTCATCTTTATTCACATCACCCCGATCTATCGCTCGCTCGGGCACGTTTCGCAAACTCGTCGTCATCGCGGCAAAGACAAACGCAGCTTTACACTGCTCGCGTCTTTCGGTGTATATTTTCAATCGATTCAAACGTGTTTTTTGATTCTCCGAAAATTCTGCGTGCCGTTCTTCTTCTTCTTTGTCGTCGTCGTCTGAATCGTAGGGGTAGACGGCGGGTGGCTTTTCCTCAGCGAGCGTCGTTTCGTCCACGGACAAAGCTGCATTCATCAACGCAACAGAGAGCTCGCGAGTGGCGAAAAGTCTCGTAAAATTCGCCCCCCACGACTGGTGACTCAAAATTCGAAAGTTGCCTTCCTCCTCCGTGGCGCGCAACAGTTTCGACGCTCTTTCGAGCGGGTGCGGTAACGTCAAATCTTCTTCAATACCGCAAAAGATTTCTCTGGAAGCCATGAAAGAGAGGCACTCGAATAAGCACCTTGGGAACCACCAATCGAGCATGCGAGAGCCACGAATGCTTGAGCCCATGACTATATTCCCGTCGTCTTTGAGCATTTCGCAAAAGACGTCAAACTCATCGTTTGAAAGAAGTAACGCGTTTCTCTTTTCATCTCCGTCTTTTCCGTAGTTATATTCCAGGACGTGCGGGTCGTGTGCTACGAGCAATCGGCACAAGGCAAAACACTCCCGCTTTGCTTTTGTCGCATCGACTTTCCAGGGCGAAGTAAACACAGACTTTAATTTTAAAGTGTCGTCGACGTCCATCTTGTCCTCGCGACCATCGTCCGAAAGCGACAACGAAAAAAAATTGTCCATCCGGAACGACGAATCGAAATATGTCCTCAATAACTGCCAGAACAAAATGTGGATATCTTTCTTGTTCGTCACTGGACAATTGCCGGTCGATATCGCGCTCATGAGCTTCTTTATCGGGCGGAGAAAACTCCGACGAAGTTCGTCTTCAAGAAACGCCTCGTTTTTGCTATTTTCATTACTACCGCTGCTGTTGCCGCTGCCGCTGTTACTACTCACATCGACGTGTAACGAGGACCGCGTGAACGGCGAGTGTAAACACGAGAACAAATCATTTTCGCTGTTTGTTGTCGCATCATTGTCCCCGTATATTTTCTTTGCCCGCGCGAGAAACTCTTCGTTCGATTTTCGCGCTTCCTCGGATACGTTTCGAAACATCGGGTACGTCCCAAAATTAAACGTCACGTCGTTCAACTCGCTCGAATGACTCGTAACTGGAAACCACCACGCGTTTTCGTCGTCGTCTTTCTCTCGCGCATCTCGTTTGATGCGATCGATTTTATACAGAACTCCATCCACGTAATATCGGAACTCGACGTATTTCATCTCGAACGCAATCGTGCTCAAAACGATACTTCCAACCGCGAAGACGTTTCGATTGGTATCCGAGGCGTATAAAGGTACGTAGTTTCTATCCTCGAATTCCTTCTTTAGTTTCTTCTCCGTCGATGATCGTTTTCCTGTTTTCTTCCCTTTCTTTCCCTTCTCTTCCCCATTTGAACCCTTTGAAGAGTCAAACACCCCTCTCTCCGTCGCCGCGTCGCTCTTCTCTTTCCGTTCAAACGCCCGATCTTCGCCTCGAAACACCCAATCGTCGTTCCACACTCTCACCGAACTACACTTTCCTTTATTCGCCGTGCAAAACTCCGCAATCCCGCACGTCTC
>JACLAB010012490.1_pt1 | contig 16858 bp, 10 predicted proteins | sample 8027921 | NCBI WGS metagenome assembly JACLAB01 (sample SAMN15725117, study PRJNA655200) | protist metagenome | isolation source: fluorescence activated cell sorting (FACS) single amplified genomes of... | place: USA: West Boothbay Harbor, Gulf of Maine | collected 2000-07-19 | reverse complement strand
TGGACGCGTTCGTCGACGAGGCAGATTTCGATTTTGAAACCATCTTGTCGCCGCCGACGAAGAGACGGCGAAGTACGAGGTCGGTGGGGACGCCGAGGGCAACCACTACGACGACGACAGAGCCAGATGAATACGAACGCGCGGAGGGCGTGTACACAGAAACCACGCCGAATGGGGTGTATAAGATGAAGGATGGGATGAAGCTCAAAGGACAGTGGACTGCAGATGAGGACTGTCAGTTGATTCAGCTCGTTCGGCAGTTTGGGACGAGGAGATGGTCTCACATTGCGCGGTTGTTATACGGTAGGATTGGAAAGCAGTGCCGGGAGAGGTGGAATAATCATCTGGCGCCCGATATCAAGCGCGGCGGTTGGACAGAGGAAGAGGAGGTGAAACTCATTAAAGCGCACTCCGAGCTCGGGAATAAATGGTCTGACATTGCAAAACGGCTTCCTGGTCGAACCGAGAATTCGGTTAAGAATCATTGGAATGCAACAAAGCGGAGAAAGGATGGAAACGCGACGCCGCTGCGCAACTACGTCATGGAAGTGTCGGAACAGCACCACAGTCAACAGAGTCTGACTGAAGTTTCCGATTCGCTCGCTACTTCGAAGCGCACGAGATCGACGAGCCCGAGCCATTCGACAATCAGAAAAGGCGAGAAGAAGGGTGCGCATGATTCCAACGCGTCGACGCGAGAAACCATGGTGACTCGCCAGATGCGCTCGAGATCCGTGGACGGTGCACCGACAATCACGGGTGCAGCCGTTCAGGTTGACTCGAGGTTCGTGCCAGAGCTTCACACCCCGATAAGGGTTCAACTCGCTGGAAACACTCACGACTTTTTTGAGATTTTCAACAGTCACGAGACGTTGAAGCGCGACGACACCAATCCAACCGACGCCAGGATTGAGGTTGCCTCGTACACGTCAACCACACCCCTTCCACCGTCATTGGTAAAGGATGCGGAGAATACACTAAAGGGCATCGTAGACATCGTTCGCAGACAGTGTGCAGTCGTCAGTATTACCATTTCTGCGAAGAGCGGCGAGTCAGAGGTACTCCAACGTCTCGGCGGTAATTGCTACATGATCACTGTCGCCGCTCAAGATTGGGAGCTAGCGATGCAAGGGGTTAAATTAGCTGTCGCTCACATGAAACGATCTTGTATAGTCTAACATATTTAAGCAATTGCTCGCAGCGATTAATAAACAATATCTGATTTACACAACGCAACAATCAACGTGACGTTCACTGATTCAGCGGCGGGTGCACCACGACGTACTCTTCCGCGTAAGCGCCCGATTTCCTCGAATTCTCGTCGCAGCTCGTCGGTGGACACGCCTTTGAGCACGTGTACACGGCGATGCTTCCAAAATCGAGAGCAAAGTCGCTCTCGACGTCGACGCCGAGTTGGCTAATGATGGTCGGTAGAATTTGAAACTCAAACTTCCTAGCGGCTCCACATCTCGGACAGCACGGTACATTATCCGTTCTCGGCGCGTGCGTAACCGAAGGCCACAGAGGTTTCGCTCGATCATCTGGGCAGTATCGAAGCACCTGTTCTGGATCGCTCTTGAGCATGACGTGAAACGTAGCCAGCTGTTCCATGTCCTTGTCCACAGCTTGCGCCTCAATCTCATCCAAGTCCTCCTCCGTCATGTCGTCTCCGACGTTTCCGTTGACGTACTTCATACCTTCTGTATCGTCAGGCGACGTGCGTTCCTCCGTCTCGACCACGAGCTCAAATTCCTCAAACGTCTTTGTCGGCGGCCGGAGCGCCGCCGCTGCCTCGCTCACCGTCACGTCCCATCTATCACACCTCCCCATCCTTTGCGCCTCCTCCTCGGCGCTCAGCTCGCGTCCAACTTCTCCATCTCTCAACGGCTCTTCGCCGTAATACACGTTCGTTCTCGGCAGCTGTCCTCTGAACGCTCGACACCCGCCCGCCTCGTGCGTCTTCGACCCATCCGCGCTCACGAACACGTACACCGTCCGATGAAACGCGCTCGTCTCCTCATCCACCGGCGCGTACACCTGAAGCAAAAAGTCCATAGTGTCCCCTCTCCCCGTTCGAAGCTCTTCGTCGAACGGTACACGCACGGGATCCATCCACGCCGGCGCGCCGCCCGCTTTGCTCGGGAAGGCGTGGCGGGAGAGAACCCTTCGCTTTTCGTCCTCGTCTTCGATGCGTTCGAGGAATCCGAGCGACCACTCGAGGCCGTCGTCGAGGGCATCGAACGCGCTCTCGTCCTCGCGAGCGTCGACGTCCATGGCGTCGTCCGTCATCGTCGCGCGGTCGCGTGTGCGGCTGCCGGTGCGGCGCCGTGCGGCGTCGGCGTTCGCGAGTCTCTCTCGTTCTGACGGTTCATGAACCTTCAAAACATATGCGTGGTTCATGACCCATCAAACTGAGAGGGACTCGGGAACGAACGCACCCGGGATTGACGGACGCCCACGCGCTGCGCACCGTTCTTCGGCACACGGCGACGCGTCGGCCGACGAGAGACGTCCCGGCGCATCGGTGCGATGTCAGGCGAGGCGCGCGCGTCGATCGTGACGCCGCCGCGCGTCGACGGTGAAGGCAGAGGTGCGAGCGCGACGACGACTTCGGATCGGTGCCCCGCGAGGTTTTGAAACGAAGGACAATCCGAGCGGGCGTGAGAGCCGGTTGACGCCGCGGATGAGGACGAGGACGCGCGATAAGACGCGCGAACGATGGACTGACGTATGTGACGCGATGTGCTCGCGTTTTCACGCGGCTTTCGTAGACGTGCGAGAGGCGCTGGAGGATGCTGCAAAGGCGGTGAGTAAGTTGGCGAGCGACGCCGAGCAAGCGGACTTGGTCGAGTTGCTTCGCGAAGCGCCGCGGGAGGCGTATTCGTTTCAGAACGCAGGGTGGCCGAGTGATGTCGTCGGGTTACGGACGACTGAACTGCCGGGGATCGTTTTGGAGAGGTATAACACGAGACAATCGGTGTGCTTTTGCGGGGTACTTCCGGAGATTTCACGAGCGTGGGCAAGCGTCGACAACTCTCTGTTCATGTGGAGATTGGACGCGACGGACGACGTTCCGGTTGAGTATAGTGGGGAAGAGCAGGCCATCGTCGCGGTGGGATTGGTGAAGCCGAAGAGCGGGGTTTTTCTTGAGGCAATTTCCTATGTTTTGGTAATCGCGACGACGGTGGAGTTGGTTATGGTCGGAGTATGTCTGGAAGACGGCGGCCGCGAGCTCACGCTGCATCCATTGCAGTACTCGTGCCCGACGGACGCGACAATCATGAATGATATCACATCCACGCCGGATGGACGCATCTTCTTGGCTGGTGCCGATGAAGCATTGTACGAGTTGGTGTACGCGCAGAGCGATTCGTGGCACAGCAAGAGGTGCAAAAAGGTTAGACACAGTCAAAATTTCTCTTCTTTGCTGCCCTCGGTGCTGCGATTGAAGGGCTCAGATGCGCTCAAGCAAGTTGTGGTGGACGCGAAGCGTGGGATTTTGTACACGAGAAGTGAACAGGGAGCAGTTGCCGTTTACGACATTGGCTCCTCCGGAAAGGACACGCCAAAGAGAGTCGTCGAGGTGAAGAACGTAGCGCAACTCGCCGCGCAAGCCCGCGGTCAAGGTTCGCTCTTTGCTTCTGCGACGTCATCTGTTAAGAAGGGTGCCAAGCTCGTGCACATTGCCATTGTACAACCGGAGGAATCTTCTATCGTTACGCTCGTGGCTATTTGCGCAGATGGCAGACGCATCTACCTCACGGCTCTGCCACCGGCGCGTGGGTACACGTACGGCGTCGCCTCAGGGGCCGGGAGTTCTCGACAAGGACCATCTAGGTTGTCCGTCGTGGAGCAGCGAGATCCCCCGCCGCAAGGTGGTAATCAGCGCGGCATGACGACGGCGCAGGCGCTATTGAACACAACGTCCAGAGCGTTGGAAATCGAAGCGGGTTTCTACAGCAGCGGAGTGTTGTTATTGTCGGACGCAACGCCGAATGATTCGGATGCGCGCTTGATTTTGTCAAACCGCGATCTCGCGTTGCCGCCGCACTTGCAATTGCCGCCGCCAACGCCTCCACCAAGCTCCGGAAGTGGCACACGTGGATTGCGCGAAGTAGTCACCCTCCAACGGCTCGATGGTCGCTGCGCATCTAGCCTCGGCTCGATCGGTGAGATTCCAATGCCGAAGAGCGTGAGGGTTGCGATGGATCCGCCGTATCCGAGCGGTACGCTCCCAGAGGCACGTGTCAAGTCGGTGGGTTTGCTCTCCGAGCTCGTCACGCAGTACTTGTGCCCTCGTAGACGCTTTGTGTTGATGACCAATTCGGGTCTCGTTAGCTTTGAAAAGGCTCGACCGATCGATACGCTTCGTATCGTTCTTGAAAAGAGCATTCCAGAGCAGATTGAAGAGTTTTTCAAGAACTATGGGCCAGTCGAGGCTGCCGCCATGTGCGTCGCCCTCTCTGTTTCAGGGTCAGAGTCAAACGCGATCATCCTCGCAGCCAAGAGAGCTTTCGATGATCCGCGTCTCACGGGCGAGCCGATCATCGTAGAGGATGGCTATACGCAGAACCAAGAGAACGACGGCGGTTCCTTTAACATGGGTCGAGCCATTGTGCAACCGGTTCTCACGTTCTCCTCTGCTCAGCGTGGTTTGTACTTATTTACGGCGCGCATCATGTCGAGCACGTGGGAACGATGCATCATCGTTCCAGTCCGCGCGCCTATCCAGGCGAGCACCAATGGAAGCTCTCGTCCGCAGTCGCCCGCGATGAAGATTGCAAACAAGGCGTTGGGAGCTGTTCAAGCTGCGGCGCGTTACATGAGTGAAGAGCCGGCGTTGCGATGCTCCATGGACACCGAGCTTTTGAAGGACCTGCACAACAGGCTGATCCCGCTCGCAAACTTCCTGAAGCAACGACGTCCTCGAATCAGCAGTGGTATGAGTCTCGCGCAGAACAAGCGTAGACGTGTGCGTAGCGGTGGAAACGAATTGACGGCGCTGCAGGAAGAGGAGCGCAGTCTCTCCGCGCTCCACGCCTTGGTTAATAGAACCGCACAGGCTCTTTCACTGATCAGTATCGTTATTGCTGACGAAAGATTTTCGAGAATTGCCGATATGTTGCCGTCGGCGACACGCAAGGAACTGGCACAGGTGCGTTACGCTTCCCTTTTTTTACTGTCACGACGAAACCTCAAAGGCGCAATGATGATTCTCCATATATCAATCTGTCAATCCCCTGATTCACATTGATGACAACTTATATGGTGCCCTTCCACTGAGCGTCACTTTTTCAATTTCTATCGTTTGTTTTCTTTGATGATTTCCATCAACTCACGTTGACTGACGTGGCCACACTTTACTCGTTGTAGCTCACGATGAAAAAACTTGTCTCGACGACGCAAGGTGCTCGCTTGGCTGGTGCTCTCATCGAAGCCATGATGTCTCACATGATGGCACATGCGCGACATAGCGCCGAGGACTTGGCGACAGAGCTTCAAAAGGGATGCCCGGACTTCTTCGGTGCCGACTCGCGCACGTTTTACCACGCCCGAGACTTGTTGCAGCTTGCTCGCGATGCGCGGGCGCGCAAAGAGAATGCCGTTCGCGACAAGCACGTCAACGACGCAATCGCACTGTTCATGCAAGTTCCGACGGCGGGTGATTTGTCGAGTGTATGTGCTGAACTGGTCGACTTGCGTGCGTTTCACGGCGTGACCGCCGTACCGCTTGCGGCGGCGGCGGCGCTCGAAGCTCGCGCGGAGGAATCTCGTTTTGCGGCGCATTCGCAAACGAACGTCGACATGGTGGTAAGTATTTGATCGATACGCGTCCACACGCGTATATTGCGATGACGACAAATCAGAAACGTGACCACGCGGCTTACCGCTGCGTGTCCGGTGATGATTAAAAATTACAGAACATCTAAGCCTGAGCAATTTTCGCGCAAATGGCGCATAATTGCGTCGTCTGTAACTCGTGAAACAGCAGACTGACAAAAACAACTTTTCAACTCTTGCAGGACCTTCGATCGTGTTTCGAAGTCACGTGTACGACCATTAGAGCTTTAGCTACCGGACGTGCGGATTCCGATGCCGAACCTGGATCACTTAGTCGCGTGGCTGCTGAACTTCCCGAGGACATTCGCGAGCGTGGACTCGTCAAGATTCTCGAGCAACTGCAGCGCGTTTCAGGGGCGGACTCTCAAGACTTTATGCACCGGGTCTTTGCTGAACTCATTGCAGTTAAGCGTGACGCTATGCTCTTGTCCTTGCCCGCCGCCATGTTAGAACCGTACCTTGTGAGCAAGAGCGCGCTCACGGCTGCGCAACAGGGAGGCATCCTTACCTCTAGCGAAGCTCGTCATCTCGACTTGCTGGCTCAGCTTTACGCAGCTCGCGGCCTGTGTGGATTAGCCGCACAAGTCGACTGCTCGTTGGCTGAGCGAAAGTGCGCCAAAGACGAAGTCTTCACTTTGGATCAGCGAATGGCGTTGTTCGAGCGCGCCCTGCTGCACGCGAAGAAGTCTGTGGACGGAGGCGCTGCCAATGGGCTGGACACCTCATTCTGTGAGAATGTGGATAGCAAGATTAAGCTCCTCGATATGCAACAGCGCATTTTGGGTGTGTGCGTCGAGCGATCTAGACAGGCGCGAGACACGGGATCAGCGAACGCCCCCGAGGAGGCTTTTGTGTATGAGTTGGAGCACGATCTCAAGCAGTTGAGCGACTTGTACAACGACTACGCAAAAACTTGCGAGCTTTGGGACATCTGCCTCGAGATGGTCCACTTCTCTCAGTACCACGATCCGGATGGTGAAATCGTCTGTGATCTCTGGGACAAGTTGATCGCGCAAGCTGCCGCTCGGGCGCCAAGTCCGTCGACTCGCCTTCGCGAGGCGTGCCTCGCAGTGCGAGCTCTCGGCGTCAAGTTGTTCCCATCGGACGTCGCCTTCCCGGTCGTCCACGTCGCTCTTCAACTCGAACTGATGGCTGCGGGATTGTCTCCGTTTACTCCAAACGGTGTCTTGGAAGCAACCGTCGAAGATGAACTCGACGCCAGTGAGGTTGCCGACGCGCTCGTATTTGCATGCAAGGGACTCGCCGAGCCAGTGCAGCGAGCCTACGATAGATTGTTGGCAACCCCGGCGCAACGCATGCATGACAAGCGCTTATCGCGCGTGGACGCTCTGCAAACGCCCCGTTTGCGTTTGCGCCTGTTGCGATCCGTCTACTTTGTCTTGCAGCTCTGGGATCAGTCTCTCGTTCCAAAGTCGACTGCGTACGGGGCGTATGCGACGGGTGGCCATGTCCGCGCCGCAATCGGGGATTTGTGCGTGAGCTATGCTTCCGAGAGTCGACGCATGCAGTGTCCGAACGAACAGATTCGCGCAAGTGCAGAAGACCTCGCCGCGGCGTTCGATACCTTTGGTCGCCGACTCTTATCTTAGACTTTGAGTCGCGATTTACTTTAGAAGAAAAATGTGTTTCGGTAAAATAAAAATGAAGGAGCTTTTTTACTTTGTGTTTCGTTATTCAAATCAGTATCGGATTCTCTACTCGTCGGTTGGAGACTCAAGCCTCTTCAGTCGCTTCTTCAACCTTGGTCGTCCCCAAAGAGTCCGCCAAGGCGTCGGCTTCCGCGGCGACGGCAGCCTTTTCTTCAGTCGCTTCAGCCTCTTCGGCATCCGGTGGAAGCTCAGCCATTTGCTTTTGTGCCTTTTCAAAAGCTTCGGTGAAAGCCTCACGCTTTTCGGCGCTACCAAACTTGATGCACATGTTATAAAGTTCCGGGCGTTCATCACCGTCCGAGCAATCAACAGTGGTGAAGACGCACGCCTTTTCGCTCGCCGCGTGCTCCGCGACTTTCGACTCTTGTTGCACGTAAAAGTTGGCGCAAATCTTGAGCGTCTTGTCGCGACGCATCAAGACGCGAATCTTCTTCGTCTCCTTGTGTTCCAAGAGCTTCAACGGTCCCAAACCGCGCTCTTTCCACTCGCCATCGGTGAAGCGGTACGACTTGACCTTACTACGCGCGTCGACAAGGAAAACATCAATAGTCAGTCTTTCCGTTCGTTCGCGAGGGCTTGTTCTCGTGGGATCGCTTCGTCACCAGTCCACCCTCTCCCATTCCTCGCACATCCGATCCGCGTCCATCATCGCCACTACAAAACACAAAAAACACTAAACGTACGCTTCAAACAAAATGTTCTCATCCTCCTCGCCAGTCTTCTCCGCCTCGGCCCCTTCGATGATTTCGAGTTTCACCACGGGTTTGAACTCGGCTTTGCACTCCGCCTCGACGTCCTCCTCGTCGTCGTTCTCCGCCGCCGCCCCGTCGTCACCGCCATCACCGCCTTCCGCCGACGGTTTCGTCGACGCAAACTTGCTCGGATCGAACCCACCGGACGCCGCCGCGCCGAATCCACCGGTGGCGCCGAACCCGAACCCACCAAAGATGGACGTCGTCGGTTTCGTCTGCGCGCACGGCCGTTCATCAGTCAGTCAGTTTCTCTTTCGATTCTCTCTCTCTCTCTCTCTCTCTCTCTCTCACGCGGTAACAAAAGATTACTCACCTCTTCTTCCTTCTTTTCCTCCTCGCCGCTCATCGCGTCGTCGTCGTCGTCGCTTTGTGTCGTCGTCGTCGTCGGTCCGAAGCGAAATCAATCCTTCGGCGGCTGGCTCGTTTGAAACGTGAGCCCCCCTCCATTTTACGAGTCATGTATCGTCCAAACGGACCAGAAAAAACAAAGAGGCTCTCGGCGTTAGACTCGAGCGTCACTGTACCGCTTTTCGAACGAGATGAGCGACCCGCGAACGGCGGCGACGGATCCAGAGTACGGGAAACGATCGCGCGCGTGCTACGGGTGGTTGTTTTTCGACGATGGACGGGAGAGTCGACGTGAGGTTCCGGTATGTTTCGCAAACAGCACCAGCGGCAGCATCATCGTTTTGCTTATTTCTCGTTTTCAATTTTGTCTTTTCAGTGCACGACGTCGAACGCCGAGCGAACGACTGATGGACATATGCTTTGTGAACTGAACGCAGGCGTGCTATGGGTACAGTCGACGCACGGAGGAAGCGATGGCGGAGGATCGCAGAGTGATGCTGACGGGGGACGTCGTCGGACGGTACAGGTACACGTGTCTGGGCGCTTCGAGACGTTCGATTCCGTTTTATCGCGAAGGGCGACGGGTGCCGACGATGGAGGAACGGAAACGCGGGACAGAGTTTCCGATGTGTGCAGGTTTGGAAATTATGTTCGCGGAAAAGGTGGCGGAAGGGGCTTTGGAGAGACGGGAGAGCGGAGAGTCTTCAAGAGCGACGGACGCGGGCGAAGGGGCAGCTATAGACGAATATGGACGCCGGATCGCGGGCGAAGGGTTCGTGGCGCATCGGGAGAGACACATAGATGGTGAATACGGTGAACCGACGACCGCGATGGGTGAGGCGGCGAAGAGATTACGTAAGAGTTCGGGGAAAATCGCGTCGAACATGTATCGACACGCGTCGTTCATCTTCGATAGCGCGTGCTCCGTCTTCAAACCCGGTCGATGAGCTCGATCAGGCGTTAGATAATACTAGAAAATTCCTTCACATCCATTCGTACGTGCAGAGCGGAGCGTCGTTCAGACGGCGTGAGTGTACATTACTTGCTATAATGTCAAACAAATAGCAAAATAGCAGAAGAGCAGCGCCGCTTTGCGTGTCGTCGCGTGCCACACCGCACTCTCCCGCGCGCGACGAGTCCGACGAGTCCGACCCGCGATCGACCGACGATGTTCTCCATATCCCGTGCGCTCAATCTTGACGGGTCCGACGTCCCACTCGTCGACGATGAATCCACGCTCGCCGTCGTTCGTGACGTCGCTATGACTGTGGGAAGTGGAAGAGAATCCACTTCGTCGTCGGCGTCGTCTTCCTCGCGTTCAGTCGTCGGGACCCTCGTCGTGACGACGCGGAGGTTTTTCTTCGCCAGTCAATCCATCACGTACGAGTGTGACGTTCGTAATTTATCTCTGCACGCGCTCAGCGCGGCGGATGAGACGTACCCGAACGGATGCGTGTACTGTCAAATCGCGGGTGGTGTGGACGGGTCGGCGAAGAACCTGTTCACCGACGCCGACGCCGACGCCGACGCCGACGAAGATGATTTCGACGACGACGACGGCGTGACGGCACAGGTTCGGTTCATACCGACGAATAGAACAACAGAGGAAATTCAAGCAGCCAAGACGCGCGCGTACGAAGCCATGAGCGAAGCCGCCGCGTTGAACCCGGATACTGAAGACGACGAAGACGACGAAGACGAAGACGCGTATTACGATGAAGAAGAGATCGATCGCCGCGCCGCGGCGTTGGATGCTAAACTCGTCGTTTCCGACGAGGTCGCTGCTCTGGCGTTGGATGATCCGGATCGGTTCGCAGACGCCGACGACGAGTAGAGAGGGCGCGTCGTTGTAACAACCAAACCTCACACTCAAACGCGCTCGCTGTCATGCCCCTCGAAATGAACCGCGCGGCGCACGTCCGCGTCCCATCGCTCGCGCGTCTCGCCGGCGACCGTTCTCCATCCTTCGGTCGCCGTAAAACAACAAACGTCGTTCGAGCGAGTGCTTCGAGCGACATTAAAAGAGACGGCGTCGAGGACCCTCGCATGAGCCAAATCGTCATCCACAACGGCGTCGCGTACTTTAGCGGACAAGTCGGCGCGAGCTCGAACACCGTCAAAGAGCAAGCGATCGAAACGCTCGCAAAGTGCGACGCGCTTTTGGAGCGCGCCGGGACGACGAAGGACCGATTGTTGACGTGCATGGTTTGGTTGAAGGACATCAAGGACGCCCCAGAGTTTAACGAGGTGTACAACGCGTGGATCGACGGGGAGAACAAACCGACGAGGGCGTGCGTGCAAGCGGAGATGGCGCGACCGAATCTGTTGGTTGAGGTGCAAATCACCGCGGCGATGCCTCCGTGAGCTCGGGGGTGGTTTCGATTTCAGGTCGAGACTCGAGACTCGAGACTCTTTCGCGTCTCCCGTCCTTCCTCTCTCGCGCGACTTTGGGCGCGGCGCACGGAGCGCGCGCGCGACGACTCGGTCTGGCGCGGTCCTAGTCCTAATGACCCCAAAAATCGTCCCAGATGGCCATCCGCGCCCTAGAGTAGATGAGTTGTAATTTTTTCAAGGGTGACGGCGACCAACCGAGTGTGAGAACGAAACGCACCGAGTCGCGACGGGACGCGTAATTCATCCAGGCACCGTGTCTGCGGTTTATTTTTACAGTAATTCATCACAGCCGCGTTCAGAGCTTACTCTGTGGGTTTGTAAACATCGGGTACCACGCAAAGGGTTCGTCGGAGACATAAGTGACGACTTGTTTGAGATGTGTGTACTTGTCCATGCCGTTGGCGCCGAGGTCTCGGCCGAAACCGCTGCGCTTGCGCCCGCCCCAGGGTAACTGCGCGAAACACGGCTGGGAACAGTTGACCCACACGATACCCGAGTTGAAGGCTGCAGTCATCCGCGCGCGACGCGCCGGATCGTCCGTAATCACCGCGGCACCGAGGGCGTAGTCAGAATCGTTGGCGAGCGCCGTCGCCTCTTCTTCGGATGAAAACGTCTTGACGCACATGACGGGGCCAAAAATTTCTTCCCTCCATATTTCCGCATCCAGTGGAACGTCGACGAAAACGGTGGGCTCGAGGTAAAATCCGTCTTTACACTCTGGCGATAGTGGTTTGCGTCCGCCCGTGAGGAGGGTGTATCTCGCGCGTTTCGCCCGGTGTACCATGTCCGTTACTTTTTTGTATTGTCCGGCACTCACCAACGGTCCGAGTCGACATCCCTCGACACTCGGATCTCCGTAAGGTATCGCTTCCGCCGCTTCTTTCAAACGCGCCAAAAACTTGTCTCTAATCACTGCGTGCACGAACACTCTCGACGTCGCGCTGCAAATCTGCCCGTTGGTCCAAAAGCAGCCGAACAACGCCCACTCGACAGCCTTGTCCAAATCGCAGTCTTCAAAGATGACGAGAGCGCTTTTCCCTCCGAGTTCGAGCGACACCGGCTTGACGTCTCGAGCGCATGTCGCCATAATAACCTTTCCAGTGGCGAGTGATCCGGTGAACGATATCTTATCGACGCCCCTGTGCGCGCACAGCGCCGCGCCAGCCGCCACACCGGTACCCGTGACGACGTTGAACGCGCCCGCCGGCAACCCGGCTTCAACGCACACGTCACCTAAAACTTGACAGCTCAGACTCGCCAACTCGCTCGGCTTTAGCACAACCGCGCATCCACTCGCAAGCGCGGGCGCAACTTTCCACGTAGCCATGAGTAACGGGTAATTCCAGGGCGTGATGAGTCCGATGACGCCCAACGCCTCGCGTCTCAACTGTCCCGTGAACTCATCCATCGGCAGCTTGACATCCTCCACCGCGTACGCGCCGCTCCCGAAAACCTGTTCACACCTCTCGGCATAGTAATCGAAACATGCCGCGACGTCATCGATGTCCCACGCGCTCTCTTCGATCGGCTTACCCATGTCGGCAGTTTCCAACGCCGCCAACGCGTCCTTTCTCCGTTCGATCCCTCGCGCAATGTTTCTCAGTACCTTCGACCGTTCCGTCCCGGGCGTCGCGCTCCACACGGCGAAACCTTTACGCGCGGCGCGTACCGCGTCGTCGACGTCTTGGGCATCGCCCGCACCGACGGCTCCAATGACTCGGTTGTCGTGTGGGTTCACAACCTGAAGTGTTCCGCCGCTTCGACTTCGCACCCACGCGTTATCGATGAAGTGTTCGACGCGACCGAGCGGGCGTCCAGAGGTCATAGGCGACATTCGCGACGGATGTCGTTCTCGCGGCGGGATCGTTCGTCGCTTTCGGCGCGCGCGCGCGTCCGTCTCTGCGGTGCAAAGTTGACAAAAAGTGCAAAAAGCAAAAAACGAACCACGACGCCGCAGATAACGACGCTGGTACGATGCTCACGAGAGCGACGTTCGAACGAATTGGACGCACGGTGCGAAAGACGATCGATGCGAGCGCGGCGCGACGCTCGGTGCATTCCACGGCGGCGGCGGCAGCAGGAAAACTAGAGCTCGAGTTTCCTGGAGGAGAACCGGCAGAGCCGAGAGTGACGACGAAAATACCCGGTCCACGGTCGATGACGTCGATGGAGGCGCTTTCGGCGCATACCTCGGTCGGTTCGATTCGGTACTTTGTTGATTTCGAGCGGTCACGCGGGAATTACGTCGTGGATGCGGACGGAAACGAGGTTTTGGATATGTACGCCCACATCGCGTCTTTACCCGTCGGATACAACCATCCGAAGATGTTGGCAGCCCTGCGCGATGAGGCAAACATAGCTTTGCTGGCGCACCGTCCGGCGTTGGGTAATAATCCTCCGTTGGGATGGGAGGCGAGGGTGGAGCGGACGCTCATGCGAGTTGCACCAAAGGGATTGTCGCGCGCGACGACGATGGCATGCGGAGCGTGCGCGAACGAACACGCCATGAAGGCTGTTTTCATCAGCGCCGCCAACGCGCGGAGGGCTGGCGCTGGGATCTCCGAAGACGAAAAGGCGAGTTGTTTGAACAATAAGGCACCGGGAACGCCTGATTTCAAGATTTTATCCTTTGACGGCGCGTTTCACGGTCGCACGGCGGCGTGTCTGTCGCTCACGCACACAAAGTGGATCCACAAGCTCGATTTTCCCACGTTCGATTGGCCCTCGTGTCCGTTTCCAAAGCTCAAGTATCCTCTCAGTGAGCATATCGAAGAAAACGCCGCGGAAGAGGCTCGATGCCTCGCGCTCGTCGAGGAGGCTTTGAAGAAGGACCGCGACGTGGTTGGCATCATAGTTGAGCCGATGCAGGCAGAGGGTGGCGATAATCACGCGAGCGCCGACTTTTTCCGAAAACTCCGCGGGCTCACAAAGCGTGAAAACGTGCGAATGATTGTAGACGAAGTTCAAACGGGGTGTGGATCGAGCGGTACGTTTTGGGCACACGAAGCGTGGAACATGGAGCACCCGCCAGACGTGGTGACGTTTAGCAAGAAGATGCAAATCGCAGGCTTTTACACCGCCCCAGAGCTGCAGCCTGAACTTCCGTACCGGATATTCAACACGTGGATGGGCGATCCGGCCAAGCTCATACAGCTGGAGGTGGTGATTGACGCGATCGAGAGGGATAATTTATTAGAGGTGGTGAAGGATGCGGGGAAAACGCTTCTCGAAGGACTAGAGGAGATGCAACAAAAGTATCCAAGCGTCTTGGCGAACGCTCGCGGGGTCGGCACGCTCGTGGCGATCGACTGCGACACGCCGGCGAGGCGCGAAGCGGTTCTCAGCGCGCTGCTGCAGAATGGAGTCGACATCGGGGGCTGTGGCTCGGCGACCATTCGCGCCAGACCTGGACTCTTCTTCACATCGCAACACGCGCGAGTCTTCTTGAAAAAGTTCGACGACGTGCTCTCCGAGGTGGTGGAATCTAAAGCTTCTTAAAAGCATTGTATTTTCAAAGACTCTCTTCAGAGTGCAGGTTTCTACTAATTTATATTCTATAGATGGTTGCCCCCGTGCGCGTCGCCACATCTTCCGGGCTCTCCACAGATTCTAAAGCTGCAAACACCGCTCGCACCGTGTTGTGCGGGTGATGACTGCCGTGAATCTTCGCCTTGATGTTTTTGATACCCGCTAGCTGACAGATGGCTTCGACCGTCGAGTTGGCCACGATGCCGTCCCCGCTCGGCGCCGGAAACATGTTGCACAACGTCTTGCAATACTTCCCCTTCACCTCGTGGTAAATTGTGTGATTTTCGAATCGATTCACGTACACAAGGCTTCTCGCAGCCTTCTTATACGCCTTATCGATCGCCGGGCCAACCTCCGCTGCCTTACCCGTCCCGAATCCAATCACCCCGTCGCCGTTTCCTACGACGACCATCGCCGTAAAGTTTGTCAAATCCCCACCCTTTGTAACCTTGGTCGTCCTATTCACGTCAATCACGCGCGTCTGCAGCGCCCGTTTCCTCCCACCATCGCTTTCCCCTTCGGAATCATCGATATCATCCGAAACCTGTCCCGCGAGCGCCTTGTTCAGGATGTACCTCTTTTGTCTGCTCGGCGCGCTCTCAAACCTCTTCGCCAACGCCTCGTACCGCGCGCGCAGTTCCGCGTCTTCATCCATCGGTGCCGCCGCCGCCGTCGACGACGCCGCCGACGACGCGTCGTCTCCAGTGTCGTTCCCACTCGACGCCGCGAACCCACGCGCGGGGACGCCGCGCGCGCGCTCACCGTCGACCAACCCGGCGCGCGCGCCGAAGCCGATGTTCGCGGTGCTCGACGCCGAATCAAAGTTGCCGACGCCGACAGCGTTGCGGTTCACGCGCGCCGACGACGACGCGCGAAGCGTCGCGGCGCACGCGCGGGCGAGCGTTCTCGACGCGTTCGTTCTCGACATGTTCGATCGCGGCGGCTTTGCGCGCGAGAGAGCGCGCGCGTGAGTGAGGCATCGACGTGGAGTGTGCGTCAAACCCTCTCTCGATCGAGGCTTTATGTTACAACTGCAATGGAACGAAACGGAACGCGAGCGCGCGTGGAGAAGCGGTGCGGCGGGGAAAGCGAGCGCGCGGAAGTCAACCCAGAAGATTAACCTCTGGCGGCGACGATCAAGGGGATCTGATGATGTCGCCGAGAAGCCGGACGAACGCGCGCGCGTCGTAATGTCGGCTGTTGACAGCCATGTTCGGCGCGGGGTCGGAATCGCACTGGTGAACGCCGACGCCCATGGCGTCGAGAACATCCGTATCGAGTTCGATGCCGCCGTTTCGTGGAGCGACGACGTCGGTAATGATGTCTTGGACGGTGAAATCGGTCTCAATAGAGGTGTAGCGCATGTTGACGGCGTCGACGATGGCTTGGACGACGTCGCTCGCGCGCATCGAACCCGTCTCGCGGTCGGTGCATCCGTTGAGCATGAGAATCTTCTTGCCCTTTGATTTCGCAATCTCGGCGCCCATGCCCTTCAAGCCGAGGTTGGGAATGATTGATGTGTAGAGAGATCCCATGCCGTAGAGGATGGCGTCCGCGTCAACCATGTTTTCAATCACCGTCGGGTTTGGTTTCGGATGCACTTCGAAATTGTCATCGCTCTCCTCGAGGCTCGAGGCGTAAAAGACGCGCTTAATCGGCGATGGGAGAGGATCGTACGCGGTGACCACCTTGTTGACGTCCCATACGCTCAACGGGGTGTCGGCGATGTCGTCGAATCGCGACTTGAGCAGCTCGGCGGCGTCAATGAGACTACCGCTGGCGAGCGCCGCGCGAACACTCTTGAAACCGCCCGAACTCTCCGCCAAGCCGCCCCACATTTCGTGCGGTTCAGACTCTGGGAGCTCTCCCGAAGTCAACACCGTGGTCCAGAACTCCTTCCTCACGACGTCTGGCGACTTTGAGCTGCTCGAGACGACGATATCCTTGGAAAACTTTTTGCTATCGATGGATGGATGGGAAATTTCATTCTGTCCTCGAAGAATCGTTCCGTCGACGAGCTCCGCCGCGAGGTTGACTCGCTCATCCTCCTTGTGCAAGATGCACGGAGCGATGACGGTGTCGTCGGGAATGCGACTGACTCGAGAATACAAAAAAATAGCGGCGTCCATGGATCGGAAAAACAACCGAGCACCGGCAAAGAAAAAGTTTCCAATCGACCCGTTGACAAAGTCGAAACGCTCCTTGATTGGCTTGGAGCTCACTTCGACGTGGAAGTGCACCAAAAACCGACGAATGATATTCGCGTAATCCTGCCCGATGCCTTCCCACAGAGGATGGTTACCCTCTTGAATCGCGTACCACTCC
>JACLAB010008466.1_pt1 | contig 16875 bp, 10 predicted proteins | sample 8027921 | NCBI WGS metagenome assembly JACLAB01 (sample SAMN15725117, study PRJNA655200) | protist metagenome | isolation source: fluorescence activated cell sorting (FACS) single amplified genomes of... | place: USA: West Boothbay Harbor, Gulf of Maine | collected 2000-07-19 | reverse complement strand
GCGCGTAACAATCGACAACCCGACGCCGATCGTGGTCATCGGTCCTTGGGTGTTGACGCGAGGTCGACATGGCGTCCTTGCTTGCAGCATTTAAGGCGAACGCGACGCCGTCATCGTATGGTGCAGCCATTGACGACGATGACGATGACGATGGTGTACTTGAGTCCGCGGTAGAGGATGAATCGCCGTCGCTCACGCCGTCATCGACGTATGTCGAAAACGCAAAATACTTGTTAATCGTGTGTGTCGTCTGGGTGCACGCGTTGGAAGACTTTTTATCTCGCGCAGTCATCGTCGATGCCGAATCATGGAGCGTTCGTAAGACTAAAATTGAGGTTTTGAATCCTATGCTACCGTACTTTCGTGCATGGTATTTGACTTTGGGGTTGTTTGTGATGCCGTTGTTCACGATTATTGCTGGATATCAAAGCAAGAGTTGGTTGGAAATAGCACGAGGGCACGACACCAAGGCGCACATCATGCTCAAGAAAATACGGCATTCGTCAACGAGTTTACTCGGTGGTTGGGTTGTTTGGCAGGCGCTGTACGTATTAGTCGACTATCCCACGGTGCGGCCGTTGCAGTGGTGGTCACCAGTCGGCGTCACCTGGTTTTTACTCGCCTTGTACATATGGCGATCTAGCGTGTTATTCTTTGGTGGAATGAAGGATGGCTTCATCTATACGTTTGTCATCGCCGTCGCGGTGTTGGCTGGGTTCACGGACACGCCAGTGACGGCGAATGGGTTGAGATTTTTAGACTGGCAACGTACGTGCACTTTTGGGCTCTATTTTTACGTCGGCCTTGTCGCGGTGAAACGCAAGCATGTTGATTCGACGCTAGATAAATTTACCAACATATCGACGTGGTTGCGCGTGACTGTTGGATGGGCGGCCGTCGGCGTCATTTTCGGCGCGTTCAGATTAGCCGAGTACTTGGGAGTGCCCTTTGACGAAGTGGAGGAATGGGTGTTTGTCGCGTCACCGTATGGATTTTCGTCGTGGTACCATCCTATCCGAGAAGCGGCGCTGCGTGTAGTGTTGTACGTGTGCGTGATTTTTGCATCGATGGCGTTCATGCTCACCGTGCCCGTGGAAAAGTATTGGTTCACATCTTATGGATCACGCACAATCGTCGCCTACCTGTTGCACCGCGTTTTATTGAATGCATACGACGAACTGTGTACGTCGTTCTGGGATGACGACGACATCTCGGTGTCGTTTCAAATAACCATGGGTGTGTTCGTGCTTCCACTCGTTGTATCGCAAGTGTTTTTAGCTCCACCGGTGTTGAAACTGTTGAGTCCGCTCATCGATCCAGTGTCGCACGCGACGGAGAAGACGCCGTGGCTCTTCCACGCGGCTGACGACGCGCGCGCCTCGGGCATGACACACGATGACGCCGCCGACGTGTATCCCCGCTCGTGAAATCGCCTTGTAATCTATAACACCATACTCGTTCATAGTCATCATAATATCGATAATGTGTGTGTGTGTTTCGTTAAAACACGACGACCCCTCTGTGTCTGTCTGTATTTTTAGCTCCAATGTTTCGCCAAACCACGCGATTGGTCCTGAGACCGCATAACGCCCCACGAGCGGTTCACCATGGGCGTGGGTGCACCGCACACCAGTGCGTCATCGATGCATAATACGCATGATGACGTCGTCGTCGTGCACGATACACCCGACACCGGTGCCCCACCGTCGTCGTCGTCGTCGTCCACGGCGTCTCGTCAGCAGCATGCGCCTCCAGGTTTGTCTGGACGAGACGACGGAGACTTGGACGCCGCATACGAATCATACGTGCTTTCACGAGGAGGCACGCGAACTATACGAAAGATTCTCATCGCCAATAACGGATGTACGTCACACACGCGACGCGCGCGACGCGCACGAGTCCAGAGCGCGGATGAGGATGTGGATATCGTCGAGACGCGGGCGTAACGCCTCTCCGAGCTCGCTGGACTCGCACTCGCACTCTAGCGATGCACGACGCATCGATACATCGCTCTCGATGAGCGATGGATGCCAACTGTGTTTTGTTTTATTGATATATCGCGCGGCGACGACAATTCTCACGACTGACGCGGTTTCTTGTCGCACGTACACAGTGGGCGCGGTGAAGGCGATTCGTTCGATGAGACTTTGGGCGCACGAGACGTTCAAGTCGAGGGACATTTTACATCTCGTGTGCATGGCGACACCCGAAGATTTAACCGCGAATGCAGAGTACGTGACGTAGCGAACTGCACGCGCGACCTAGATGGTGTTTGTGATTGTGCGCAAAGGATGGAAGTCCGCGAGACGCGCCGACGGGAGACGACGAGGCGCGAAGAGACTGACAAATACGGCGCAATTTTATGTACAGGTATATTCGTCTCGCCGACGAATTCATTACGGTTGAGGGCGGAAGTAACAGAAACAACTATGCAAATGTCGATCTCATCGTTAAGGTGGCGCGGAGGTGCGGTGCTGATGCGGTTTGGCCGGGTTGGGGACACGCGAGCGAGAATCCGCAGTTGCCGAGTCAGTTGGAGTATCACGGTATCGCATTCCTTGGTCCCCCTGCGAGCGCTATGGATGCCGTAGGAGACAAGATTTGTGCAAACTTGCTCGCGCAGTCGTGCAATGTAGATGTCATTCCTTGGTCTGGAACAGGACTGACAGTTCCTGGAATATCCATTCCGGAGGAAGTGTTGATGCAAGCGACGTTGGCAACTGTTGACCAAGCCGAAGCGAGCGCGGCAAAGATTGGGTTCCCAGTCATGATCAAAGCTTCTGAGGGCGGCGGTGGCAAGGGTATTCGCAAGGTGAACAACATGACAGAACTTCGAATTGGATTTGATCAAGTCAAGGCTGAAGTACCTGGGTCTCCGATTTTCATCCAAAAGTTGAGCATCGATTCGAGACACTTGGAAGTACAAATGGTAGCCGATGCGCACGGTCAAGCGGTGGCACTGTACGGGCGCGATTGCTCGGTTCAACGTCGCCATCAGAAAATCATCGAAGAAGGTCCGATTACCGTCGCTCCTCGTGAGTTGTGCGAAGAGCTGGAGCGAGGCGCGGTCCGCTTGGCCAAAAAGGTTGGTTATTGCGGCGTCGGCACGGTGGAGTACTTGTACAACATCAAAACTGGCGAGTACTCGTTCCTCGAAGTAAATCCGCGTTTGCAAGTAGAACATCCAGTAACGGAGCAAATCACAGGAGTCAATTTGCCAGCGGTGCAATTGCAATTGGCCATGGGCATTCCTTTGAACAAGATTCCCGATATTCGTTGCTTCTTCAAGCAAGATGATATTCTCGGTGTTTCCGCGATTGATTTCGATCATTCTGCGCCGATTGAACCTCTTGGTCACTGTGTTGCTGGACGCATTACCGCTGAAGATCCCGATAGTGGTTTCAAGCCCACGTCGGGTGCTATTCATGAGCTACACTTCCGCTCGTTGCCTGGCGTCAATGGCTCGTTCTCCATTGGTACTTCGGGCGGGGTGCATCAATTCGCAGATTCACAGTTTGGGCACATCTTCGCACTCAAACCCAACCGAGGCCAGGCAATTACGCTTCTTTCGCACGCACTGAGTGAGTTGAGCGTACGCGGAGAAATTCATTGCAACAAGACATACTTGATGAAACTTTTGGAAAAGCCTCGATTTGTCGCAGACGAGCACGACACCGCGTGGTTGGATGGACTTATTGCTCAGAGTGATCGCTCCGAAGCATTGGCTGATCATATCATCGTCGCGTGTGGTGCAGTACTTCGCTCGTCAGCGAGACATCAAATGCTCGAAGCTGAGGTTGTGGCGTACTTGACGCGTGGCGTCCCTCCGGAAACGTGGATGACAAATTTAAGCGAACACACGTTTGAGCTCATCTACAATGACATCAAGTACTCCTTGCGTGTAACCATGGGTAGCGAGACGTTGTTCTATTTGCACATCAATGGCGCTCTCATCGAAGCTGAGGTTTTAGTCTTGTTTGACGGTGGATTGAAGGTGTTGTTAGACGGGCGGGCATACCTCGTGCATTCTGAAGACACGAAAGTCGGGATGCGGATTCACATAAATGGCATGCCGTGCTTTTTCCCAGATGATTTCGATGCCACAAAACTAGTCGCGCAAGGTCCGGGTAAGTTGCTCAAGTTTCTAGTCGCTGATGGCGAGCGCGTGGAGCAAAATCAGCCCTACTGTGAAATTGAAGTCATGAAGACTGTCATGCCGTTGATTGCCACGAGCACTGGATTCATCCGACACGTCGCGCAAATTGGAGCTATTCTCGAAGCTGGTGATGTTCTGTGCGACGTGACTGTCGAAGACGCTGCAGGTGTGCGTCAGTCCGAACCGTTCACAGGTCAATTTCCAAAGATGCATTCTCGATCGCTAACTGGTATGCTCCCAGATGACTCTCCGCTTGTGCGCTTCGCGCGCATGAGCACGGGTGTCTTGCAAATATTAGCGGGGTACGATTTCAATAGTGATCCCACAGAAGTATTGTTCGATGTTCTCGGCACACTTCCTCTAGTAGTGGATGACTTTATGGAGTCTAGAGAAGCGGTGATTTCCCGAGCGCGACCAAAAGCTAGGCGCGAGTTGAGAGAGATAGCTGAGACCATGTCGGCTTCGATTGTGGGAGACACTGTTGAAGATAGCACGACGGATGCGGTGTCGTCTGCCGTAAACAGAGTGCGCGCATTGATTGCCGAATACGGTGTCGATTTCGCTCCGCTTGCGGCGTTTTGCGAACGTCACGAAGGTGGATTGTCGCAAAGTCGCGCACGGGTGCTTACGCGATACTTGGAGTCATTCTTGGATATTGAAGAGCCGTTTTCAAACTACGCGTCGACGGAGGATGCGATTATGTTTTTGCGCGACCGTTACCGCAACGATGTGACCGTCGTCGCCAAGTACGCGCATGCGAACGCTAAATTGAAGCGTCGTTCAGAGCTCGTACTCAAAATTCTCGAACAAATATCGCTTTATGATATGATTGACATTCCGTCGTGTCACGGAGTGGTGGTTCGTTGCATGAATTTGTCTGGGCGTGATTACGAGGCTGTTTCACAAAAGGCGCGTGAAATCATCGTGCGGAAGCAAGAAATTACACGTAAAACAAGGCGTGAACGCATGGCTGTTGCTTCTAGAGCATCGCGCATGAGTCGCGATGAGTCTTTCTCTGCATTCTCTCAGCTGGGTCTCGATGACACGGGTAAGATGTCGCAGAATTTCAAGCGCTCGGCGTCTCGCTCGAAAAACACAAGCGTCGGGAGCGAATCTGAAATCTCGAGTGCGTTGAGTGAGGATATGGAAGAGGATCGTAATTCGCCCTTCAAGCGCCATGTTGGCAATATTTTCTTGGATCGTCACAATTCTATCGCGCGTTATCAGTCGTACAGCAACATATGCGAAGCTGAAGACGAACTCTTGGATTCACACACGTGGGAGAGCTTGTTTGACGGCGCGTCAGAAACATCAAAAGCGACGGCGATTGAGACGCTGTTTGGTGCCGCCGGCGTAAACTTATATCTTCTGCGAGACGCTCAACCCGAACCGTGCGCGTGTGAGCCAGAAGTCGTCAGAGTATGGCTTAATGATACCATTCACCTGTTTGCGCCTTCGCTCGGGCACGCCGTCGCAGCCCTTCCAGATGCGACGGCAAACAACCCCAAAAAGTTGCACTTTGTGATTTCTTACCATCGTTTAGTGGGAAGAAATGATGGTGATATACGCGCCGCCGCAGAGGCTTTTGTCACTGGGCAATACCTCGCTGGTGCTTTGAAGTGCGGAAGTCTTGAGCGCGTCGTCGTCACCTTGCTTGCGCTCGATGCCAAGCCCCATCATTACGCGTTCAAGCGCACCGAAGAAGAGTCTTCGAGTGAAGGCTTTTTAGAAATGCCTAGCGCACGCGGTTTCTGGCCACACGTCGCAGATCAAATGGAAGTTGAACGTCTCGCGCCTTTCCGCGTAGAATGCGTCGGTGTGCTCAATTCGCGTACGCATCACAGGCATACAAACTTTGTGACGCCATCAGAGTACACGATTGGCGTCTTCCTCGCCGAAGAACCAAACGTGAAACCAGGACACAAGCAACCTCAGCGTGATCGTCGCGTGTTTTTACGCGCTGCAGTGTACAACAAAGAGCTGTTATTTGAAACTAGATCTCCAGGCGATGGCACGCCACGTCGAAGCGCATCCGGAAGCGTGACGTTGGACTTGGCGCGACAACGCGCGGAAGAATCCATCGGCTCGGGTGGTGGCTCGGGTGTCCATGACGATAGCGTGTTCGCCGACGTCTTGGGTTCGCTCGAACTCGCAGTTGGTCGTCATCGCACAGCCTGGAATCACGTATTCATCAACCTCGTCGGTGCGGATGCGAATGATGACTTGCCCATTGTTGAAGCGGCCATTGCATCTTTCATACACGCCGCGTTTGACGACTTGCGTCGTCTCAAGGTGGCGTGCGTTGAAGTTCGCGTCGGCACAGGCGCTGTCGTCGCACTAAACACCAGCGGGTTGAAGTTCAAAATTACGAAAACGCTCGAATGTGGTGAGAGTTCAGAAGTGCACCCGTTGCTGAACAAGATCCAACGCAAACGCATGGCGTGCCAAAACTTGTCTTCAACGTATGTGTATGACATTCCCGAAGTCTTCTCGAATGTGCTCGCAGACACGAACCCGGGCATTGGTGACATTTTGGACTTGTGTGAGTTGGTTATTGAACCCAACTCAACAACACTTGTTCCCACAAATCGCCAGCCTGGATCGAATGACGTCGGAATGGTGTGCTGGCGTATGACGTTTGCCACAAAGGAGTACCCCGCGGGACGTGAAATCATTCTCGTTGCGAATGATATCACGCACATGTCTGGTTCGTTATCGCCACCTGAAGACATTGTTTACCGAGCGGCGTTCGATCTGGCTGTTGCCGAAGGATTGCCATGCGTGTACATTAGCTCCAACAGTGGTGCGAGAATCGGTCTCGATGAAGCGGTCAAGGCGGCGTTCCGCGTCCGATGGGTGGACGACGCCGACGTCAGCAAGGGCTTCAAGTACATCTATCTCTCCGAAGACGATTACGAGATTTTATCAGCTAAAGGCCGCGTCAAAGCGAATCGTGTCGTGCACAATAATGAAATCCAATACGCCCTCACGGATGTGTGCGGTGGGCAAAGCGTAGAGTGTTTGCAAGGCTCGGGCGAAATCGCGGCGGCGACGAGCCGAGCGTACAAGCATACCGTCACGATGGCGTACGTCACTGGGCGCAGCGTTGGTATCGGCGCATACTGTTCTCGTTTGTGTCAACGTGTCATTCAACACGTCGACGCCCCGTTAATTTTGACTGGTGCTAGTGCGTTGAATAAAGTACTCGGCCGCGAAGTGTACACGAGCAACGCTCAAATTGGTGGTCCGAAAGTCATGGGCGCGAACGGCGTGTCCCAAGTGCTCGTTCCCGATGATGTCTTTGGTGTGCGAAGTATTTTGCAATGGCTGTCTTACATTCCATGTCGACGTAGCGCACCTTTGCCGTGTATTTCGTGCGTGGACCCGATACGGCGATACGTCACGTTTGATCCGCCGTCGTCGGCGTACGATCCTCGGCATCTGCTCAATGCATTCTTCGATGCGGACTCGTTCATGGAAGTCATGCCTGATTGGGGTCGCACAGTTGTAACCGGGCGTGCGCGTCTCGGAGGAATCCCCATCGGTACCGTGGCTGTGGAAACGCGCACGGTGGCTAAGACCATTCCCGCCGATCCGGCGTTTGCGAGCGCGCAAATCGCCGAAGAGTCTCAAGCTGGCCAGGTGTGGTTCCCAGATAGTGCGTTTAAGACTGCTCAGTCGATCGGAGACATGAACCGTGAAGGTTTGCCGTTGATCATTTTCGCCAACTGGCGTGGCTTCGCCGGTGGTTTGCGCGACATGTATGGCGAAGTCTTAAAGTACGGCGCGTACATCGTCGACGCGCTTCGAGAATATAAGCAACCGGTGTTTGTATACATTCCGCAAGGTGGTGAACTTCGAGGTGGTGCTTGGGTCGTCATCGACAGCTCCATCAATCCTGAGCAAATGGAATTCTATGCCGCCGAAGGTGCCAAGGGTGGCGTGCTCGAACCAGAAGGTATCGTAGACATCAAGTTTAGACGGGAAGACTTGTTGATGACGATGAAGCGCACGGTTCCGGGCGGTCTCAGTGATTCTCAAGAGGATGACGCGAAGAAAAAGGCAATGATGCCAATGTTCAAGCAGCTTGCCGTTCACTTTGCGGGTCTGCATGACACCCCAGGCGTCATGCTGCACAAGAAAGCAATTCGAGATGTGGTGCCGTGGCAAACGTCTCGAGAATTCTTTGCACTTCGTCTTCGCGCGCGGTTAGCTGAGGAACGAATCAAGTCATCTATACTCGCGTGCGCGCCAAATGCTGACGTCGGAGAGGCATTAACAAGCGTCTCACACGTCATTGATGAAATCGTCGCCGCGGAGTTTGGTCCCATCGAGCCCGAATCCCACGACGACGTCAAGAAGATGTTGGCGGCTTTATCTGGATAACGACGACATTGACGAGACGGAAAAAACAAACGAATACTACTACTACTCATAATAGTACGTTGTCTTCTCACGAGTTGGCTGTGGCTTATCGCGTGTGTGTAATTCATATTTATTATATAGCAACCAAAAACGTCGACATTCGACATTTTATGTGAAACATGTTTGTTTTATAACTCTTCGCTTTCCATTTCCAATGCGCCAGAGTCGACGATGACAACCTTCTTTTGCGGCGGCGTGCCGTCCAAAGCCTCGATGGCAGTGACGACATCCATACCTTCCAACACGCGGCCAAACACGACGTGGCGACCATCCAACCAAGACGTTTTCACGGTACAGATGAAGAACTGCGAACCGTTGGTGTTCGGGCCAGCGTTCGCCATCGACAACGTCCCCGGGCCTTCGTGCTTCAGCTTGAAGTTTTCGTCCGGGAACTTGGCACCGTACACCGACTTACCACCGGTGCCGTCATGATTCGTGAAATCACCGCCTTGAATCATAAATCCCTTAATCACGCGGTGGAACGACGAGCCCTTGTAGCCGTATCCGTGCTCACCCGTCGCGAGCTGCTTGAAGTTCTCCGCCGTCTTCGGCGTCGTCTTCCCGTACAGTCCCATGACAATCCGTCCCGCGGGTTCGCCCCCGATTTCAATATCAAAGAACACCTTGTCCGTCACCGTCGGTCCACGCTTCGCCGCGTACACGCCGTTCACCGCGCACGCCGCGAGCAACACGCTCACCGCCACGAGCGCCCATCGACGCATGGAGAACATCGTTCGTCGTCGTTGCGCCTTACCCGTCGTCGTCGTCGTCGTCGTCATCATCGTGTGTGTGCGTCGCGTAACGTAGACGATAATCAATCAATCAATCAATCAATCAATCAATCACTGTCGTCGTCGTCGTCGTCGTCGTCGTCCAAGTGGATGACGTTCGGTGCGCGTCGCGGTGTCACGCGTCTCGTGACCCCTCTTCGCCCATCGGTCGTCGTCCAGTCACCGCGCGTCGTCGTCACCTGTGCTTGCACGAGCACGAGCACGCAGACGCGCGACAGACGACGGAGGACGATGGGCGAACACGCGACGACGACGATGGCGAACGAGAAGACGGACAAAGCCAATGCGTCGACATCGGTGTTGAAACAAAAGTACCAAGCGCTGTTGGAGTCGAGAAACAAGGTGCGACGAATGCGTTTGAACGCGCGTGGAGCTGTCTTTTCACGCACCCGATGCGTTTCAACCCGTCGTGTGGATGCATACGGTGTACTGACCTCGAAAAAATCACGCATCGCACGTCATGACAGTACAAAGAAGAAGCCGAAGAACTGCGCCGGACGGTGATCGCGCTCGAGAAACGCGTGGTGGCGTTGGAATCCGAGCTCGTGTCCCCGAGCAACCCGAACCACTTAGCGGCGGAGCTCGCCGAGACTAAGGGTGCGCTTGATGCGGCTAAGGAGGCGCTGAGAGTGGAGAAGAATCGTGCAGCGAAGGAGAATGGACGAGCGGATCGCGTAGCGAAGCTGGCGCGCGACAGAGAAGAGCTTGAGCGTGAGGTTGAGCGTAGCGCGTCCCGCGCTCGCGCGGCGTTCGCCGTCGGCTTGGCGTCTGGGGCGGTGACGTGCGCGGCATTCTACGCCTTATTCAGCCGTCGCGCGAAATAATGAGCACATTTTGTCGCGCGCGCGCCTTAGCGAGGCTCTTGTCTACTTTAGTCTAAGTACCAATACACAATTCTATTTCTACTTTCTTTCTCTGCGCCTCTGCGCTCGGTTAGGCGCTTTTTAAATACTCGCGCCTGATTTTCAACGCTTTTACGTACGCCTGCACGTCCAAACCGTCGACGAGGCGCGCCACGCGTGCGCGCAGTCCTATGACGCCATCTATTCCCCGCATATACGCTTCGCCTATGACGCATACGCGTGAACCGGCGCGCGTGGTTGTCCCTTGCATCGCACTCGCCTCATCTCTGCACAGCGCGCTAAAGTCCACCTCAATTCTTGGCACTTCGCCGTCGACGGCGGTTGAACCACCGCTCGCATCGGTGGCGCCGCGCTGACGCTTTTTCCGACCGTGTTCGCACGCGACGAGCCAACCACGTTCGGCGTCGGCATCGTACGTCTCGAGCACGCCGAGCACGCGCACGGATACTTCGTCGCCTTCCGCGCGCGACGCCGCTTCGATGGTCTCATCGAGCGTGCAAATCACTCCATGGGATATCAACGCCCAGTCCATGGCGTGCGATAGCACGCGCGCGAGCGGTGTGCGCCGTCGTCGAGTGGCGCCACGAACGCTCGCTCAGCAACTTTTTAACTGCACAGTTGCGCACGACGCTATATGATTTCGGCGTTGACGCGCGCGGCGTTGGGCGCACGCGCGTGCACGAGTCGTCGAATTCGGCGAATTACGAATTTTGCGTCTCGAACGTTCTCGACGACGCCGACGCGAGGTTCAGAAGGAGAAGATGACGTCGGGACATCTGAGTCAGGACAAGAACGCGCGCTGTTGCACTATTGCATGGGCTTGCGTCAGGTGCTGTCAAAGCATGGTGATGATGGTGGCGCCGACTCGTTGGCACGGAATCGTGAAGGCATCGTGCGCGCGTGCGAGGAACTAAGACGGACGCTACCGGTGAAATATGACTATCGCTTCATGTCGTCTGGTTTGTTGATGCACGCGTTTGAGTTTGAGTTAGAGCGAGCGCGGAGCGCGAATGAGCTGGCAGAGTACGTGAATATTGCTTCGCAGTGTGCAGACATAGGTCTTGTTCCACTTCATAGCGTGAGAAATACATATGTGCGCGTGAGAGAGGTGTTAGAAAGTCACGGCGCGGCAACCGCCATCGACACGTTGTTGAACTGTGCCGGCAAACGGGTTGAGCAGCAAAATCCAACGCGCGTGGAGGACGTGACGCCTTGGACACTCACTAGGAATGATCCGAATTTGGATGCTAAGATAGTCACGGCATGTATGGATGTCAAAAATAGAGGATTCGCCATTATTGACGGTGCGCTCGGTTTTCCAAGCGCCGACGCGGTGCGAGTGGCGCTCGAAAAACATGCCGAGCGAACGAAAGCACAGTTTACAAAGGGAGAGCTCGATCAATCAGAGCGTCACGTTATTGGTGACGCAGCCGTTGATAAGATACGTGATGATTCCATCACTTGGCTTACTGGAGACGAGATGATGTTTGATGGTGGGTTGGTTGGCGCGTTTGCGCAATTTATGCGCGTCACGATGCTGAATCCGTTGCATCTTGCACTTGGAGGCGACAAAGTACTCGCCCCGGTTGACTCATACATAAGTAACACTATGTTATCTGTGTACGAGCCAGGTGCGCGTGGGTTTGTGGCTCACGTCGATAACATGGGCCCGCATGTCGATCCGAGGGCGTTGACAGCGATTTATTATCCATTGAGCAGCGCTCCGAGTGACGGCGGCGCTTTGGCATTATTTGCGGATGATCCAGAACATATTGTGCGAATCACGCCCACAGCGGATAGATTGGTCTTATTTGCGTCCGCCCGCGTACCGCACGCCGTAGAAGCCCGTTGTTTGGATGCGAAAAGCACGCGTCTTGCCGCGAGCTTCTGGTACATTGGAAATCCAAACGCAGTCATCACGCGGGCTGGCGCGGCTTAGCACATTTGTAAAACAGAGAATGACTTAATAACGATGCTGGTGCTGTTGTACACATTACAATTTTGCGCTATGTTGACGTTTCGTCGCTAGTTGGAGCCGTCTGCTTTTTAATCACTTGATTCGCCTTGCCCGCCGACGTCGGCGATACTCCAAAAGCCGAGTTTGGTGACTGACTGAACGTCGGCACACTTGTGCTGGCAGGGAAACCAACTATCGATTGATAGGGTTGAGGTGGCAACATTGCTGCTCTGTTCAGTCCCGGTACGGTGATCTGTTGCGGTGCCGTGGCATTGTGTCCGTTCGTCCTCGCTTCGGCCAGGTGTTCTTCGTCGAGCATTTCTCCGAAAGTAGGATCCCAATCCGCGCCTTCGGCGTGATCGTCTTCCATCGGACTCGGCGAATTCGGCGGCGGAGAATCCGCAACGGCAATTTCTTGCACAGTTTTCAAGCTTTCACGTGACGAAGACCGACCGAAATGAGAGACATTACCCGAGTACGAAGATCCCGCACCACCAAACTGTTGGAACCGCTGCGACGTCGCGCCATTCATGCCTCGCGCCAAGAACGACGTCCCTCTCGACAGCGGACTCGCGGGTGGAAGCTGGACAGCCGTCGCAGCTTGTGCCGCACGAGTTTGCTGCGATGTGGACAACCCCATATTCGACATCGCGGACGTTGGAGGCGAAACACCAAAGTGCAGCGGATGAAGCGCCGCACTGTTGAGTGCGTGCGGCGAGCCGATGAACGAGCTTGCAAGCAACGACGAAGAGTTGTACGAACTTGACAATGCGTTCGCAGAACCAACGACGAATGGAGGGTAGCCACCACCCAAACCGCCACCTGGTGACATAGGAATACCTGCCGGTGACATCGCAGCCACGGCGGCGGCGGCGTGCGCGTGAGCCGCCGCCTGCGCCTGCAACATCGCGCCCGTAAACGCCTCTGCAACCATGGGATTGACCACGTTTGGCGACACCACTTGCATCGGCGGTGTTGAGCCAGATGAACTCGCGGCTAAAGCCGCGGCTAAACCGCCGACTGGAATCGCAGGCGGACCCACGGGTGTGGGCGTGACTGGCGTCGGCGGTTCTTCCGCGATGGGTGGTTGCTTGATCTTCTTCTTCTTTGCTGGTGAACCAGCGGAAACCAATGCGGCTTCTTTCGCGGCAACGCGCTGCAAAGCCTCCCGCTCTTGAGGCGTTGTGCGCTCTGGGATGTGTTCCGGCGTGTATGGCGCGTCGAACGGCTCGTTCGTGATGAACGGGTGCTGCAACGCTTGCGCCGGAGTCCATCGGTGATTGGGATCGATTTCCATCATCCCAGTCAACAAGTCGTAGAACGAAGAGCGCTCCACCATGCGTGCTTTTTTCTCTTCTTCGACCGCATTTGGATCGTTCTGATCCACACAAGACGATTGATACGGCACGCTCGCAATAATGTCGGAAAACTCTGTATACTTGAAATACTTCTTACCCATGGCGGTGCGCTTTCCCGTGCGAGACTCGTACTCGCGTAATGAGAACAGTTTGTACCGCGAAGTCCCTCCAGAGTTCAAAGACGATGAGCTTTCGTCAAATCCTATGTCTACGCGTGTGAAGAACTTGTTCGCGTTCGGTGCCTTGCTCAACATGTCGCTCGGTGGCGTACCGATGGTTTCGCAAATGCGCGCCAACAAATCATACTCGCTTGAGCCAGGAAAGATCGGTAAACCTAGGAACAGCTCCGCGGCGACGCATCCGAGAGACCACATATCTATTGGCATTCCATACGGCATGCCCAAAAACACCTCGGGAGACCGATAGAATCGACTTTGAATGTACTGATACACGGTGCGATTTTGAAAGCACGCGCTGCCAAAATCGACGAGTTTCACTTGAAACGAGTTGTTTGAAGTCAACAAGATGTTCTCCGGCTTGATGTCGCAATGAACGACGTGTGCATCTCTCAACAAATCAAGCGCACCTAAAAGTTGCTTCATCATGCCTCGAATAGCCCCCAGATGCAACCCTTTAAACTTGTTTTTTCGCAACAACTCGTACAAATTCATTCCGAGGAGCTCAAACACCAACGTCAGGTGATTGTGGCAGATGAAATAGTCGAGCAACTCGACAATCACCCCTGACGCGGGCTTGTCCGCACATCGTGTATTTAATGTACGCAATATTCCAATCTCCACGTGTGCCTGATGAAAGTATGCGGGATGATTTTTAATCACCTTCAACGCGCGCGTTTTCCCATCCACCGAGCTCTCGCACGCCACGACTTGCCCAAACGTCCCCGACCCGAGAGAATCCATGATCCTATACGTCGCCGCGTCCTCATCGTCGTCGTGCGCTTCAAAATTTTCTCGTCCGTGTCGCCCCATGGGTCCACTCGACACCCGCGCGCCGAGTTCATCGTTCACTCGAAGAATCAAATCATCGTTTTCGTTATCCCTGCCATTATTCGCGTGAGGCGTCGAAGGCTTGCTCAAGACGCGCGTCATCGTGGACGAATCCGACATGGATGGCGAATGAGACATGACCGTCGAAGACGTGATGTTTGCGGTCGGTGCAACGCGCGCGCGTCGATGTCGTCGTCGCGCGTGTCAAGTCGGACGCAAAAATCGCACCCGAATCCACGCCCGGAGCAGCGTCAGCACGCGCCTCGCCTGTGGTGTCGACGACGACGACGACGACGACGACGACGACGACGACGGACGACGACGATGTGTGCGTTGAATGCGCGTCGAGTCGCGTTCGTTACCCTCGGTGCGTGCGTGCGCGAGTGCGTGCGCCGAGTTGTGCTGCAACCGCGTCGACCTCTCGGGCTCGAAAAGGCGCCAAAAAATTTTTACCGAGGGGGGCGCTTGAGGGTTCAGAATCGACGCGTCGAACGCGCGCTTGAGGGCGGTGATGCGGATGATACCAGCGCCTAATGTGATAATGCGTGATGATACATGACGCTAGACTATGTGTACGACTAAACCATATCACGCAACGGCACGGGGTCGAGAGCGTGAGGCGCGCCGCGGCGGTCGAACGCGGAGGACGCTGGCGCCATGCGCGCGCGCGTCGCGCGCGCGGCGAATGGACCTCCTGTGAATGCTCCTCCACCGCTGACATTACGCGATTCGAACGCTAAAGGCACGAGTAAACATGCAGCTGGAATGCTAAACACGCACGCTAACGCAATCATGGCGATTCCGGTGGCGTTTAAACGCGCGGCATCGTTGGCGAACGACGCGGTGCCGTCGGTGGCGTTTAACAGCCAAATGTGCGGATCCGAGCCGTGACGCAAGCTCACCGCGCTCGTACCTTTCGTTCGAGTGGTCATCAGTGCTCGACGTACGAGTGTGAGTGATGGATACGCTCCAGTGGCGGGAGCGACGAGTCGTCGGCGCGTAATCGGTTCCCAAGTGTAACCGCCGCTCGAGGAATCTTCAATTTTACGAGGCGCGCACCCTTCGCCACCGTACGACGCGTCCACGGCCCAATCTCCCGACCCGTTCGATGATTGAGTGAGCTTGAAGCACACTTTATCGATAGCCGAATACGTGTCGCACCCACCAAAGTGATGATACCCCGAAAATCGATACTTGCACGTCTTCCAATTCGTAATGGGCACCGTCGTCTTGGTGAAAAATTCCACACCCGACGCGAGCTCAATCTCTTGCGTGCCATCTATGCGAATCTTCAGCACGCGTTGGCCCATTAAACCTTCCATCACCGCCGTGTTGTTATACCCAGACGTGTACGCGTGCTCGTCACCGCTGTGTTGATCCGGGTGCGCGATTTCATCTAAAGTCGCCACGTCGCGCGCGTCGAGCGTCCCGCTCGCGATGAGCTCAGGAATCCCAATCGCTTCGATGAGATCGCTACTGTCGAGTTCGTACCACAGCGGCTCATACGAACTCACGTCTCGACCTCGCGTGCCGTACACGTGTTCGACCTGCGTCGTCACGGGCGCGCTCGAGACCCACGTCGCCGACGCGCCCGCCTTGGTTGCCGAAAGCTCAAATGTTCTCGCTCCTCCGCCTTGAAACGCATCGCGCGCGCGAGAGCTCCACTCCCGAACCACGCCCTCGTAGGCAGTAATTTGCATATTCAACCTATCGTCATACTTTGACCGCCCTATTGCACTAAATCCAATAACAAACAACACCGCGCACGTCGCGAGCGCCGCTCCGCCGCACCTCCTCGAACTCGCGTCGTCCCGCGCCCGTCGTCGTCGTCCCCGCTCCCGTCGTCGCGTCACGTACCACGGCTCATCCGCGGTCGTCGTCGATGGAATAGTCGAACTTCGTCGTTGTGTCTGTCCTAAAAACCTCGCCTCGTCGCCGTTATCGTCGTCGTAACCTTCGTCGTAATAATCACCATCACCAACGTCGTTCTCGTCCTCGTTATCGTCGTCGTCGCCGTACCCATCCGCGCGCCCGTCGCCGACGGCCCTGACGTTCGCCGTCGTTCGCGCGCGCGTGGTCATCGTCGTCACCCCCACGCGCATCACCCCTCTCGCTCGCGCTCTCTCTCTCGCGCGCGCCCCGGCGTGCGGCGTCGCGTTCTGTCGTCACACCCGCGCGCGCGAGGGTCGACGACCGACGACGGGCGATCGATGCATCGGTGCGCGATTGCGACGACGACGACCTCGACGTCGGCGTTCACGCGAGCCATCGTCACGCGAGCGACGACGACGACGACGACGACGACGACGCATCAGTGG
>JACLAB010003531.1_pt1:0-10000 | contig 16885 bp, 11 predicted proteins | sample 8027921 | NCBI WGS metagenome assembly JACLAB01 (sample SAMN15725117, study PRJNA655200) | protist metagenome | isolation source: fluorescence activated cell sorting (FACS) single amplified genomes of... | place: USA: West Boothbay Harbor, Gulf of Maine | collected 2000-07-19 | reverse complement strand
AGGAATGTGATGAAATAATTTTCTTCAATTTTCTTTTCTCCCTCAAAACCGCACACAAAACTCGTTTTATAAAGAATATCAAATACAATCACTTCAGCGGCGGCGAAGAGAAGAGAAGAGAAGAGAAGAGAAGAGAAGAGAAGAGAAGAGAAGAGAAGATGAACATCGAGGAACTCGTCGGTTTAGTCCAAAAGGCAGTCAACGAAGACGAGAACGAAAACGAGGAAAGAGCGGTGGACATTTTAACGCAATTGGAGTCGACGCCGATCGAGGCGTTCGATTTCACGAGCGCAAAGTTTGCGGCGTGTGGGAAATCAATCAGCGCTTTACGGAAAAAGGCAAAGAGCGAATTGGTGAAAAGGAAAGCGAAGGAATGCAAAGACGCGTGGACGAAGATTATTGTCTCGAAGAGCAGCAACGGCACTGATTCTAAAACGCCGCCTCAGAAGAAAACTAATAAAACAACGACGGAGACGACGACGACGACGACGGCCCCTAAAAGCGACGAAAACATAGAAGAAAAGAAGAAGGAAAAAGGGGAGGAGAAGGTGGAGGAGGGAAGAAACACGACTACAGAAAATGACGAAAAGAGTGCGCTCGAGCAAGTGCAACGCACCATCGCAAGTAAAATAGAGCAAACGAACAACGCGACTCGTGATCGTTCCCGCGACGTCATCGCGTACGGCTTAGCCTTAGCGCATTGCGAAGGGAACTGCGAAGATATCTCCGTAACTTCTCTGGCGCGAATTGTTGAAGAAGTTGAAGACGCCATGAGTGAAAAATGGAAAGACTTAGGAAAAGAGTACAAAGCAAAGTTGCGACAACTGGCGTTCAACATGAAGGATCCCAAAAATCCAGATTTGAGGAGAGCGATTGCAAAGAGAGAGATTGACGCGACAACTTTGATCGATTTATCGAGCGAAGAGTTAGGTTCAGACGAACGACGCGCGGCGAATCAGTCTATTCGAGAGCACGCAGAAGCAGAAGCTGTGAGGGGCCAAAGGAAAGAGGCTTCAACGACGGCGTTCAAGTGCGGCAAATGCGGACAAAGAGCGTGTACTTTCTATCAGTTGCAAACGAGGTCGGCGGATGAACCGATGACCACGTTTGTCACGTGCGTCAATTGCGAGAATAGGTGGAAGTTTTGTTAGTACCCGTAGTGTTAATTTAAAATTTATTTCTAGTACCATGTCACGTTATCACATCATCGGTATCGATATAATCCTCTGGGTGTTGCGGGAGAGGTCGTTATATATTTTTCAGCCGCATCAAAATCGTCCACATCAATCATCCCATAGTCGCGAAGAAGAAGAAGACGTTGACGATGGAGACAGAATCGATGCCATCGACGGCATCAGCGGTGCTGGAAAAACAACGAGAGAAGGAAAAAGAAGATAAAAAAGATGAAAGAGATAAAGAAGGGGAGGCGTTCGCGCTCCTCTCCCATCGGCAACGAAAGAAGATGAAGCGAATGCTTTTTAACAGAGCGGAAAAACTTTCGCGAAAGGAGAAGGAAAAGACGGAACGAAAGTCAAACAGATTAAAAAGAAAAGGAGAGATTAACGAAATGTTATTGAACATGTCCACAGACGAGCGAGAAGCGTGGCGGAAAGAAGCCTTTCGAAAGAAGAACGAAAAGCTAAAAGAAGTACAAAAGAAGGAGAAAGAGATGAAGGAGAAGTTTGCGAAGGCGAAACAGAACATAGTTATCGATTTAGATTTTGACGACATCATGACACCGGCGGAAAAGCAGTCGATGGTGAAGCAGATGCGAATTTGTTACGCGGTGAATAAGAAAGCAAAGATATCGACGCGATTACACTTGACGAGTATGAACGGAAAAGGTACTTCTCGCGATTTGCGAGAGAAGATTGACGGTTTTGAAAACTGGCAAGGAATTTATACGCACGATAACTCTCTTCCGTTTGAAATTGAACGACGAGGGATAACTGACAACGAAGCGAGTATATTCTTCAAACGCAAAAAGGATTTAGTCTATCTTACCGCCGACTCGCCGTTTGAAATTTCAACTCTCAACGAAAACGATATATACATCATAGGCGGGTTCATCGATCGAAATAGACACAAGATGAAAACGTTAAACAAAGCCGAAGCGCTTGGGATTCGACACGCGAGGCTTCCTATAAACGACTTTCCTCAAATGAAGAGTTCCTCTGTGTTAACCGTGAACCAGTGCTTTGAAATTTTAGTCACGCAGCTCGAAATGAACGACTGGAAGCAAACAATCGAACGCAGCGTACCGCGTCGCAAAATTGCAGCAGCGGCAAAGGAAAAATTAGCAGAAGCGCCGAAGACGATGACGGCATCAAAGATACCGATCAATGTAGATAAAGCAGTAGTAGATGGTTTCACCGATTACGGCGAATTATCTGATTAATAGAAATACACTAAAATTTAAAAGTGACATGCCTCCTTCACCAGTCGCTAGCTCTGAGACTCCCCCTCTTCTAAGTAAATATTGGATGAAATTTGCCTTCGACTTTCAAGATGGACAACGCGATGAGAACGATTAGCATGAAAACGAGCGCGGCTAAACAACACCCGAGCGAGAAGTTGCTCTTACCGATGCGTTCAAACAATCGTCGCGCCGAGGATGCTATTCTCTTTAAATTTCCAGCCGTGTGTTCGACGTCGTCGTCAAAGTCATCCAATAAGCGCGTGTGTAAATCTAACTCCTCACCGACTGCTATGGCTATATGTTTCGTTCTCGTGACGTGGTTAGACAAATCCGTCAACTCTTCGTCCTGTTCTCGCAACAATTGGTGCTGAAACTGCAAGAGCGTCGTCGCTTCTTCTTCTTCCTCTTCGTTCGGCTGTAAAACGGACGCTCTGCTCTTTATCGTCGTCGTCGTCGTCGCCGCTCGCGCAATTGAACCTGGCGTAGCTTTTAACTTGAGTAACGTAGCTTCGCCACGCACTCGCAACTGCTCAATCGTCGCACGTCTGCTTCTTATTACCATCGCGGTCGTAACATCTTCGCCACTTGCTGTTGCTGTTGTTGATGATGCAGAGGACAACTCGCTCAACTTAGCTGCAAACGTGGTGAGTTTTCGCCGACCTTCGGCCGTTAATCTGTTGTTGTTGTTTTTACCATCGTTACTACTACTAATACTACTGCTGCTACTCCTATTGCTGCTTCTATAACGCCCACTTTCTTGCGCTCTTTTCCTCTCCTCCTTTCTCGTCGTCGTCGTCGTCGTCGTGGGTACTCCTTCTAAAAAAATTGCATCTCGTTCGTTCACTTTCTCTTCCGCTTCTCTTAAAAGCTGTTCCAACTCGTCGATTCGATTTTGCCACGCTGCTTCCCTCATTCTTATTCTTCTTTTCGTTCGTTGACTTCGGTTCGTTCGCGTTCGTTAACTTCGGAAAGACAAAAGAGAGAACGAAAGAGAGAACAAAGAGGCGGGGAGGGAAAGGGGAAGAGTTTTTGTGTGCCTTTTTGGTTTTTGTTGTTTTTGGGTGCCTTTTTGGTTTTTGTTGTTTTTGGGTGCCTTTTTCTCTTTTTCTCTCTGTCTGAATAAATATTCCCCGCACTTGTTTCTCTTTCTCACACACACTCTCTCTCTTTCTCTCTGCGATGGCAACAACAACAACAACAACAACAACGACAACAACAACGGGGACGAAAAAAAGCGCCACCAGCTCCGTCCTTCAATCGCTCCGTCTCGCTCTGTTTCAAATCTTCTATCGCATCTTTCTCGAATACTTGGTCGAGAAGAATTTGGTTCCCGATTTCATTCTTCGGGCCGGCATTCGGTACAACTTGCGAACGAAATGTTTAGGACGCTTTAAATCGAACGAAGATGAGTTGCAGTATGAAATGGATTTCATCCGAGGATTAAAAACCAAAGCCGTGGCGGTAGAGACGAATTTAGCGAACGAGCAACACTACGAAGTCCCGACGGAGTTGTATTTGCACTGTCTCGGCTCAAAGCTCAAATATAGTTGCTGTTTGTACGAGTTGTCGTCGACGTCGAGGAGGACTTTAAACGAAGCCGAGGTGAAGATGATGGAGCTTTATTGCGAACGGGGCGAGTTTAAAGACGGTCAGGAGGTTTTAGAGTTAGGTTGCGGATGGGGTTCTTTATCGCTCTTCTTGGCGGAAAAATATCCAAACTCGCGAATAACCGCCGTGTCAAATAGTAAGACGCAGAAAGAGTTCATCGACTTGCGCGCTCGAGAGAGAAACATTACAAACTTGCAAATCATTACGCAAGATTTGAACGTTTTCAAGCCACCTTTAGGGAAAAATTCGTACGATAGAATCGTATCCATAGAATGTTTTGAGCACATGAAGAATTACGAGGTGTTGTTTGGTCGATGCGAACAGTGGCTGAAATCCGGCGGAGAAGCGAAGATGTTTTTACACATTTTCGCGCACAAAACGTATCCGTTCCACTTTATCGCCGAGAACGAGTCGGATTGGATGAGTAAATATTTCTTTTCCGGCGGAACGATGCCGAGCGAACGCATGTTTGCGTATTTCACGACGAATAAGTTGCATTTGAAAACGCAGTGGCGAGTAAACGGTAAGCACTACAGTAAGACGTGCGAGGACTGGTTGAGAAAATTTGATACGAACAGAAAAGCAGTCGAACCAATTATCGCTCAAACGTACGGTAAAGATCTAACGACGAAATGGTACGTGTATTGGAGACTGTTTTTCCTGTCGTGTTCGGAGTTGTTCAACTATTCAGACGGGAACGAATGGTTCGTCAGCCACTATTTATTTGAAAAGTGTTAATAGCGCTGTGTTAGCGGCGACATTTTAAACTAAACTCTCATAAACAAACTGACTAATCCTTTGAGGTATCCTATGATTTCGCTCGCGCCTAACTTGGAACTTCCGTACACTCTGTCCACGAAAGAAATCGGGACTTCGGCAACTTTAAAGCCTCCTCTTTTCGCTCGAACTATAATTTCCATCTGGAAAACGTACCCCACGGACTGCATCGAGCTCACAAGCGCCTGAAAAGTCGTTTTCCGGTACAATCGGAAAGATCCAGTCAAATCGGACACGCCCGGGTTCAACAACACGTGCGCTAAATAGTTTGCGACTCGGGAAGTCAACTTTCTCCTCGTATCCCAACCGTACACTCCGCACTCCTGCTCTTTGATTTTGCTTTTACGACTTGATTTAGTACTGCTACTGCTATTCGTTATTCTAGATGATATTGATAATGACGACGACGACGACGCTAAATATCTCGTCCCGGTGACGACGTCGTAGTCTCCCTCCTCTTGTTTTCGTATAAATTCAGGAATCGCTTTCGGATTGTGCGACAAATCCGCATCCATGAGAATCACAAACTCACCTCTCGCAAACTGTAAACCGTGAATATATGCCGATCCTAAACCTAATTTCCCTTTCCTCGGTTTCAGACGCAAAACGTCCCGATATTTTTCAATCTTTTGTAACTTTTGAATGGTTTGTTGCGTTTGGTCTTGCGAGTTGTCGTCCACGACGATGACTTCGTACGACGGAGTTGACGACGACGGGGATATTTTTCTTCCTTCCTTCCTTTTTGTTCCCTCCTCCATCGCTTCGACGATGAGGGCGAGAAGCATGGCGATGTTTAGCTGTTCGTTGTACGTCGGAACGATGATTGAATATTTCACAGTATCGCCGCCGCCGTTTGGTTTCCTCGTCGTTGTCCTCGTCATGTTTCTCTCGTTTGTTTGTTTCTCGTTGTCACCTGCCTGTGAAAAGCAAAATTTTTTTCCCGCCAAAATTTTGAAAAGACAGAAGAGTTTTGAAGAAGATTGAGAGACGAAAAAATCCATCAGCGGTCTTCTCTAGGCCTCTCGTTCGTTCGTCCCTCTCCAAAAACACGCGCACTCCGCACGCGAGAAAATCAAAATGACCACCTGTCCTCGACACATTGCGTGCTCTTCATCTTCTTCTGTCCTCATGAAAACGACGACGACGAGAACGACGACGACGACGACGAGAACGCGGACGTTTTCTCCTTCTTCGAACAAAATTTCTGTGGCTCCCAGTCGTCCTCCTCGTTCAAATCAATCCACCTTTCCGTCGAGAAGAACGAGGAGAGGAGATTTGAAAATCAACGCTTCGACGCAAGACTACGATGACAATAAAGATCAATTCATGAAAATGGTCTCCTCGGAAGGGAAAATGAACGCGTTGAAGTCTATTTCCGCGACTGATCAAAAGTTAACGTCCTCCTCGAGCGTGAATAACAACGTCATTTCCATCGATCAGAGCATTTTAAAAGTCGACCCGTACTCCAAAGACGCGTTGGATATGATTGGTTCTCGAACAAAATCGACCCCGGTGAACTTTAGCGTTCAATACGATACGAAATGGGGTGAGAATTTGTTCGTGTTAGGTTCTCACAAGAAGTTAGGCGCTTGGGACGAAGCGAAAGCAATCCCAATGCACTACAAAGAAGGCGGACATTGGAGTTGCGAGGTGGATTTGCAACCGGGTGGAATTTTTTTCTACAAATATCTCGTGCGTTCGATATTTGGGACGAGGTGGCAAGAAGGGGCGAACAACTTGCTCGTGTTGCCAGAAGCGAACGATTTACCGAAAAACGCGACGTATTTAGTCGAGGACTGCTTCAACGGAGGCCCGACGCAGTTGACGAGAACGAACCAAACGTTGTTGGCCGCCAAGTTGATCGAGACGCAAAAGGAGAAGGTTTTGTACGCGAAGGAGTTATCGAAGCAACAACAAATGACAAAGTCCGCGTTGGAAGAGTTATTAATCGCGAGAGAAGAGTTGGCATCGGCGCAGATGCAACTGGCCCGAGCGATCGGGGACGGACGCTCGTACGACGTCGATACGACGACGACCACCACCACCACCACAAACAACGACACTAGCAGCAAGGAAGAGGAGGAGAAAAAGTCAGGCTTCTGGTCTTCGCGATAACAACAACGCATAATATTATACACCATATTCAAAATTTGCATTTACCGGCGCGGTAAATCGAATAATACTATCTTTCCTGACATCAAGCACAGGTATTGAGAAGTTTAGCCTTTCATTGTGTTATATTGAAAAATAAAACGTGACAACTCTTCCTTTGATCGTTGATGGCCCCGCGCGAATAAAGAAAATTTTTTATTCCTCGTTTCATTTCTCGTTTAATTCCTCGTCTATTTCCTCTTCCTCCTCCTCGTTCATTAAAAGCTCGTCTCGCGTGGCCATGCGATGGGTCCTTCTGTTTACCCTTCGATGGCTTTTTGTTTCTAGTTTTGCCTCTACTCTATCTGCCCCTCCGGCAGCTTGTTTCATTCGCACGTGCGTCTCTCTTTTATACGCCGCCTCTTTCTCTTTTACCGCAAGTTTCTTCACTTCTTCTAACAACTCCATGTATAAATCTAATCGTTCTTGAGTCCAATTTGAATCACCAACTACACATCCTGGCTCGTGGACGTGCGTACAATCGGTAAACGCGCATCGTGCATCTCGCTCTTCCTTGGCTCGCTGAATCGCGTCTCGAATCTCCGGGAAGCAGAGCGCCACATCTTTAACAACCATACTCTCTAAAGACGGATACCCAAACCCGGGCGTATCGGCGAGTAAATTACCACCTTTCATGCGAAGTAAACTAACGTGTCGAGTCGTGTGTTTTCCTCTCCCACTTCGAGCCGATACTTGTTTCACCGATTGCAAATCTGCCGATTCTAAAATCTCTCGCGCTTTTTCGTTTTCCACCGATCTCGAGCCTTTCTTTAGTTTCCCGCCGCCGCCGCCTTCTACGTCCAAATCCGTCACAAAAGTAATCTTCCCCTCCTCGCCTTCTTCGGATGAATCCTTCCTATTTCTATCTTCATCGTAATCGTTTTGTTGTCTCTTTTCGACTGAAAGCGCCGATTCCAAAGCGCTCGTCGCGCGAAGGCGATTTATCAAACTCGATTTCCCAACCCCCGAAGGTCCAGCCAAGGCGACGGTCTTCCCGCTTCCTATAACTTTCACGATCTCATCGATACCATCCCCAGTCGCGACGGAGACAAACTTCGGATCGTATCCCCACCTTCGCATCTTCTCTCGCCATTCTTCTACTCTCTCTTCCTCTATCAAATCTTTTTTGTTGAATACCAAATGAAACGGCACGCGCGCGTATTCAAACGCGACTAAAAAACGCGTCAACTGCTTCTCTTCCAACGGCGGCTGCGACAACGAAAACGTCAACAGCGTCACGTCGACGTTCGCGATCGCTAAGTTGTTTCCGCCTTCGTTCTTCCTCTTCTCGATGTCATAAATCGTTCCAGAACCTTGCACCCAATCGATCCCAGATTTTTCAGCGTCTAAAGTGACGATATCGCCGACTAAAACTTTTTGCTTCATCTTTTTCAAAAGCGCTCGACAGTTACACAACAACTCGACGTTGTCTTCTTTTCCTTCTTCTTCTTCTTCTCCTCCTCCTCCTTCTTCTTCGTTGATATCGATAATTTTCCGGAGTTTCTCGCCCAAAAGTTCCACGTCGTGCATCGCTTTCGCCTCCTCGGCTCTTTTTCGCGCGGCGTCGAACTGTTCGCGCACGCGGTTCAACTCTTTCGAAGGAATCTGTCGTCGGTTCACGACGACTCGGAAGTAGTTGGCTTGCGCAGTCACGACGGTCCCAAACACGCTCTCGGTGTTGTTGTTGTTGTTGTTGTTGTTGTTGTTGTTGTTGTTGTTAGTGCTATTATTTTTATTCTCCCGAGGACGGCCAACAGACGGCTGCTTACCGCGTTGAACTTCGCCTCCTTCTTTGCCTTCACGGTCGGCGTCGAGCGTCGATGACGCCGCAGCTATCGTCGTTCTTCGGTTCATACACCTTTTTTGTTGTCCTCGACAATTTGAGTCGAGAAGAAGCAAAAGCGCCGACGTTGCAGAATTTTTAGGTACAACACTATGAACGTTTTCTCCTCTTCCACTGAAACAACCACCGACGCGATATCCGCGACGTAGCGAACGAAGGAGCGATGAAGGCATTTTGCACCGATTCGTTGTCGTTGTCGTCGCAATGAGCGACGCTTCGACGCAGAACATGCAAATTAGAAAAGGAGAGGGAGACGGAAGAGAGAGAGAGAGCAGGAAATGAAGCAAATTTCCAAGCACAACGAGTTAAATTACAACTCAACTATCGACTTGCCAAGCACAAAAAAACGAGCGTAAGGTTTGCTGGTACCGTGGTATGGAGGTAGTGAGAGCATTCTTTTCTTCTTATTCATCGTTATTATTATTCAGCGTCCTCTCGACGTACTCCATCGCTCTCGCCTTCACGTACGTCATTCGTTCCGTGTTCCCATGAGACCTCTCGTACTCTAAGTACCTCTTGAACAAAAATTTCATGCTTCGCGCGTTCAGCTCCAAGTGCGTGGCGCGTTCAAACAAAGCTCGAATCCTTTCCGGGATGTTTTGCTTAATCTCTTGATCGATATATACGGACCAAATGTCCGTTCTCTTCGGATAATTGCGCAGAATACCTTCGAACATTGTGCGTCCGCGCTCGGGGTCTCCTTCTTTCATCTCCAACAAAGCAACTTTGACTAAAAGTTTGATGTGTTTGCGTTTTGGTAAAGAAGTCGTCGCGCGGTCGAGCAGTTTTCTAGAACCTTCCGCATCGCCTTTGAGCGTAACGTGACGAATGTACGTCAGCCATACTTTACAACTCGAGCGAAACTTCTTCACGATCAATTTAAGCGTTTCTTCAAGAATTTCTATTTGTTCCGCGCGCGTGTACATGTCTACCAAGACGAGGTACAGTTTCTTTGGATCGGCTAAATTCACGGCGCGCTTGAATAGTCTCGAGACAGCCTCTTTTGGATTCGGCAACCCGTGCGAGTTCTCTAAATTCAAATAAGCGATCCAAATGTTCATTCGCTCGTCTTCTTCTTGCGCCGGAATTGCCTCTAATGCGCGTTCAGCGACTGCTCGCGCGTCCTCGTACGCACCGACGCTCACTTGGAACGCGACGTATTGAATCCAAAGAAAGGAGGAAAGCGGTGACGCTAAGATCAA
>JACLAB010006189.1_pt1 | contig 16892 bp, 7 predicted proteins | sample 8027921 | NCBI WGS metagenome assembly JACLAB01 (sample SAMN15725117, study PRJNA655200) | protist metagenome | isolation source: fluorescence activated cell sorting (FACS) single amplified genomes of... | place: USA: West Boothbay Harbor, Gulf of Maine | collected 2000-07-19 | reverse complement strand
CATCGTTTGTCCGTCCTCGAACGGGTTCGCGTTTTTGTTGGGCGCGCTTTGCTTCGCGCGGTCGCCGCCGCCGCCGAGGTCCAGCTCGCCCTCCTCGGGAGCGGCGTCCTCGGCAATCTGCCTTTTCGCCTCGGCGTGCTCTTTCAAGGTGTCCTTGAGCTTGAGGACCTGCTTGTGCCTCTCGCTCTCGCGGCGCTCGAGCTCCTCCTCCAGCTTGGCTCTCTGCTCGGCGCGCTTGCGCTCGCGCTCCTGCAGAGCCTTCGCGCGAGACTCCTGCTCGCGCTTGCTCTTGGCCATCACCTCGCGCTCCTCCTCCTCGAATTCCTCGCGGAGGCGCTCGAGCTTGGCGCGCGCGTTGTCCGCCGCCTCCTGCGCCTCCGCGGCCTCCTCCGCAGCCTCGGCGTGCGCCTTGACGTGCTTCATGCGCTCCTCGCGCTCCTTCACCGCGAGCAGCTCCGCCTTGATGGCCTTCACGTCCGCCGCAGCCTCCGCCCGCGCCTCGTCCGACTCGGCGGCGCGCGCGGAAATCGCCTTCGCCTCCGCCAATCGCTTCTTGAGCAGCGCCATCTTGAACGCCTGCAGCGACATGGCCTTCGGCGCCTTGTAGGTCACCTTGGTCAGCCATGGCGACCAGGTGTCCTGGTCGTACGGGCCCTTCGTGGTCATCTCCGCGAGATGCCCGACCAAAGACGCGTTCCGACCCGCGCGTCTCCGTCTGATCGCGCGCGAACCGCGGCGAAGGGTTTCCCCGCGCCCGGGCTCGGTCGCGGTTTCGAGGGTCGAATCGCATTCGCGGTCATAGGTCGCTGGTTCGATTCCGACATGGAAAGCTTTTTTTTCTCGAGCACGTCGATCAGAAGAATGCAAAACAATAGACCGATTGCCTTAACTCGATCGAGCGAATGCTTGATTTATAAACCAATGTCGAGTTTTTTGAAACTTCCGAGCGCTAAGCGCCAAAAAACTCTCCATACACCCCAAATACGTCGTGGATCGGAGCATGTCATGACAAAAAAGGGCGCGAGGCCGCGCCGACCGCGTGCGCCTCTGCTTCCCCAGAAGGGGTAGCACGACCGCGCGGGTGAAACCCAAGGGTACCTCATAGTGTAATCTTGGATTCCCGCGCTGAGCGCGCGCTCTACGGCTTCGCGTCGTCCACTCCGCACCCCCCGGCGTCGTGCTGCCCCGAGATGGCCCGATCCGGGGCGGATGACACCGCCCCAGCGCGGCCGCCGTCGCCTCGACGCACGCGGGGAGCCGCGAGCTCCGTGCGTGCGGCCGGTCAAAGTGTTCCGCAGCGAGTAGGCGGCGCGGAGGGCGCCGGGACGGCCAGCGCGGAGGGTGCCGGGGCAGCGCGCGACGGCCCCGCGCAGGAGGATCTCGACGAGGAGGCCGCCCCAAAAAAACGCAAAGTCATCGCCAAGCGGTGCCTCTGCGACCTCGACTGGTGCCAGGCCGAGGTTGAAGGTGGTCGCTGGCTATCGCACGGCCTCCCACACCACGATGTCGACCTTTGTCTTGCATGGCTCCGGGTGCTCTGCAAGTTCATGCCCGAGGAGGATCGCACGCAACGGGCTGAGAAGGCGGCGTCCAACGGGCTCCGCGTGCATACTTCGCACTTTCGCAACAGGGACAAGAAGTGGGCCGGCGCGCAACTTCGGCTCCGTGTCGGCGAGGACCTGGGTCGTCCGGTAATGCCCAAACGAAACAGGGTGTCCTCGGTGCCCTCGAAACAGGGCGAGGAGCTGAAAGAGGAGGACTTCACCTTGGACGGGGATGCGGGCGCCGGGCCGCGGAGGAAGAAGTCTTCCGCGTCCGCGACTTTCGTGTCGCCACCGGGGCGCGAGACGGGTGGTGCACTCGGGGGGCGCGACTTTCTCGCCGGGAGCGGCGCCTCACACCCTTCCGGCGGCGCGGGGGAGTCCTCGGGCGCGCGCGGCACGTTCGGGCTCACTCCGAATAAGGCGAGGGCTGTCGCGGGAATCCACCGTGTTGTTGCGAGCGCCCCGGCGCTCCACCGTGACACGGACGAAGAGAAAGTGGACGCGCACCTCGCCACGTTGGCGAGGGGCTTTGAAGCTGCCACGCTTGAAGCGCGGCGACTACGAGAAGAGATCAACGCGAAGCAGGTCGAGATCGACGACCTCAAACGGCAGGTACGTGAGTCGTGGCGCGCGCGGGAGGACCTGGTGCAGGAGCGCGACAGTGCGCGGCGCGAGTCGGAGAGTTTGCGGCGCGAGTCGGAGGAGAGTCGGAAAGAGAGCGAGGCTGCCGTGAACGACCTCCGTCGGCACGGTAACAAGCTGGCATTCAAGAAGCTGCTCCCGGTTGCGCAAGGCGGAGACGAGGAGGTGAGGAAGAACGCCAGGCAGTTGACGGGCTTTTCCAGCGCGGAGGCGTTCGTGGCGATGTGGAACGTGCTCAACCACGACGGCGCCGCGGAACGGATGAAGACGTGGCACGGCGCGCAGTCCGTTCGCGCCGACGCCGAGCGCAAACTGGCGGAGCACTCGCGACCGAATGCCGTCGTGACACCTTGGGAGGATATCTTCTTCTACTGGTGGTTCGTGGTTAAGACGGGTGTGGATCACTCTGTCGCATCGTTCATGTTCGGCATCGAGCCCAGCACCGCGAGTAGGAAGTTCGTCAGCATGACGTGCTTCCAGGACGACTTCTGGCGCGCGCAGTTTCCCAAGCCGAGTCTCGAGCGCATCCAGGCGACCACTCCGGCGGACTACCTCAAGGTGTACAGGACGAAGAACCTGGTGTGCATCATCGACTGCAAGGAGATATTCACCGCGACGCCGGCCGAGATGATGGCGCAGCGCGCGCTTTGGTCCGACTACAAGCAACACTGCACGGTGAAGTTCGTGAGCGCCATCACACCCGCGGGCGCGGCGCTGTGGTGCTCAGACGCGTTCCCGGGCCGGATCTCGGACACGGATATATGCCAGGTGTCTGGATTCCTGGATCTGATGCAGAAGGGTGACGCATGTGCGGCAGATAGAGGCTTTGATCAAGTGGCTCACCCGCTTGCCAAGAAGGGGTGCTCGTTGATCCACCCGCCGAAGAGGTTACCGGGGAAGAGAGACGCGGCGACGGGAAAAAGAGACCCTCTCCCGTTCACGGCGGAGGACGTCGAGGAGACCAGCGCGCAGGCCAACTTACGCATCCACATCGAGAGAGCGTATGCCGCCGCGTGTAAGTTCAATTACGTCGCGGGGGAGCTGAAATTGGACGCCGTGGACATGATCAGCCGCATCTTCCGCGTCGTGTTCCTGTGTTCCGTGAACTTCCACAAGCCATTACGCGCCGCCTCTGCGGCGCGTAACGGCTTGTAACGGCTCGGCGTAACGCCCCGCGCGCGCGCGCCGGACGAGACGTTCAAAGGTTGTACAACGAATTTGCAATCCACATGCATGTTTTTTTTGCTCACACATGGTCGTGCGGAAACGCTCTCTCTCCCGCCCCCGCCCCCGACCGCGTTCTCATCTACCCCGCCACCCTGCGCGCCGCCGCGAGGACGCGGGACGCGCGCGCGGCGGGAAAAAACCTGTGAATGGGTTTTGCAGGTTTCTGCGCGCGCGGACAACATCGGCGCTGCTCACCCACGCGCGGTACGGACCGGCGACCGCGTCTCGCGGCGTCCCGCACGCACGGAGAGTAACGGTGACCCCCCGAACGGGTACACGGACACGACGCGCGAACGTCAGCACGCGCCAAAGTTCGTCTCGATAAGCATTTTCTTGTTTTTGTCTCGTTGCGATTAAGTGAGTTCGGCCAAGCGCGTCATGACGGACGCGTTACGTCATGCGGTCAATTCCGGGCGCTACGACGCCGCTTCTTGTCTCGCCGTACCGCGTTGACGTGTGATGGCTCAATTTCAGTTCAGGCGCGACGCGCGTCTGTCGATGAGCGCGCGCCTGCCCGACATGGGTATCAACGGGCCAATATGAAAATCCCTGCAAAATACATGATGACAAAAAAAACTTTCTACGCGAGCAGACAGCCGACGACGGCGGAGCCTAGGGCTCATCCTGAGGGAGCCACTGGATCTCGTACGCACACTTTTCCCCGAGGTCGTTGGTCAAGATATCGCACAGTGTCTTCATGGCATCGACACGCGTCCGCTTCGTCGGGTCGTTGTTTACGAGATCAGCCGGGGCGTGCGCCACGAAATTCACCCGCGCGGCGCTCTCCGCTCGCGCAGCGGAGTTCCGCTTCACCGGGTTGCTCGCGTCATCCTTTGTGATGGGCATATATGCCACCGGCTTCATGACATCGTACGCCTCGCCAGTCGTCGGCGTGTTCCACCTGCACGCTACGCTCGTTGGAGGGACGTAATTCTTCGCGATGTCATCCTCCCGCGCCAGGTTGTGAAGGATCCATAGGAGCGTGGCGCCGTGCACGCAGTACGCGTACTCGCTTTTGGCGGCGGCGACGCACTCACAACGCACACTCACGATGTCGCAAACGAGTTTGGGATATCCTTCTTGCTCCACGTAGCGCAGCGCGATGGAGACGGCGTACGGAGTCGGCTTCATGCTCGCCGGGATGATGCACTGCGCCCAGCAAAGTCCCTTCTCCCTCGCAGGATCCGCGTCGTGAAAACGAAGCGACGGGAACGCGGCGCGGTTCACCATCCTTCTGTACGAGTCCTGCATAACCTTCGGGACCTTGGCGGCGTTCTTCACCTGGTAAAACCTGCACATCAAGCTGCGCTCAACGATGGGGCAGTCGCGACAGATATCCTTCATATCCGTCTTCCACCCGGGAGCTGACGCCGGTGGCGCTGCGTACCGCTCATCGAGTTGCGGAAAAGTTTTTCCGCGTCGCTGCAGGTAACGGTGCAGGGAGCCGCCGTCGGGATCGCGGATGAATATCACCTCACCCTCCTTAATACTCTGCTTCTCCATCCTCAAATGGTCGCAGACGCTCTGGACGAGTGTCTCTTTCGAGCCCGGTGGTTTCGAGAGGCCCCGGGTCCGTAGCCACCGCGTCAAGTCCTCCACCGAGTTCCGCGCAACGTCTTCGAAAACGACCTTGCAAGGGTCGCGCCGAGGGTCGCTCCGGGTATCGCCGTGCGGGTCGCCGTGTCGGAGCACGGCGCCCTCGACCATGTGGAACTCCAAGCACGTCGCATCGAGACCGTCGCTCGCGACCGTCTTGACCGGTTCCCGCTCGACGCGCACGGGTTCGCCGCGGAAGCTTGAGGTGGGAGTGATAAGACCCAGCGCCCTGTCGAGCGCCTGCGCGTTGGGGCAGGTCTCCCCGAGGTGCTTGTTGACACCCGGAGGCCTCCCGCTCGTGAGACACCTCTGCGTGTTCGCCATCTTCCCGCTGACGTGGTACACGACAGGATTCACGAAGCACTCGACGCCTTTCCGGAGCCTGTCGAGCCACTCGGACGGTGAGTCTCGGCACGCCGCCTTGACGATAGCCTCAAGGTTCGTGCCATGCGCGTTCATGAGGGTGAGCGCGAGCGCGGGACCGACGCCTCGGAGCTTCGTGTCGTAGTCGCAGCCGGCGAGGACGGCGTAGGTGCGCAGCACAGCGAGCGCACCGTGTTTCTTCATGAGCTCGCGGAGGTTCAATGGTTCGCCCTTGTCGTGTGGAAGCGGCAGCGGGAGCTCGTCCTGGTCCGCGAGCAAGGCGGACCCGGTGTAGTAGTTCACCTTCAAGTACGTGCGCTTGCACCCGAGGACGACGAGATCGGTGTCGACCGTGAACACGGCGTCGACGATGCCTTGAAGGCTGAGATGCGCAAGCTGACCGTCCCCTTCGTAGGGTGCGACGTAGTAAGTGAACCCCGTGGCACGCAACGCGTCGATCGAGGCCGAGACGAGGTCCCAAGTGACGGTCACCGCGGCGTGCGGGACCTCGGAGCCGTCGCCATCTTGGTTCCGAAAGAAGTTTTCGAGAGCCACCGCTCTTAGCTTCGCTCGAGCGTCGTGCGTGGCCTTCTTGGCCGGCGCAGGCGCTCCGTCGAAGACGAACACGGTCCTTATGCCCGCGCGAAGCAGGTGCGCAGCCCGCTGGGTGACTGCATCGACTATGGGCACCCAGTCCTCGCGGCCCCAGGCCACGGCATGCCTGCGACCGAACTCGTGCAGCCAGACGTGACCGTCGATGGCGACGGTCTGACCCCGGCAGTCTACGTATATGTTCCGCTCCTGGAGCCCACCGTCCAGGTGCTTGATCAGATCCTTCACACCCATCACCCCACCCAAGGATTTCCGCGGGAGACCACTGGGTGGTCGTGCAGCGCCCGCGCGCGTCGCGCTGTGGCGTCCGCGGAACCTTTTTTTTGGCAGTTTTTAGACTGTTTGCTCATAGGATGCCTTGTCTCGGAAGAGAAGGCGGGAAAAAAGCACGTGCAGGGAGAGTTTTGGCGATATTCCCATAAATCGAGTTAGGGCAATCGGTCTATCGCGAGCGTCACATATCGTCGTCCTCTACGCGCGGCGGACTCGTTCCGTGTCGTCTCGCCCTGGTGGATTCGATCGCGTTACCGCACCCACGGCGACGCGAGCCCGAACGGCTTGAGCGCGTCCATCACGGCTTTGTTCGCGGCGCGCCCCAGCACCACCTGCGTCTCGTCCGCGCGCACGGGAATCACGACGTGCTCGCGCAAGGCGGCTTTTTTTTCGTTCGCCGCGCACAAACGCAGCGCGCCGCGGCTCAGCTCGTTGGCGGCTTCGAGCCCGGAGACGAACGCGCGCTCCTGGCACAGCCCCTTGGCGCCGTGCTCCTTGTCGCCCATGCGCACCCAGTCGCCCGCGCAAGTCACGTTCAACACGGAGGTTCTCAACGGCGGGCGGCTGTTAAACGAGCCGGGGGAGAACCACGTGACCGCGCCCGGACACCTAACGACGTGCGCGTCGAGGACTTTTGCTTCTTTGAACCCCGGCACCGCGGCGGGCAAAAGTTCCTTCATCAGCAGATCGATTATGTCGTCGTCGGAGAGACACGCCACCGCGCCTCCGTTGTAGAAGTCGCACGCTAACACCGAGCCTTTGGGTTCCTCGCCACCCCACAGAGCCACCTCGTGGTTTTTCTGTAACTGGTCGAGCATGAAAAACGTGCCCCCCGCGCCGCGCAGACCCTCGAAGCGGCTTAAGACGTTCGCCGGGTTCTCGACAAAAACGTACCGGTCAAGCCATATGCGCGTCGTGACCACGTCGATGCCTCCGAGCGACGCCGCGCGCGACAGCTCGGGCGCGGCGCGCGCGAGCGCGGGAGAAGAACCGACCACGCCGCGCATGCCCTTCGCGCCGAGCGCGAGCACAACCGCGTCGACGTCGTCCAACGTTTCCGTCTTGGGCTTTTTGCCCTTCCCCGCGCTCCGAACAAATCGCACGCCCGTCGCGAGACCGGTGGATTCGTCCACCACCACCTCCTCCACCCGGCACCCGCCCAGGACAGTCAGCGCGTGTTTCTTGACCAGCCTCTCCGCGAGCGGCGCGATCAGGCTCGACGCCACCGTGCCTTTCGAGATCCAGCGCACGTCGAACGAGTCCTGGTGCGCGAGCGCGTAGTAATACAGCAGCTCCATGGTGACCGCCGCCGAGAGCTCCTCCGGGGGCTTAAACAGACCCACAAGCAACGTCGGGCGAATGAAGTCGTCCACCAAACGTTTGCTGAGACCCATTTTGATGAACAGGTCGTGCGCGGTCATCCTGTCGTACGCCTCGAACGTCTCGTCGTCCCTGCCCAAGTCGAGCATCGCGTACAGCAAGCCCACCATCGTGACGCGGTCCTCGAGCGGGAGCCGCTTGAAGTTGTCGAACGTCGCGAACACCTGCCCGAACGGCGAGGGCAACTGCGGGTAGTCGCTGCTGCTGAACACCGGCGCGGTGGCCTCGAGGCCGTCGGGGGAGAAGAACGATGACGCGGTGAAGTCCGAAAACACGTCGGACTCGCGGACGCCCAGCTCGGCGAGCGTCGCTTCGATGTTCGGGTAATCCTTCCAGAACCCGCGCGTGCCGTACTCGAAGGGCTTGCCCGTGGGGGTGGTGCTCGGAGTCATGCCCGTGGGGTCGGGGATGCCGTCAAGCAGCGTCACGTCGCAACCAGCCTCGCACAGGGCCTTGGCGGCGCCGAAACCGCCCCAGCCGGCGCCCACGACGGCAACCTTCGGCTTGCGTTCGGTCGAGGCAGCGGTGCCATCCGCCGACGGTTTCGATTTGGCCGCCGCGGCGCGGACGACCACGCCGGCGCGGCGTCGCGAGGCGCCGCGAGGGGGCGCGAGCGCGCGCACCGAGCGCGCGGGGGTGACGTGTGCCACCGCGCTCATCGCGTCAGGAGTTGTGCGTCGCAGGGCGCGCACGTCGCTCCTCTCGTCGTCGCGTCGACCGAAAAACGAAACTCGAGACACGTGGCCTTTCGAGGAACGAGAGCCACGAGTTGGCACTGGATTTTTTTCCGAGCGCAGTCGGTGCCGTCTCTGTCCCGCGAGCGACACAACGCACGACGCACGACGCGATGGTGGCCGTCGTCGCGGCGCGCGGGCTCATCCTGCGCTCGGCGGCGGCGGCGTCGTGTTCCTCCAGGCGCGCGGCTCGCGTGGGAGGCAGAGACGCGAGCCGCGCCCGCGGCGCCAGACACGTCGCTCGCGCTGGCGAGCTTCAGGTTTGGAACGCGGAGGAGGCTGAGATGAGCTTCCTGTGCGGATCGAGCGCGGTGGTGAGCTTCGGGACGACGTGGTGCGGGCCCTGCGCGGTGCTCGCCCCCGAGCTCGCGACGCTCGCGGCGGCGCTCGAGGATATTCCGTCGCTTGAGGACCTGGACATCGCCAAGGTGGACGCGGAGGAGGCGTCTTCCCTGGCGAGTCAGCACGGCATCGGCGCGTATCCCACCACGCTCTGGATGCGCGAGGGACGGGAAGTGCACCGGATGGAGGGCGCCGCGCCGGCGGCGGCGCTGGTACAGCTCACGGCGATGCACCTCCTGAACGCGGAGGAAGAGGAGATCCTGCGAGCGCTCGCCCCTGAACACTTCGTGCCCGTGCCTCTAGACCCGGCGCAGGCCGCGCGGGGGAGCGTAGAATAGAAAGCCCGGTTCCGAGTCGCGCCGCGTCGTAATCATAAAAATAAAACGCCTCATCTCACCTCGACTCCGCCCTGGTGGCGGCGTAGTACCCGTGCTCGAGCAGCAGCTCCTCCAGCGCGCGCGCGACGTCCTCGTACGTCTCTTCCTTCCCCGCGCCGCGGCCGTGCGGCGTCGGCTCGGGCGAGCCCTGCATGAGCTTCACGGCCTCCGCCTTGACCGCCCCCGCCGATCGCGCGCCGGAAAAAAAAAACTCCGCGAACCTGTGCGCGACGGCGCGCCGAGCGTCGCGCGTCGCCGAGGGGGGAAGGCGGTCCACGAATGCCAGCTTATGCATCACCGCGAGCATCTCCGTCGCCGGGTCGTGCACGGCGCGAAGCCTCTCTGGGGCGATCTTCACCCTGTTTCCGCCGTCTTTCGTTGCGACGAACGACGCACGCCCCGCGGGGACGCTCGTCGTTCGCCGCAACGAAACCGCGTCGCGGACCCGCCCGCCCGAAAAAGAAAAAGAAAAGCCGGCTTCGTCCGCCGAGACGTCGTATGAGCAATTAGTCCCGCCCGATACGTCACCAGTCCCGCCGCGCCTCTCGAACGCCGCCGCGGCGTCCCGCCGCCGGCGCTCCATGGCCTTCTCGAACTCGCGGTCGAGCCGCTCCCGCCTGAGCTCCTCGCGCGCGCGGTCGCACTCCTCGCGCGCGCGGTCCGCCTCGCGCATCACGACGCCGCAGCGCATCGCCGCCGCCGCCTCCGCGGACGGCCGAGCCGCCGGGTCGACGACGAGCATCGCGCCGACCGCGTCCAGCAGCGCGCGCGAGTACAAACCCGGCGGCGTCGCCGTCTCAAGCCGCTCGAACCGCCCTTCCACGATCTGCGACGCGACCGTGAGCGGGTTCGAGCCCCCGAACGGGGGCTTCAGCGCCGCGACGTGGTACATCACGCACCCGAAACTCCACACGTCCGCCTTGTGGTCGTACGGCTCCTGCTTGATCATCTCCGGACACGAGTACGGCATCGTGCCCACCGCGGCAGCTCCGCCCCCGCTCGCTTCGGTGCGTTTCTTTTCGTCACCCTCGTTTACCTCATCTCCCGACGACAAAGGCTCGACGTCCAGCGCCGTGGCGAGCCCGAAGTCCACCAGCTTGACGCGCCGCGCGTCCCGGTCCACCAAAATGTTGTTCGGCGTGATGTCCCGGTGCACCACCCCCGCTTCGTCGTGCACGTAGCGCAGCGCCAGCAAAACCTGGGTAAAGACGTCCCAGAGAAAATGTTCGGGCGCGTTTGTGTCCGCCGAGCGGAACCCGGCGATGCGCTCCGCCAGAGACGCGCCCTCCGCGAGTTCCATCACGATGAACACCGAGCCTTTGTCTGTAAAGGACTCGACGTACCGCACGATGTTCGGGTGGTGCAGCCTCGACAAGATGCGCACCTCGCTCGCCACCGCGTACGCGAAACCGGACTCGCGACCGACACTCGCGAGACTCGCTTCTTTTTCGGGGTGAGGCTCGGAGAAGGAACGAGCGCGCTCGTCCTTCGGGAACATCTCCTTCACGGCGCGCGCCGCGCCGACGCCGCGCGCGCTCGTTTTGTGCGCGCGGTGCACCTTGCCGAAGGCGCCCTCGCCCAGGCACTCCACCAGCGCGTACCCGCGCACGACGCGGGGCGCGTTCGCGGGACGCTCGCCGGCGGTATCGCGCGCGAAAAAAAGACGCGCGCGCCAGTCGTCGAAGAAAAAACCATCCCCGTCTGCGCCTCCGCCGCGACCCGACGCGCGCTTTCCAACTTTTTCGAGCGCATCCGCGAATCGCGCCGCGCTCGTTTCCGGGAGCCGGAGCCACCGCGACGCGATACCGACGTACCGATCGAGCTCGGGCTTGTACTGCCCGACGTCGATGAACGCCGCGAAGAGGTCCGGCGGGAACAGAGTCTTGAAGGCGACGCGCACGCGCTCGCGGTCGCACGAAAAAACAAAACGCAACGCGCGAAACGCGTGCGCGCACGTCTCTTCGCGCGCCGCCGCGGAGCGGGACGTTTTGATTTCGTCGATTTCTGTGTCGTCTCGCGCGCCCGCGCTCGCGTCGGAAGACGACGCCTCGGCGTGCGACGCGCGTCTCTCGAACGCCCCGACCAACACGCGCCCGAGCGCGTAGACGCCGTCGGCGCGCGCGACGGCTTCGCCGCCGTCGTCGTCGGCGGCGAGTTTTGTGAGCGCCGAACAACACAAACACGCCGTCGCCGTTTCGTCCGCCGTACCCGCGGACTCCCGCAGCCGCCGAAGCGTGTCGGTGACCACCGTGGGCGCGCCCGCGGCGCGCGCCTCGGCCACCGCCGCGCGGTCGTGCAGGAGAGCGCACAACACGCGAAGCGCCAACGCGCGCTTCTCCTCCTTAACGCGCGCGTTTGCGTCGTTTGCGTCGCGTTCGTCTCCGCCGCGTTCATCTCGCGCGGAGGCTTCCGCGCCTTCGCTCTCCGCCTCCGCGCGAATGAGCTCGAGCGCGACGCGCACCGCGCCCGCGGCGCGCGCGCCGTCCCTACCCTCCTCGAGCCGTAAAAGGTTCTGCAGCACGTCCGTCGCGAGCCGGTCGAACGGCGCGTCGTACTCGCGGAGCGCGGCGACCAAAAAGTAGAAGCAGTCGCTTCGCGCGACGTCTGTTGCGCGCGATTCGCCAAACGCGCGCGACGTCGTGGCGCGAAGGATCACCAGCGCCGACGCCAACAGCGACGGGTCGCGCGTGGACAACAGACTGACCGCCACGACGTGCGCGTCGCGCGACAGGACGGAAAAGACGGTTTCGTCCGAACGCGAACGCGAACTGACCTTCGCGGCGCGGTCTACGGGCGTCGTCGCGATCTTCTTGAACACGGACGCGAGCTCGCGCGTGATCTCCTCGCGGAACGCGAACGCGCGCGCGCTCGGCGTCTCCGCGTCCTTCGAGGCCTCGTCGTGGCTGTCCTCGGCGAGGTCGGCCAGAGACGCGTCGCTGTGCGCGCGGTGCAGGTCCGCGTACGCGCGGAACTTGTCCCCGAGCGCCTCCGCCGCGCCGGCGATCTCGCCAAGGCGCGCCACGAACGGGCCGTGCCGAAGCATGAGGCGCACGCACTGCACGACACGAAGCACGCTGCCCGGGTTCGCGGCGCCCGGCGCGCCGGGGGGCAGGCGGTACGCCCGCGACAATAGGCGGCCCTGCACGAGCGCGCAAAACGTCTCCGTGGACGCGCGATCGTCCCCCGCGGTCGCCTTCCCCGTCGCGAGGCCCATGGCGAACGCCTCGAGTCGTCGGCCTTCCTCGTCAGCATCGTCCGCGGTCTGAGACTCGGGCGCCACGCGCAGCAAGCGCGCGAGCGCCTCGAGGTCGGACGACATCGCGCACTCTCGCCGAACGGACGCTCCGCCGCGACCCTCCGTCGCAGCGACGCGCCCGCGGTGCTCGTTGTGGAGCGGCCCGTCTATACCAGTGGTGCCGGATTCAACATCGCGATATTGTTTCCTCCGACGCTCCGCGCGTCGTTTTCTATCAGTCTCCTCCGAAACCTCGACACACTCGGAGGCGCGCGCGAGTCGATGTCGTCCATCTCGCGCGCGTTGCGCGCGACGCGTCGCGCGCGAGTCGTCTCGCCGCTCGCGCCGGGCGCGGATGCCGCGCCCCTCGCCGGTCGGGAGCCCCCCGGGGGGCGGGTCGGTCGCGCAGGTTCTCATCTTCCGATGTCGCGCCTCCGCGCCACCGCCGCCGCCGCGCACGGCCGGTGGTCTCTGCTCCCGACCGCCGGCCCCGCCCTCCTCGACCGCGGCGTCCACGCCGCGTCCGCGGCGCGCGCGTCCGCAGGCGCGACGCACGACCGTTCGCGTCCCGCGCGCGCGCCGACGGCGGTCATCGCGCTCGGCAGCAACCAGGGCGACCGCGTGGGTCTGTTCCGAGAGGCGCTGCGATTGCTGCGCGCGCACGGCGTCTTCCCGCAGACGCACTCGTGCCTGTACGAGACCGCGCCCGCGTACGTCACTGACCAGGCTGCGTTTCTGAACGCCGCGTGTATCGTGCGCGTCGAGGACGAAAGCGTCGGATCGTGTCCCGTGAAGCTCCTGGACGTCCTGAAACGAATAGAGAAGAGACTCGGCCGAAAAGACGGCGGCGTGCGCTTCGGCCCGCGGCCCATCGACCTCGACATCTTGTTCCACGACGCCGGCGCCTTCAAGGACGACCGCCTGGAGATCCCGCACCCCCGCCTCCACGAGCGCGACTTCGTGCTCGCGCCGCTCGCGGATCTTCTCCGCGGCTCGGAGGCGGACGCGTTCGACGGGAACGACGTCCTTCGCGAGACCGCCGCCGCGTCGCCCCCGATACTATCCGATTCGCGACAAGACCCGATTCAAACCGGCTTGCGCGCGCCGCGCGCGACGTGGCTCTCGCGCGGCGGCGAGCGTGTCGTCGGGACGGACGCGATTCGCCGCGTCGCGCCGTTCGGCAAGAACGACACTTTGCGAACCTGGGGGGAAAACACAGAGATCATGGGCATCCTGAACGCCACCCCGGACAGCTTCTCCGACGGGGGCGAGCTGGACGGGGACGACGAAATCTGTATCTCAAAAGCCGTCAAACGCGCTCGCGAGATGGTCGCCGCGGGCGCGTCGTTCGTCGACGTGGGAGGGCAGAGCACTCGGCCCGGCGCGACGCGCGTTTCCGCCGCCGAGGAGGCTCGACGCGTCGTTCCCGTAATCCGCGCGCTCGCCGAGGCGCTGCGTGACACGGAGGCGTGCGTCTCCGTGGATACCTTCTACGGCGCCGTCGCCGCCGCCGCCGCCGACGCGGGCGCCGACGTCGTCAACGACGTCTCCGGCGGGACGCTGTGCGAAGAGATGTATCGCGCGGTGGCGTCGACGGCGCGACCCCTCCCGTACGTGTGCATGCACATGCGCGGCGACCCGCGCACCATGCAGTCGCGCGCGATGACGACGTACGAGGAAGACGACGTGCCGGGTGTCGTCGGGCGCGAGTTGGGCGAGCGCGCGCGCGCCGCGAACGACGCGGGAATCGAACCTTGGCGCGTCTGGACCGACCCGGGCATCGGGTTCGCGAAAACCGCGCGTGGGAACTGGGACGCGCTCGCGCATTTAAACGTGGTGCGTTCGGAGTTGGCGAGAAGCGGCGCGGGCGCGCTCGCCAGGGCGCCCATGCTGGTGGGCGTCTCCAGGAAGGGGTTCCTAGGGGAGGTCACCGGGCGCGCCGACGCGGCGGACAGAGACCCGGCGACGGCGGCGGCGTGCGCGGCGGCCATCGCCGCCGGCGCCGACGTCGTGCGCGTGCACGACGTCGCCGCCGTCGTCGACGCGGTGCGCGTCTCTGACGCGGTGCGAGCCGCGCGGCGGAGACGGAGGGACAGACCGCGAAGCCACGAGGGGGAAATGAGGGCGAGCGTAGATACGTAGTTTAGGTCGAGCTACCGATACGCACTCCTGAGTGACATTCACGGGAGTAAATTCACGGGAGACGGAGGGGTGACGTTTCGCGCGGCGTTCAAAGCTCATCCGCGTCATCGACGAAAAGCCGTGTCCTTTGTTTTGAGACGGTGATCTATTTTATTTCCGCGTCGCGCGAGTACTCCTGTCAGACCTTCCCGTCCATGGTGTCCTTGAACGATTTCGTGTTGCCTGTGTTGCTGTACTCCTTGAAGAACTGTTTCAGGTCGTCCGAGTCGCGTCCCCACTCGCGCGCGGCCCAGCGGAACAGCGCGAGCATCGACCGGAGGATCCTCGTGGACTTCCCTTTCGCGGCCTTCCCCGTCGGGTCGGTGTTTTCGAAACTCACCTCGGTGTACTCGGGGTCTGAGGCCTCAGAGACTTTCACCTTGAAGCGTCTGATACAAAGGTCCGGCGTGTCCTTCGCATTCCCGCCACCAGGAGCGTTGCGATACAGCCTCTGCACGTACACGTCCCGCGCGAAAAGGTGATACGCGGGGTACTTGTCGTTGTGTATGATCCACACCGCGTCGTCCGGGAACTTCCCGCCCAAAGGCGCGATGGGCTCCGCCTGTCGTTCCTCGACGGACTTCTCAGAAGCCTTAAACTTCTCCTTCTCCGCCTTCTCGCTCGCGTCGGGCATCTTCTTCGCGATTCGCTTCTTCTCTTTCTTGAGCTTCTTCGCCGCTCGCCGCCGTTCCCGCCGCGCCTCGTCGTCTGTATCGTCGTCCGGCGCGACGTCGGATCCGGAATCGTCGTCGAGCTCGACGCGCACCACCTGACGATCGTCGTCGTCGTGGGTCACACGAAGCTCGTCATCCGCGCCGTCGTCGTCCGAAACCTCAATCGTCTTCGGCTCGGGTTTCGGAACGGCGCGTGCCGCCTCCTTCGCCTCCTTCGCCAGCCTGGCGCGCTTCGCCGCCGCGCGCTCCGCCTCCGCCTCCGCCGCCTCCGCCGCCGCTGCCTCGGCGGCCTTGCGCTTCTTCTCATCCGCCAGCGCGCGCGCGCGCTCCTCGAAGCCCGTGTCCTTCACGCGCGGCGCGGCGGCGGCGCCGACGGGCATCATCGGCTTCGGAGCGGAAAGACGTCCCGGGCCGGGGATCGCGTTCAGAATGCCGGAGACCCGCGACGCCGCGTGCGTCCCCGCCCCCTGAAGCGTTTTCGGTATCGGAAGCGCGCGAGACGCGCCGAGCGCGCCCTGCGATGCGCGCGCGCCGAGCGAGTCGCGCCGGCTCAGCGACTCCGACCCCGAGCGTCTCCGCCGCGCGTCCTCGCTCGGAGGCTCGCCGGGCGCGTCCCGCGGACGGCGCGAGGGATCCCGCGCGAGCGATTCCCTCCGACGGCGGGCCTCCTCGGGGTCGGTGTCGCTGTCGTCGTCGCGGTCGGTGTCGTACGCGTCGTACCGGCTCGGCCGAACGTATTTCTTAGGCGGCGCCGACGGCGCCGACCGCGCCGACGGCGCGGACGGCGCCGCGCCGCGCGCCGCGGACGCCATCGGCGCCATGGATGCCATGGACTTCATAGACGACATAGACGCCATAGACGCCATAGACGCCGCGCCGCCGCCGCCGTACGGGAGGCTTCCCATCGGTGCCGCGCTCGGACGATGCCCCGCGCCCGGGTAAAACGGCGCGGCGGCGGAAGAAAGGTTGGGCGCGCGTCCGCGGTCCCAAGCGGAACGGGCCGCCGGCGGCGGCGGCGGATTCGCGAACCCCTCGTGCCTGTGCGGCGGCGGATTACTCGCGTTTCCGTACGAGGCGGGTACGCCGTGCGTGCGCGCGACGACGACGCGGGGAGGCTCGTAATCTCCGCGCTCGCGCTCGTACGGGCGCTCTCGTTGTCGATCTCGCGAATCGCCCCTCCCCTCGAACTCGTCGTCTCGCGTCCCCCTCCTGTCGGAGACCCCGTAAATCTTCTGGTACTGGATCGCCACGGTCGACGACACGCTGTCATGCCGGCGCTCGATCTCCACGTTGCTGTTGTGGTCCATGTCGAACCACTCTCGCAGCGGCTTCTCGCTCGTTTTCCGCCTGTCCAAGTCAGGAACGACCGTCTTGCTGTATCTCCAAACGACATCAAGCGGGTCGTCCGGCACTGCCCTCCCTCCTCCTCGTGCTCGCGGCTCACCGTAGCCTCCTCCGATCCCGTAGTCGGAGCGCCGCCCGTAATTTTGTTGACCCGACCTCCGCATGGTGACCCGCCGCGCGCCAGCGCGCGGGTTCGAGTGGAGCTAGCTAGATCGGTCGAGACGGACAGGACAATTCTTGAAAGTCGTCGCTTTCTTCGCGCGCCTCGTGGTGACGAGCAGTTGCCTGATGCGTGACTCAAGGCTGATCGAAGTCGTGCCAACTCATCGCGTTCGTTTCGCGAAGATAGGCGTCACTCCCAACCGCGC
>JACLAB010006962.1_pt1 | contig 16902 bp, 7 predicted proteins | sample 8027921 | NCBI WGS metagenome assembly JACLAB01 (sample SAMN15725117, study PRJNA655200) | protist metagenome | isolation source: fluorescence activated cell sorting (FACS) single amplified genomes of... | place: USA: West Boothbay Harbor, Gulf of Maine | collected 2000-07-19 | reverse complement strand
TTTACCGCCAGTTTACAACACGCGTGGCACTACGAACCGTTAGTGCACGACGTGTTGCACATGAAGTTGAATCGAGTGGACGTGAAGCCGGATAAAAATGCCGTCGGCGCGGACGCCAAGACGAAATCGTACGCGTTGGACGATTCGGATGATTTCTGGAAAAAGTATAAAGACGCGCAGTTTCCCAAAGTGGCCGAAAGCGTAGAGGTGGAGTTGGCGGAATATAAAAGAGCGATCGCGGAAGTCAACGCCGCGTCTGCATCCGCGGCGAATTCCACCGGGGGCGACGACGCCGACGATCAAACCGGCGCGAGCACGGCCAAGTTGACGAAAGCGGTGGAGTCGTTGCCGAAATTACAAGAGCACAAAAAGTTAATCGATAAGCACACGAACATTGCCACCGCGCTGTTAAAAGAAATTAAACAAAGAGGTTTGGACGAGTACTTTTCCATCGAGGAAGATTTCTGCAACGGCAAAGGCGATTGGAAAGCGGCTTTGAGTTTGTTGAGCGCCACGGGCAGAGGTTCCGCGAGCGACAAAATCCGCTTAGCGTTGATACTGTTGCTCACCTCGCAACTGAACAGTTCTGGAAATACCGGTAAAATCGACGACGAGGCCATTGAAGGCGCGTTGAGAGCGAGCGGGTGCGAAGTCGGCGCGTATAACTACGTCAAAAAAATGCTCTCGTTGAATCAACAGTTACAACAAAACAAAGGCGGCAACGCGAATAGCAGCAGCAATAGATCTCAAGCGGATATTTTAGACTGGGCGGATAGATTATACGGCCAATCGGTTGATTTAATCACGAAAACAGCGAAACACTTGTTGTCCGGCGAACGACAACTCCCCATAGCCGCCGCAGTCGAGGCGTTATTAGCGAACCAACCGTCTTCTTCATCTTCCGCGGACGTCGGCGGCGACGCGGTCGTGGATACTTTCGCCTACTTTGACGCGAAAGCGTCCGCTTCCCAACGCGCGAGCGTTCCTCTTTCAAATCGATCGTCGCACCAAGACGAACACGCCGGTGGGTACGCCTCTGCCGTCGCCTTCGTCTTGGGCGGCGGATGCTACGCCGAAGTCTTGGCGTTGCGAGAACTCGCGCAAAGAGAGCGAACGAACGGACGCGCGAAGAGCGTCTGTTACGGAGCGACGGACATGTGCGGCGGCGACGACTTCGTCTCCGAACTCGGTGAAATTGGTGGTGGTAGTAGTCGTAATAGCGATGGAGCTGCGAAGTAGAGTGCAACCGACTCCCGTATTTACATTTTTTTCTCCTTACATGTTCTACTATCTCTTCACTCTTGTTCGTCTCTCTACTACACACGAAAGAAGATGAAGAAAATGAAGAAGAAAAAGAGAACAGCAACAGCGAGAACACCAAAAACGCCGCGCTTCTTCCTCGTCTTCCTTTTCCTCGCGTTCGGGAACACCCTTTCTGGGATTCAATCGTTTTCGTATTCATCGAAAGATGAAGAAAATCATCCGCCAACGCCGGACACGATGCGAGATTTCATCATCCCGTTACCGTCGCCGTTTTTCTTCACCAGAACGGAACGAAGCACCGAAAAAGACCAAGAAGCAACGCACCGGTACGAAACGACGATGAACGGGCTCGGTTTTGGCGCTTCGTCGTCGTCGAATCATCAACAAAAGCAAGTGCAAAAAATCGTCCACAGATTGCTCTCAAAAGAGGAAGACAACGAAGAAGGAGAAGGTTTCGCGCAGACGTCGATGAACATCGTTCGAGACGATGTAAAGGCGAATTTTTTCTACGGGTACGCGGAATCGGACAAATGGTACGAGCGAGAACAGATTGGTAAAGAAGAGTTCGGCACGGGGAAGATTGCGGACACGAAACATCACGTGATTAAGACGAAGATTCGAACGACGCAAGAGTTGCAATTCGGCGCGACGGTGGTGGAACATCCGGATCCTCCGGGGATGGCGAATGATGGACACGGGGAACCGGAGAAGAGTTTGAACGCGAAGCAGGAGGCAATGAGAATTTTAGAGGCGCAGAGGAGAGCGAAGGAGGAGTTATTGGCATTAAATACTATGAGGACGACGACGACGACGACGAACAGCGTCGAGACGGAGGAGAAAATAGCGGCGAGAGAAGCGAAAAGAAAAGCACACGCCGAACAGGTGAAACAGAAACGAAGAGAAAAGAGACGCTCGAAGAATTCGTTCCAAAACATGGAACGGTTTAAGCGAGACGCGATCGTGAGTGGCGAACGAATGGGGTGCGAGTTGTGCGATTCAATCGCGATTGAGTGTTTTAAAGAGTTGCGGTGGAAGTATTTGATGCAGAGAAACGCGTTTAAGAATAACGAGTACGAGCCGGCGGAGAAGGCGGTGATGTCGTGTCTGGTGAGCAAGTGCGGAGGCGTGACGGCGAATCCAGCGAACGCGATGAAAAATCGAGCGGTGGTGCCGGTGCCGAAACCACCGATGACGGATAATAAAAATAATAACAGAGAAGATCCACAAGAGGAGCAAAACTTTGGATTGGCGTCGATTGAGTTATCGACGATTCGAGCGCCGATGACGCACTTCGATTCCTACGCGTTAACGACGGCGTGCGAAGAGGCGTTTGATGTTCAAACCCGGAACGATGTGGCATCAAAAATAGCAAACGCGTTGAAGGATTTACGAGACCGAGATGAATTCGTTCGCAGCGAAAGAGCGAGACGAGGCGAGATTACCTCGAAAACGACCAAAAAAGATCTGTTAGCGGAGGACGCGATTGGCATCAACGCGGCAAAGCTTGGATGCGCTTTCGTGTGCGAGTTGAATAAAATGCACGTAAAAGACGAATCGAAAGAAGAAGAAATAGAAGAACAACAGTGTTCGTCTGGATTTAGCAAAGAAGAGGGAGAAGGAGAAGATGGACAACCGCCCCCTCCTCCGAAGTGCGCCACTCCTGAGGACGTGCAGGACACCGCTGCAAACGACTTTGACGACGACGACAACGACGACGATTACGAAGAGGATATAAACTCGCGCGAACGCCACGACGAAGACGCGAACAGAAACACCCGCGACGCGCATCCTCCTCGATTTTTCACTCGCGCGCAGCACTCCAAAGCCCGTTTCCTCGCTCGAAGCGCGTTACGAAAATTAGGATGCCATCGATCCAGCTCTGGATGGTGGTCGTACGAAATTTGCTTCGAGCAGAACATCACGCAATACCACGCGACGTTCGACAACGCTCAGAAACGAGTCGTCATCGACACGAGCACGCAATCTTCCCTGGGTACTTTCAGCGCCTCAGGCACCGAAGCGCGATTACACGCGCTTTACGGCGGCAACGATCATAGTCATCGACATCAACACCACCAAAATCACCACCACGCGCCGGGACGCGACGGTGAAGACGACGCCCAACTCCTCGTGGACGGATTCGTCCCTGACAAAGCGTTCCTCCCAGGCATGACCAAAACCTTACCCGGATACGTCGTCGCGCACTTGAAAGGCGCTTATTGCGACGCCATAAACGCCCATCGCGAATCCGTCGTCCTTTACGCCTGTTCCAACGACTTACAAACGCACGTCAAAGTTTACGAACAAAAAACGTGTAAGTATATCGTCGTCGTCTTCGTTAAAGAGTTGTGCGTGTTTAAACACTTTCAAAGAGAGGAAAACGTTTTGATTCGAGCCGTGAAGTAGTACGATGATACGTCGTAGCAGTAAAATTAGAACTTAATTTATTGAAGAAAAAAGTCGCCAGAACAGAAAAGAATATTCACCGCTGTACCAACAACGATGACATCGAGCAAACAAGGCATATTGGAAATCACCATCGTCTCCGCGAGCAAGTTAAAAAACACCGCCTACCTGGGCAAAATGGACCCGTACTGCGTGGTGTTCTTTCTCGGCGAAAAGACGCGGACAAAGACGGTTAAAAACGGCGGAAGTAATCCGGTTTGGGAGGAAAGTTACAAGTGCAAAACGTCCTCAGATATCACCGACCAGACGATAAAACTGATGATCAAAAACGAAAACAGAATGCTCTCGGACGAAATAATCGGCGTGAGCGAGATGTCCTTAGGGGATTGTTTTCGTCTGGGGAAGGACACCATCGACGCGCCGGTGTTGAGCGCAAAGACGAGAGAACGAGTTGGAGATGTGCGAGTTCGGTGCGAATTTCGAGCGAACGAAAGCGACGCCACGAGAGTGGAGAAATCGATGGAGAAGATGGTGGCGGAGAAAGTGAAAGAGGTGGTTTCTTCGAAAAGTAACATGACAATTAGCGGGAGCATGGATAAGTTGGTATTAGAAGAAGAGAAAAAACCGCAGTATAGAGTGAATAAGATTAGCGAAGCGGTGGTCGGAGCGAACGAAGGCTGGTATTAAAATATCTCTTTATGCGAAGAACTTTTTACAACGGTCTCCCGAACAACTTTTTAATGCCAACGTCCGGGGTATCTTGCTTTACCAACGACTCTCCGACTAAGATCGCGCCACACCCGGCGTTTTGCACCACGTTGACGTCGTCGATGGTGAAAATACCGGATTCGCCAACCATGACGATGTTTCTCTCCTTCACTTCCTTGCCTAACTCCGTCGCCATTAACTCTACCGTGACGTTTAAATCGACTTTGAACGTTCCTAAATCGCGGTTATTGATGCCTAATAAGTCGATTTCAAAGTCTCCGGACAAGACCCGTTTCATTTCGCCGTACGTGTGCACTTCCAACAAGACTTTCATCCCGACCGAGTGCGCGATTTTCGTGAAATACTTCAAATCTTGGTTATCCAAAACCGCGGTGATCAACAAAATCGCATCCGCGCCTCTCGCTCTCGCCAAATAAATTTGATACGCGTCCACGATGAACTCCTTACACAAGAGCGGACACGTGACCCCAGCTTCTTTAATCAGCTTTAAATTCTCAAACCCGCCTTGGAAAAATTTCTCGTCCGTCAAAACGCTCAAACACGCCGCGCCGCCTTCCTCGTACGCTTTGGCGATTTTCACCGGATCGAAGTTCGGTTGAATCACCCCTTTCGACGGCGACGCTTTCTTCACCTCTGCGATTAACCCTGGTTGTCCTGTTTTTTCCATTTGATCTATAATCGCTTGTTTAAAATCCAACACCGGAGGCGCTAACTTCACTTGTCCTCTGACTAAACTCAGCGGCATTTTTTCCTTCATCAACGTCAACTCGTAATCTTTATACCAGACGATTTCTTCCAGAATATTCCTCGGTTTATTCTCCTCGTTATCGATTCGTTCGCCTTCCGGTGTTACCGCTTCCATCTTAAACGCGAAGCGTTCGGAACCCATGCCGAGATGTTCCTTATGGCCCGCCGGTGGTCTTCGGCGAATGGTCACTTCCCCGGTGTCGTCCATCACCGCAGCACCACCTGCGGCTTTAATTTTCATCGTCGGTGGTCTTCTTCCTCCTCCTCTGATAGTAGATGTCGTTTTACTCGTAGTACGAACGGTGTTGAAGACGTGTTGATTTTGATGCGAGGCGGCGAACATGACGACGAGAATAGAAAGATGTGTTGCGTGTGATGTGTGCAAAAGGATAAAATTCTGAGGTTTTTTGAAGCTGGAAAGAAAGAACAGACTCATAAGAAGAAGAAGAATACGATAGAGTATACTATGAATGATGAAGAATAAAGAATGGTATAATGATAATAATAATAATACAAGTTGTCTTTGACGTAATAATAAACATAATAAACATAATGAGAACAATTTCTTGTTCAATTCTTCTTCTTCTTTAAGAAGATTTGGCCGCGCGAACCAAGTCGGCGTACTTGGGGCACCCCAAATCGTGTTCCAACGCATTAGCGAACTCGTCGATATTCCAATCCATGCCGCGACCTCCGGTGATTTCGGCAGACTTGAACAAAACGACTCTGGCGCCGTCGCCGAGTTTTCGGTTGGAAAACTTTTTGTCTAATTCGCGTTTGATGTTCAGAAACGGAGTGACGACGATCGGGATCGAGGCAGACGCGAACGGGACGTTGAGGAACTGGAGGAAGAATAAGCCGCCGTCGTATAAGGAGTCGACGCAGACGTCCACGTAGATGGTTTCTAACGGCGCTTGTTCGATTTGCTCGTCGTCCGAGGAGGTATCCGAGATGGATGAGATGGAGTTCTCGTTGTCGTTCTTGAGAGAAATTCCCCCTTCCCTTCTCTTGCGTGCTTCGAGTTCGTAGTGCTCCATCTCGTCGGACGCGTCGAGTGGCATCTCGTCGGACTCTTTCATCCACATCGCGTGGCGAGCTCTTTCGGTTTGACGAAGCTTCGACAACGGCAGTTTGAATAAAGCAATCGAACTTCCGCTTTTCTTTTGCTCCGAATTCTGCTGATCATCGCTGCTGTGCATGAAGATCTCCTCGACGTCAGCCTTGCCGTGTAATCGAGCGCATAAAGTTATGTTCTTCAAACTTCTTCCGTGGATTTGGATGCGAGTTCTCACGCCCGGCAAAACGCACATCGGGGAGACTGAGATGATTCGCGGGTACGAGTGCGGAAATCGAGATTGCGACTTGACAGTCAATGCGTTGATGTTAATGTCGTTGTTCGTCACTGCACCAGATGGCAAGCCAGCGCGCATGTCCGCGTACGCCGTCTTCTTCGCTCGTCCAACGCCAAAGGAGCATTTGATCGGTTTGATCTTCTCCGCGACAGCTCGAATGGGCATGTTGTCCGGCGTAAAACCTCTCCACACGGAGCAAGACATCACGTTGTTTCCTTTTCCTTCTATGCGAACGCTTAAATCGTGTAATTCCCCGTTTGAATTGTTTGAAACGACGACAGATTTTGAGTGAAGATCTTTCAATTTTTGAAGAACTTGCGTAAACTCTCGATCGACTAATCGGATCGTTTCCGCGTTGCGCTTGTACGTTCCGCTCTTTCTCGTGTACGGAAACAAAATATTTCTTGCCGATAGCGCTGGTTTGAACGCAGAAAATATGGATGTCTCAGATTCACTCCTTCCACCAGATGTCGAAGGAGGCGGCGGGTGAATGACGACGTGCGTGCCGTCCATGACGGTGCACTCTTCTTCAACCGAACGGCCGCACAACTCTCCGATGTAGTCGTAACGCTCGTTTGGCACGTCGATGAACGACAAAGCTTGTCGGCTTCTCAGATCAGTACTTCCTATATCTAAAACATCCCCGTCGGAGCCGTCCTTGGAAGTATTCAGCGAGGACGGCGGCGAGTCTCTCAAACGTTTACTTCTACTTTTCAAGTGAATACCAAAACCTAAAACTTCGAGAAAGTTATTATCCCCGGTGTAGTTTGAGTTGTTGTTGTTGTTCCTGGCAGGAGACGAAGGAGAATTGGTCTGTGACCTCGTCCTCCTTCGCGTCACCGTCCGTGTTACTGCTACTACGGGTGTTGCTGTCGTTCTTCTATCGTTTGCTTTCCTCCTCGTTGGCGAAAGGGTTGGCATTTCTTCTTCTTCTTCTTCTTCTTCTTCTTCTTCTTCTTCGAGAACTTCCTCTTTCTCTGCATTTTGTTCATCGCCGGTGAAACGCACTCGATCAAATCGACTCTTCTCCCTATCGTATACGATCGCCGTCGTCGCCAAACTAAGATTGATATACTTCTTGGACGTGCCCGCTGCGTTGACCACGAGGTACATCAAGTGCATCACCAACGGCGTGAAGAATATAAAAGCCATATATTGCGGTGAGCATCTAGAATACATCTTCGCCGTCACGTCCATAAACGTCTCAAATTTGTTCTCAAACCACATTTCTCTCACTTCAGGCGCCGAGAACTGAAATAAAAACGCGTACACCGTAGCCATGATGGAGTAAAAGAACGAATACTTCAAGCTCGAGTACCTCGAAATACTATACTTGCCGATGATCAGAGGCATAAACACAATCGCCCCAAACTGAACCGAGGAGAACTCGTGCGAGACTGGCCCGTACAATCCGGCTAACGCCAATGTCACCTGCGGATGTCTCAAAAACGTCTTGATCATTTGTCTCCAAAAATATACTTTTTCCTCGTACTCTGCGTCGTACTCGAACTTCCCTCGCGCGCCGATTCGTTTCCTCACGCCTAAACACAAAAACGCCAGGTCAATCGCAAACTGTAACGGTACAAACGTCATCAATATGTTCTTCACGTACACCGAATACATTTCTGACGTCAAAAACCTTTTCTCATCCGGGACGATCTGTTTCACGCCGACGATGGCAATTTTCGTTTCCATAATCAAAACGCAAAGGAAGTATATCACGAATGATTTCAAACGAGGATCCCACGCGATCTTATCAATCGTCGGTAACAATTTTAAGAACTTGAATCGAGGAAGAGTCAAAAAACCAACACCACCACCCTGGTTATTGTTCTCGTTAAAAGCACCTTTAGGCGCGGAGTTTTGTTGCCGACATTCCTGATCGCGTCGCTGAAGATCTTCCTTTTTCCTCGTCGTCGTTTTTGTAATCATCGCGGGAGGAGGACGAGGAGGAGGCGCGTCGTACAAAGACTGATGGTGCATCCCCGCGATGTCTTTCCTCTCCATGATCGCATGAATCCACCTCTGAAAATTCTCCTTCAACTCCTTCGCGTGTTCTAAAAGCACCGAATGTGATTTCTGGTGCTCGACATCACTTTGCATCATCATCATCGCGTCGCCGTCGTTTTCCTCGTACGATCCTCGCATCTTCTTCTTCGTTTTTGTCGTCATCATCACTTCAGCGGCGTTGTTCTTCTCCTCACTCTCCGTCTTCTTCGTCAACAAAGTAGTATTCGTTTTTCGGTGGTGGTGTTGTTGTTCCAAATCCTCGGCAATTTTATGATGAACTCGTCGTCTTCTCCGCGTTGTAGTTGTTGTTGTTCTTGGTAAAAGTGGTCCGTTGCATTCCTCCCCGTCGTCTTGTTTCTCGCCTCCTGAAATTGGTAACGGTTGCGTTTCCGACGCGGTCGGGGACGTTTCAAACATCTTCTTTACGGATTAGGGAAGCTTTGACACAGTAGACAAGAAAAAAAGAGGACAGACAAAATTAAAACTAACGTGTTCTTCAATTCTCTCTTCTTTCCTCTCTTTTCCCTCCTCTTTTCGTCTCACACGCACTCTCTCTCACACGCACACACACTCTCTCTTATTTGCTCGCGTTGTTTTCCGTCGTTTACGTCGTTCACGGGTCGTTTATAACGTTGAAAAGAAAGAAAGAGAGAGCGGCTTTTCAATTGCTTTTTTTGACCTTTTCCTTTCGGAGACGAGTTCACTAAAAAAATGTCGAAGAAAGAAGGTTTTGTGGACTCTTTTAAGAGGAGAAAGACCAAAACTTCTTTTTGATTTCGACTCTCGATTAGGGTTTAGCAGAGGTACCTTTGAAAAGAATTCGTCGTCCTCCTCAAAAGTACAACACAGAACAACAACAACAACAACGACAACAACCACAATTGAAGAGAAAAAATGACTTTGACGATGATGACGAGCACGAACGCTGGTATGAACGGAATTACTGCGAAGAACAATTTCGTCAGAGGACGAAGAGGTGGTGGTTTTGCTCGTCGCGGAGTTAATAGTAAAGGTGTTTCTTTCTCCTCCGCGAGAACGAATGCGAATGCGGGGGTTAGTGTCTTCTTTCCATCATCGATTCAGACGACGACGACGAGAGAAGAAGTGAAAGACATAGTGATGAAAGAAAAAGTAGAAAAAGAAAACAAAGGCCAGGCGATATTAGACGTATGCAAGAAGCAATCATCCATGCACGTGTTCACAGTCGCCGCGACGACCATGGTGGATAAAAAAATGGTCGCGCTGATAACGCAATCCGTGGCTTCGTTTATCAAATTGTATTTACTTTTACTCTTCGTGCGAGTTCTTTTGACGTGGTTTCCGAACGTGAACTGGATGCGTCAACCGTGGACGATGCTGAGACAAGTGACCGATCCGTATTTGAACCTGTTTCGTAACTTGATTCCTCCGATTATGGGGCAAATCGACTTTACGCCGATTCTCGGCTTTATGGTTTTGCAGTTCTTGGCGAGAGTGTTGAGCACGGATCCGAGTTTGGGGAGGTTTTAATAATCGAATCGAAGAGCAGTATGTCTATTCCATTTTACTACTACTTTTATATATATATATATATACAAAATACTTTACAGCGCGCGCCTTGTATTATTAATTAAAAGTTTGCGAACGGGTTGGTCCCCGGGCGCGAAGGAGAACCTTCCTCCTCGTCCACTACATTAATTGATTCGCCGCCGCTCTCGTTTCCTTGATGATGATGCTCTTTTGAGGCATAGTTTTCTCTCAAGGATGTTGGAGCTTCGTAAGGAGAGGGAGAATCTGCCATCACAAATTCGTTGTTGCTGTCGCCGTCGTCGTCGGCAAACGCTTGGAACCGCTGTGCCCGCGGTCTGGCGTCTCGAGAATTTTGGAATAGATTCTTCTTCACGCTCGATGAAAACGCGTGCAAACCTCCGGATATGGTCGCCGTTCCACCGTTCTTTTTATAGTACCAATACCAAATCGATGTCATAACGGCTAAGAATAACATCACGGTGAAAAATATAGCCGCCGTGTGATTCGTGTTGTCTTTCATCGCGTCCTCGCTACTACTCTCTCGAATAATCCAAAACGAATCCAAAACGCGGTTTCCGTTCACGGCGTCGATGAATCTTCCGAATAAATGCGTCGAATTGTACGCGTGCAAGTCCACGAAGCCGTGTTCGTACACCACTTTTTCAGTAAAAAACATGTTTACGTCGTTCTTGGTAAACTCCGCGCCTCCGGTACCGACGACAAAACTGATTGGATACTCCGGTTTTTCGTAAACGTTGTTCAAATTTTCGCTCACAGTTTTCGACTTCAAGGAACACTCAGTTTCAGTCAACTGGGATTTGAGCGAACACGAACGCTGATAGGCGTGATTGTGGCCCCAGAACACCATATCGACCTTAAATTCAACAAACATCGGCCACAAGTGCTCTTGGATTTCCTTCATGACGGCGACGTCCGAGCTATCTTTCTTGTTCGCCGAGGCTGGCGCTTCCTCCGCGTAACTCGAATCCACTAAACCAGGTCGATGGCCGACGACAATCAACCACGGCGTCTTCGTTCGATCGAATTCAGTTTCCAAGATCATCCGCAACTCGGCGTATTGGTCGGACGACATCGAATTGAAATCGACTTCGGTATTGATCGAGACGACGAAAATGTTCCCGATGGCGACGCCAAACCAATCTTTCTCGGCACTTTTTCTTGGCGTGTTGAAGAGCGCGTTGGACATGACGCCACACTCGCCGCCGGAATCGTGGCCGCCGTATAAATCTCGCGTTCTCCCAGACGCGTGCGCGTCCCATCCGCTCTCGAAATAATCAAATTCGTGGTTCCCGCTGTTCACAAGGAATGGGATTTTATGCGCAAAATTCGAGCTCATTTGATGCAAAAACTCGTCCCAGACGCTGATGTATCCAACCGCGTAGGACAAATCGCCAAACAGAAATACCGCGTCGATCGGGTGTTTATTCGTATTGTCGTTGGACAAATCTCCGAGCGATTCGGCGACTTGTAAACCCGGTTGTCCGTACTCCCTCCACGTCTCGCTATCGTCGGTTGTCCCGACGCCCATATCTGCAAATAAAGCTAACGTCGTGTGCGACGCGCCGACGACGGGTAAAAACTTCCCCTCGTAGACTCTCGTCGACTCTTTGAAATCGCTGATATCGTCGCCGAGTTGGTACTCGAACGCTCTCTTATTATCCACTTTGTTTTCAATTTCCGCGTAGTGTTGATACCCGCTGTGCCTGTACCCAAACGCGTTCGCTGGTGCGCCACAAAACTGGTCTTTCGTCACCTCTACCGCGGGTTCGGACTCAATCGTCGGCTCCCAATTTGCCTCTCCCACGTATCGCCACCGAACTTTCGCGTTTGCATCTTTCCTCCCCGACGTCCACGTGATGGAAACCTTCCTCTGATCATCACTCTTCGTCACACCAATTCTAGGGACAATGGGCTCGTCCTTATCGTCTTCAAACGTAACTCTTTCACTCCTCGCGATCGGTTGCGAGTCGCCTAAAATATTCGCCCAATCTGAAAAGTTCTTGTGATAAATAGCGTGCGTCGACTGCGGGTCGTTGGAGCTGAACAAGACGAAATCAAAGTCCTCTCGCATTTTGTGTAAATCAAAGTTTAAACCGCCTATCCCGGACGCTACGTATGCGTTTGAATACTTCTCGACGATTGAATATTTCACCGGTGCTGTTTCATTGAGCATCGAAGCATTCGCCGGCGAATACACGCCTACCCAGTGCCTCTTGAGAGTCTCGGACGTGTAATCCGTTCTTGAAGCATTATTCAACACATCTATTGGCACTGTAACAGTGACGTTAATCCGAGTTTTATCCCCACTAATATTTGTCTTCTCGGCTTTTATGGTCACCCCGTCCGTGGAGTACGAGTTTCCGTCCGGGCCATAAGTAGGATCGATCGGTAAAGGAGACTGAAACTTTCGAATCCCGGAAAGCGCGTTGTGGGAGTTGACTCGACCGAAATATTTATTCCTTTCACGTTCATCATCAGTTTCCAGCGACAATACCGACGACGATTCAAACGAGGAAGCGTGAGATGGGAGAAGCGTCTTTGTGAATCCTCCAAAAAGGGAGAAGAAGAGGAAGAGAAGACTTCTTGTCGTCATCATCTGAAGGTATGTGATGTGTGGTGTTTGTTGTAACGACTTTACGACAGATTTTCAAAGTAGTATGAACACGTTTACGAGTACAAACTCCGGCTTAATGAAGCCCGAGAAACACATATTACAAAACGCAATAAGTACTACACCATTTTATAGTATTACACTCTCTTCTATTTAAACGACTATGTGCGCGGCAACTTTCATGCTCTTCCTAAAAATCTCTCTCACGTTCGCCTCGATTTTCTCCGTACCGATGCTCTCTTTCGCGTGTTCGACCATTTTCATCAACTTACCCGTAGGAATTGTACTCCCGGTGTCGCTTCCGTGTTCGCTGAACTCGAGGCAACTGGAGGATAAATAGGACGGTAAGCCTTGCGCCATGAGAATGGTGTCGCAGGCGGATTTGGTATCGTCTGGGAGGACATCGATGGTTCTCGAGACGTATTCGGAGAGGAGGAAATCGAGTTCGGTGTAGTCGTCGTCGTCGCTTTCGTCGTCGTAGTCTTCGAACAGGTTTGTGTCGTTTTCATCGATTTCAATGGATTTAATGACGTCTCTTTCTTCCGACGAAGTTGAGGGGGAGGAGTTCGTGGTGACGATGACGGCGAGTTTACGTCCGCGTTCTGGCGCCGATGCGATCATTTCGAGGACGACTCGAGCCATTTCTTTGTTCCCGTCCGGGATTTGTCCAGTCGCTCGATCGACGCCGAGTAACACGTCCAAATCGTCGATAATAATCGCGGACAATTTTCCTTTGGCGGCATCGTCGAACGCATTTTTGATGGCATAGACGACCGAAGAGGCTGTCAAAGACGGGTCTTCGACTTTTTTTAATATGTCGTGCGCGCTGATTATTCTCGCGTGCGGGTACTTTGCGTCCGTGACGGCTTTACACGCCAACGTCGTTTTGCCGCTGTTTCTCGCGCCTCGAACTTGAACGATAGTTTGCGCGATACCGCTGATATTGTGTCCGTCGTTTTTACCTCCGCCGCTGTTTCGTAACGTGACCAAAGTTTCCGTGAGTTCATCGAAGGCTTCGGTTTGTTTCTCTAGTTGGACAAAGTTTTCCGGGACGATGTTGGCGACTTCCTTCGCGTCTTGCTTCATGGCCGAGACGAACTCTTTCATCGCGGCGATGAAATCGTCCATGGTAACTTTCGGGTTCTCTTCCAGTGAGGAAGAAGAAGAAGTGTCGACTTGTGCGATGTCGTCAGTCCCCATACCTAAATGTCTCGCCAACGCGTGACTGGTCGCCGCTCTCACTAAACCTTTCAATTCCGCGCCGCTGTGGTTCTCGGTCATCTGCGCCAACCGTTCCAAATCCACGCACTCGCTCAAAGTCCCGCTCTCTTTCATCGATTTCGTGTGAATGCCTAAAATCTGTAACCGTCCGTACGCATCCGGTAAACCAATCTCTAATTGCAACTCCAATCGACCCGGTCGTAACAACGCTTTGTCTAACAAATCTCTTCGATTCGTAATGCCGACGACGAGCACGTTGTTCAGCGTCCGCATCCCGTCCAACTTTGTCAACAACTGGTTCACCACGTTATCGTGCACCACAGACGCGGTCACGCCTCCCGAACCTCTCGCTTTGCACACCGCATCGATTTCATCGAACACAATCACGTGTAACTTACTCTCTTCGCCTCGAATTTTATACTCCAATTCGGCGTCCGCGAACAGACCTCGGATGTTCTCCTCGGATTGACCGACGAACCTTTGCAAAATTTCCGGTCCGTTGACAATTTTCGGCGGGTGCGCGTGCAAAAGCTCACCAAGCGCTTTCGCGACTAACGTCTTCCCAGTCCCGGGAGGCCCGTGCAACAAAACCCCTCGCACGTGTTCCAACTCCATCTTCTTCGCCACGATCGGGTCGATCATCCTCGACGCGAACACTCGTCGAAACAACGTCGCGAAGTGATCGTCCAAACCGCCGACGCCGCAAAACGCAAATGACGGTAAGTTTCTCTTCTCACCTGAATCGTCTTCGATACCGTTGTTATTGTTTTTCTCCTTCTCTTTCTTCAAAATGTCCAACAAATGCGTCTGCCCTATTCGTTCGTCCTTCGGTTTCTCTTTGATGGTGTTCGCACTCCCACGACCGATTCGGTTGTCCGAGGCTTCCGTTTGCGCGGTCCCTTGCGCCGTGGCGGCTCGTTTCATCGGTTTCGCTTTTGGTTTGTTGTCCCCCATGAAATCATCGATCGGGGTGATTTCCGAGGGCGTGCCGCCACCGATGACGCCGAAAGAATATCCCGCGCATGGCGAGGATGACGTCCAGATTGTTCTCTCATCGTTCCGATGATATCTTTCCCGAAACGTCGTCGTCGTCCTCAAAGTCGTCGTTTGATGATGACCACCACGAGAAGCCGACGACGTAAACGACGTAAACGAAGAAGAACTAATGCGAGGAATACTTCTGAAGAGCGTCTTTTCCCAAGTTCTTCTCATTTTAATGAGATATATAGTATGTGTGTAATACTTTTATAGACAAACGCGTTACAAATGCAAAAACAAAGTGATGTGTTTTGTGTGCACTCTCTCCGTCTCGCGACGAAAAACACCGCAAAAAAACAACCACCAAAACAGGAATGCACACCAGGCATTAAAAGGCGATGAAAAAGGAGATGACGTGTTTCATCATCAGATGTTTTTTTTAACAAAAAAAAAAAATTCACAAAAAAAAATGAAACTCTTTCGACGACCAGTTTTTTTATGCATCGTGCATATTTTGTTCTGATAGTATTTCAACCTAATTAGTGCGCGGACGATGGATCAACCTCGATGCCTAAATTCCTCTTCATGAACTCGTACGCGGTCCAACAAATAGCCGCGGCTGGAACGTGGAAGAGGACGCGAGCGGTAGCGCCGGAGAACAAAGCTTTTGCGCCTTCGCGTTCGGCGACGTGTCGAGCGACTTTGAAAGCGTTGGCGGACGCATAGACGCTTCGAGACGACGACGAGAGCGGCGGCGCAGTCGGCGTCGGCGTCGAAGATGTTGTTGTTGAAACGCACAACTTTGGATCGCCTCGAACGGCGCACGTTTGGTTCGCCGTCGCCGTTTCCACGGTTTTGCTCACGTCGCACCCCAAGGCTACCTCGCAGTGCGTTTGCATTCGAGTCTTGACGACGTCCATCGGCGTGGTCAAAAACCCGGCGATGCCTCCCGCGAAACCGCCGGCTAAAAATTGCGTTCGAAAACCCTCGTCTTCCTCTTCAATCTTTAACGCTCTCTTCACGCTTTCGTATAAACCGACGTGAATGGCCGTGAACGGCACGTTCATAATCAACGTTGTCGGATACGATCGGTATAAAACGTGCGCGCCTTCGTTCCTAACGATTGTTCTCAGCGCGTCAAACGCGCTTTTAAACTTTCTCGTCGCCGCAGGCCCGGTGGTATTGCTACTACTACTAGAAATACTATTCATACTAATTCTACTACTACTACTGCCGCCGCCGATACCTTCCCCGCTCATCGCCTTCACCTCGCTCGGACAGTTCCCGCCTAATTGCATTTGCATCCTCTGTTTCACCGTATCCAACGGCGTTTGCACCGCGTCTCCTACAATCGTCGCTAACGCCCCCGCGCTCGCGTCTGCCACAAACTCGCCGTACGCTGATGACGATGATGATGATGATGATGATCCTATCGGGTTTAAACGAAACATCTTCTTCCCGTACTCGTACGTGGCGAAATACACCGCGTGCGCTGGCCCAGCCCCTAACCCACCAGCGACGACGCCTCGATACAGACCTTTCACCCCGTCGGTTTTCAAGATCGATCGAATCGCGTTCGGTATCGTGCTTTTAATCATATTTATAGAACTCGTACTGCTACTACTACTCGTTAAAGAAGAAGAAGAAGTAGAAGAAGAAGAAGACGCGGCGGCGACCAGTTGCATTCGCGTCTTCACGGTATCCACCGGGAACATCACCGTGTGTTCCATCGTCCCGGCGAACGCGCCCGCGAACATGTGCTGCGTGTATTCCATCGACGACTTCGTCTGTTGTTGCGACGAAAGAGACGACGAAAGAGTAGTAGTATTCATGGTGGTGGTATTCGTCGTATTCATGCTCTCAAGAAAGAGCTCTTCTCTGGGAAGAAAGAAAGAAGAGATTACTCTTACGATGTCTAGGAAAAGAATGAATGACGGCGATCGGTCCATCCAGAGTTTAGGGTTTAAAAAGGCTTTAAAAAAGGCCACTTTCAGCTGTTTTTTTGCCCTTGTTTTGAACGAATAAAGCCAACCCTCCAAAAAAAGAAAAACTGTT
>JACLAB010001176.1_pt1 | contig 16924 bp, 11 predicted proteins | sample 8027921 | NCBI WGS metagenome assembly JACLAB01 (sample SAMN15725117, study PRJNA655200) | protist metagenome | isolation source: fluorescence activated cell sorting (FACS) single amplified genomes of... | place: USA: West Boothbay Harbor, Gulf of Maine | collected 2000-07-19 | reverse complement strand
GGCCTAGATAATTATTCAGGCAACCCTATTATTCTTTTCAACCATGACTATAATAGACCAATTGGTAGAGCAAAATATTGCGATGTTACTCAAAATGGTTTAGAGTTAGAAGCAAAAATTTCAAAGTCTGCGGGTGATATTGTAGACTTGATAAAAGATGGTGTTCTTGGAGCCTTTTCCGTTGGTTTCAAGGTCAAGGACGCTGATTATAATAAAGAAACTGACGGATTTTTAATTAAAAGTGCTGAACTCCTTGAGGTATCAGTGGTAAGCATACCAGCTAACCAAACTGCTACTTTTTCTATTGCTAAATCTTTTGATAGCGATGGGGATTACGAAGAGTTTAAAGCACAATTTAACAAGGCTCACTCTGTAGAGTCAGTTATAACTGACAAAACTGAGCAGCCAAGTGCCGCAAATGCGGATATTATGGAGAAAGATATGTCGAATGACAATATAAGTCCAGAGTTTGATCTGAAGGCATTTGCTGAAGAAGTTGCAAAGAAAACTGCTACTTCAATTGCTATGCAACAAGCAGAGCAAAAAGCTAAAGAGGATGCAGAAGTTCAAAAATCTGCTGAAATTAAAGCTGAAGCAAAGGCTGTTCAAGACCAAAAAGAGGACGAACAAAAAACTATTATTCAGGCTGGATTATCTGGCGCTGAAAGGCTAGTGAATGATGTTGAGAAGAGATTATTAGGTAAAAATGAAGATCTTCACAACGTAGTTGCAGAACTACAAAAAGATTTATCTGAGAAATCAGAAGAAATCTCAAAAATGAGAGAATCAAAAAGAATATTCTCAGAAAGAGGTGGTAACTCTGATTGGAAAAAAACTTACGAAAGTGAGTTAATGGACGCTAAAGTTCTTTCAGTTATTACTGGTAAAAAAGGACTTGAGTCTACTAGCTTTGGACAAGGCATTATAGAGAAAGTAAATACTGATTCAGGTGTTGCACTTTCATCTGCTGACTACGAGCAAGTAGTATCAACAGGTGTTGAAAGAGACATCCAAAACGAACTAGTATTAGCTCCTCTATTCAGAGAAATTCAAATGACTAGTGCATCAATGATTATGCCAATCCTACCAGACGCAGGTTATGCTGAATTCGTATCAGCTGCTGGAACTGGTGACGGTGCTTCACCGCACGGTAACTTATCAGAAAGAGGCGACTCTTATGTAGTTACTGGTGATAGAGGCGGTATCGACTTAACAGAAAAAGTATTAACTGTTAAGAAACTGATTTCTAAATCATTCATTGGTAATGAAACAGAAGAAGATGCTATTATGCCAATCTTACCATTAATCAGAGAATCAATGGTTAGATCACATGCAAGAGGAATTGAGAATGCTATCTTATTTGGTAACAATGCTCAAGGCGTATATGGTGGATCTGCACCATTTGATGGATTAGTACATAAAGCTACTGATGCATCTAAAGCACTTGTAGGTTCAGAAGCTTTCGCAACTGACAAACTTTCATCTCTTGAATTACTAGAAATGAGAAAGTCTATGGGTAAATACGGTGTTAACCCAGCAGACGTAGTATATATAGTATCACAAGAAGGATACTACAACTTACTAGAAGATGCTAATTTCCAAGACGTTAACGTAGTTGGCGACATGGCGACTAAACTATCTGGTGAGTTAGGACAAGTCTTCGGATCAAGAATATTGATTTGTGACGAGTTCGCAGCAAGAGCAGCTTCAAAAACTCATGCTGTAGCATTATATGCTAGAAACTTCATTATGCCTAGATTAAGAGGCGTTACAATTGAATCAGACTATGACGTAGAAAATCAAAGAAGAGTACTTGTGGCTTCACAAAGACTTGGATTTGACAACATCGTTGCAGGCGCAGGTTCAGTAGTTATCAGAAACTACAAAAACGCTTAATTTTAAGCTAATCACGGTTTTCGTGGGGGTTCCTAAAATCCCCACAATTTTAATATGGCGGATTTAGTAACAGTACAAGATTATAAGGATGCAGAAGGGCTCACTGGAGCTAAAGATGACGATCGCCTAAATATTTTAGTCCCACAGATATCAGAACTAGTTAAAAGATATTGTGGAACAAGTTTTGTTGATTATTATTCTACAGATAAAACAGAAGTAGTAAATATTACAGAGAACACATCAGTTATAATAGTAAGTGAAAGTCCTCTAGTAAGTGTTACTTCAGTTAAAGAAAGAACAGGACCAACAGAAGCCTATACAACACTTGTTGTAAATCAGGATTATTATGTAGATACTACATTCGATGCTGTTAGAAGGGTTACTGGCAATGGAAGCAAAAGCTTTCAAAAAGGGTTCGGCTCTGTAGAAATCGCATATCGATCTGGCTACTCAGCTGTACCTTCTGATCTTAAATTGGCCGTACATGATTTAATTACATACTACTTACGAGACGAGCATAAGTCTAGAAGAACAATACAGGGAGCTACACTCGAGCAACAAGGCTCATCAAGTGTAAGGAACAATACTGATTTTCCAGACCACATTAAAAGAGTGCTTGATTTGTATAGAGTAGTGGTGTAGTGAGAAGTCAACGTAAAAAATACTTACAAGATTTTTTAAAGAGTTTTCAAGGTAGAGATGCCACAGGTATTGAACAAATGCGAATAACTATAAGAAGAGACGACTGGTTACATGCATTTAAAACGGAATCATTAAATAACTATAAAGGTCCCGATAAAGAAGCACTTGGAAAAGCTATAGATAAAACCTTTGATAAGGACTGGAAAGAAATTCAAGCAGTTATAAGAAAGTGGTATAGTAGTGGTAAACCTCGTACTTGGGCAAAACAAAGTAGAACATCTAAAGCTGGAGTTATAATCATTAAGGTTAAAAACACTAGTAAAGCTTCTAAGAAATGGTACCAAAATGCCGTTGTTAGTTTAAAGAGACCTTTAAATAAGTGGGCAAAAAAGAAAACTTATGTAAAAAGAATTATTGCGGAACATGGAAAAGAACTAGAAAGAGACCAACAATCAGGAGGTCAAATGGCTTTTCCAGGACAAGGGAATGTAGTGAATAGACCCGGGTCAGCAGGAAATAATATGCAAACTTCAATAATTAAAGCCATGAATGATACAGTAAGTAATGATGAGTGGTGGATATCTTTTCTAGTATCAGCAGTACAAGGTTATTTACATGCAAAGATTAATTCTAGAATAGATAAAAGAAAGACTAAGAACAGTATACATAGAAATCATTTTATCGAATTTATTATAGCTCCTAATACGAAGCAAGCAGGTACACCAGACAAAGAAGATGGAAAAGAGTTTGAGAGTGTATTTAGAAAGCATTTTAATGCATCACTTAAGAAGAAGATAAAAGCTATGAAGGATGGTAAAGTCCCTAAAAAAGAGATAGCAGCTTTCGCATCAGACTCTCCAGATATATTTGATGAGTTTTCTGATTTTGGTGATGATAAAGCAGTCGAAATCATGGAGCAAGAAGCAAGAAAGCAGATGCGTAAAGCAAATGCTCAAATGGCAGGAGTAGGAAAAGGAACAAAGACAAAGATAAGTTTCAGTAAGAATTTAAAGAATATAAGGGCAGAAAAGAAAATAGGAAAAGCTATAGAAGTAATGCGCAAAGGGGCAGACAAGATAAAAACAAGAACAGTTGCCTCACAAGTAGCCAGCCCTCCTATGAGTAAAATGTCTAAAGGTCAAAGAGCAAGTGCTCAAATGGGTCCAGGATTTAGAATGGATAAGGAAGGTTTATTAATTAAAAATATGATAAACAATATACTTCCAAGAGCTATAGAAGCAAACATGGGTTCTCCTAGATTGAACAATCAAACAGGAAGATTCGCAAGTAGTGCTAAGGTAGACAATGTAGTAGTAGGGCCAAGAGGAGGTTTATACATTGGATATACTTACCCACAACGTCCGTATGGAGTATTTGAACCCGGACATGGTAGAGCACCTTGGGCGAATCAGTATAGAGACCCAAGACATATAATAGGGAAAAGTATAAGAGAAATTATAGCAGTAAACATGAGAGGCCAAACGGTTTCAGGATTAACAAGGGAATTTGAATAATGCCAGAGCAAACAGCAACAAGATTATATACGACAAGAAGACAAAATATTGTTAATGCTTTGGTAGATGTTATCGAAAGAATTGATGGTACTGGTGAGTACCAAACTGCAGTTGCAGAGTGTAGTCCAAGACTTACATTCTGGGATGAGGTTAGAGAGTTTCCAGCAGTTCATCTAAATGCGGGTCGTGAGATTCGTTCATATGATGGTGGTGGATTTAAGTTTCGTTATCTTACTATAACATTAAGATGTTACGTAGAGGATAATGATGACGCAGTAGGAGCATTAGATGCTTTACTTGAAGATCTGGAGACAGTTCTTGAAGCAGAAGATCCTCTTACTTATTACGATAAAAATGGTGTAGCACAGAGAACTGTGCAAACCACAATAATTAGTATAGACACCGATGAAGGTGTTATGGATCCTTTAGGTATCGGTGAGATACTGATGGAGATCCAATACTAGAGAGTAAACAGCTACGATGAGTAATAATTTGTCAAGGCTCTTTACAAGAAAAAACGGAGAAAAAAATGGCAGACAAATTTTATTTTAGCCGAGATACCGAGGTCTATTTAATGATGGGTGTGAATGATGCAGGTTCTACTGCAGCAACTTCATGGAAAATACCAGTATTAGATGGATTTAGTTTCTCACAAGGCACAAACACAAGTGAAATTACTCTAGCAGAGATGTCGGATAGTGCTGGTAAAACTAGAAGAAGTAGACAAATGTTTACTGATTCTTATGCACCTGCAGAATGGTCTTTTCAAACTTATGTAAGACCTTTTAGATCAGTAGCAGATGCTACAGGTGGATGGGAGAAACATACAACTTTAATTCATCACGCAGTAGAGGAGGCTCTTTGGGCTAACTTTGCATCAGCACCTACATTTACTGCTTCAGTAGATGACACCTCTGTAGCAGCATGGAACAAAGGAGTTGACAATACTACTACCAGTATGATTGTTGATTTTGTTGATTCAGAAGTCGCAGCTTTAGGAACATTTGACTTGTTCTTTGAGATGGGCGGAGCAGCAGGTGGATCAGGTGTAACAGGACCTACATATTATAGATTAAAAAATGCAGTTGTAAATTCTGCATCTATTGATTTTGATATAGATGGTATTGCTACTATCACATGGTCAGGTTTTGCATCGATAATACAGGATTTAGCATCTTTACCGAGCACAATCACCAACGAGATTACAGAGGCAACTACAGGCACGAGTAACTTTATTAGAAATAGATTAACCCAATTATCAGTAACAAATACCTCTGATGCAAGTACATTCCCAGGCGCCAGTGGTGGTGTTTATAATGTAGTACTAACAGGTGGAAATGTGACTATGGAAAACAACATAACATATTTAACACCAGAAACGTTAGGAATCGTTAACCAACCACTAGGACACGTTACGGGAACAAGAAATGTATCAGGTAATTTTACATGTTACTTAAACAGAGAAGCAGGCGGTAGTGCCGACTTATTTGAAGACTTAATCGAAGCCACAGACAAAATTAACAATGGCTTTAACACAGTATTTAAAATAGGTGGAACTGCAGCTCCAAAGTTACAAATTGATTTACCAAATTGTCACTTTGAAGTACCAAGCCATTCTATTGATGATATTATATCATTAGAAACAAGCTTCCATGCTTTACCGGCTTCAGTAGATCCAACTACTGCAAACAACTTTGAAGCAAAAGTAACTTATACTGGTAGCTAATATTAACAAAGGGGGAGTAACCCTCCCCCACTTTTAACCAGGAATTATTATGACAGAACAAAAGAAAACAGTATCACTAGCGAGTTTATTAACTCCAAGCAAAACAGTAACTATAGACTACCCGGAGTTTCCAGGAATGACTGTAGACTTATGTTACTTAGCGAGAGAAGAATTGGTCAAATTAAGATCAAGATGTCTTTCTCAGAAATTTAACAAGAAAACAAGAGCATTTGAAGAAGTTTTAGACGATGACAAATTTTTAGTCGAATATTGCAAATCAGTAATCAAAGGATGGAAAGGACTTAAATATAAGTACTTAGAAAAAATGTTACTTGTAAACTTACAAGGTGTTGATAAAGAAGATGAGCTAGCATACTCACATGAAGATGCAGAGATACTAATGAAAAATGCATCAGACTTTGACACTTGGGTCACAGAAACAGTAGGTGACCTAGAAAATTTTACGCAGAGCAAGTAAGACTAATACTTGCAAAATTAGATGCGTTTTATAGAGAGGATATGTTACCTCTTGAAACATACTTAAGAATATGTGAACAAACAGGTGAAGAACCTGACCCGATGAAGATGCCTCCAGATAGGAGTGAGTTTCCAAAAGAAGTTCAGGAAGCATTTTTAGTTCACGATTTTTTACCAGACAATTGGATAGAAGGCGGATATATAGGAAAGAATTATTCCGCTTTAGAATCAATACTAAATATATTTGAAATTGAACAAAGACAAGTAGTATTGGTATTTCTTAAACATATAGAAGCTAGAAATACTACTAAAATTAACAAAGAGCTTGAACGCAAACGTAAAAGCACAGAGAAAAAAGGATAATGGCAAATAAGAAAAATCAAATAACCATTGAATTTAGTGACGGGGATACTCTAAAAGATCTTCAGAAGAAAGTCAAAAAAGCCGCAGGTGGTTTTAATGCATTAGCTACGTCTCAAAGAGGCGCCGATCGTGCAGGTAAGGGACTTACCCGACAATCCTCGAACCAAACTAAAAACTTCTCAAAAATACAACAAGGTATTAGTGGGGGTATTGTACCTATCTATGCTACCTTGGCTGCTCAAGTATTTGCTGTTACAGCTGCGTTTCAATTCTTATCTAACTCTGTAGACTATAAAAACTTAATTGCAGGACAAGAAGCTTTTGGTGCTGTTACAGGTACCGCATTAAAAACATATACAATGGGTGTTCAAGCAGCTACTGAAGGACAGTTAAGATTTTCCGAAGCAGCTCAATCTGTTGCTATTGGTACAGCCGCAGGACTATCTAGGTCTCAAATAGAAGAGATCGGTGTAGCTGCAAAAAACACCTCGCTTGCTCTTGGTAGAGACTTAACAGATTCATTTAATCGTCTCACAAGAGGTATAACAAAAGCGGAACCAGAATTACTAGATGAACTAGGTATCATACTTAGACTAGACCCTGCTCTTAGAGCTTATGCAGACTCAGTAGGTAAAACAAAAGAACAATTAAATCAATTTGAAAAATCTCAAGCCATCGCTAATGAAGTGCTAGATCAAGCTGAATCAAAGTTTGGTAAGATCGACGACATTATGGATCCTTCTGCTTTTGCCTTACAGCAATTCGCAGTAGCGTTTGACGATTTACTCAATAAATTTAAAGTAGGAATTGGTACAGTTTTACTACCATTATTAGGGTTTCTTGCTAATAATGTATATGCGCTTACAGCAGCATTAGGGCTTTTTGCACTCCCAATCGTTAAAACAATTTTGCCTAATTTTGATGCAATGGGACAAGCCGCTAAAGATAATATGGAAATCGCTACTAAGTCTGTAAAAACAGCACAGGGCGAGTTCGATAGATTGAACTTTAAAGATAATAAAACAACCAGAGATTCATCTATGACTGGCATTAATATGATGCGAGATAAAAAAGGACAAAAAAACATGTCCTCAATGTATAACCAGATGAACGCAAAACAAATAGCCTCTCACAAAAAAATGTTAGCACAAAAGAAAGGTGATTACATAAACTATACTCGACAAGAAAGACAAATAATGTTTAAACATCTAAAAGTGCAAGAAAGATCTTTAGCAGTAAGCGAAGGTAAGAAAAGAGGAGAGTACGCAAAAACAACAAGCTTCTTTAAACTACAACAAGCAAGAATGGTTTTAATGCAGAAAAACGCAAGTGTTATGATGGTCTCTGCTACTAGAATTGCTTCAGGGCTTATGACCAAACTATTAAGTTTTGCAGGTGTTCTTGGGGTACTAGCTATGATAGGTGCTGTTGTTATGGGACTGATAAATCACTTTAGAACAGTAAACGAAGACTTAGAAAAACTAAATGAAAAATTAGAAGAACAAATAAAAATGCAAAAAACTCTAAATGAAGAATTAGAGAGAATGAATGAGGTTAGAGCCCAAGGTAGAGTAAAAGAGGGACTTGATACTTCTATTCAATTTGGTAATATGATATCTTCTGCAGACATGGCAGGTTCTCTATCTAAAGCTAAGAAATTTAGGGAACAACAGCAAAAAATATTTGAAGACTCAGGTGAAGGAGGCGGAGGTTCATTTAGTATACAAGATAGCAAGGGTCTTGCAAAGGCAGAAAAAAACATGAGGCATTTAGAAAAGATGGATGCAAAATATAATAAAATGCTGGACAACTCCTCTGGACACCAAAAAAACAGAATACTTAGGCTTATGGGTTTTAACAACAAAGCAATGGATGAAAAACAGAAAGAAATAGAACAGCTATCAGTGCTTGTATTTGCTAATGAAAATTTACAGGAAAATTACGAAGGAAATATTAAAACTTTAAAAGAACTTGAACAAGGAGCAGTGGGGCCTCTAAAAGACACTTATAAAGACATGAGGCTTGAACTTCAAAAGAACGGCTCTTTAAGTGATGACCAAATTAAAAGACTAGGAGACGAGGAAAGAGCTTATGTAGGTTTAACCGAAAGAGTAAAAAGATATGGAGAAGTTAGCAAAAGTTTCCAACAATCTTTGCAAGGCATGGCAGGCAAAGGACTACCTATGCAAAATCAAAGAAAAGCTTTAAATGATATGATAAAAACTCAGGAAGCACTAATTGAAAAAACCAAACAGGGTTTAGATAATACTCCTGGCAGATCTCGTTCAAAACAACAACAAGCAGATAGAGCAAAAGCAGACCTTGCTTTAGGCGAGGATGAGCAACACTTAACAAAGTTACAACAATTCCAAGAAGAACTTGATGGAATTGTAACAAAGGAAAAAGAAATATTAACAACTCAACAAACGAATGCAAGAACCTTCTTAGACCATGCAAATGCAAGAACAATAGCAGAGAAAAAAGCAAAGATAGAAGCTACAGGCATGCTAAAAGTAAATGAAAAATTTACACGAGCAACCCAAGACGAAGCTAATGCTCGAGCCGCATTAAACGCACTAGAATTAAAGGGTAGTAGATTAAGGAGTAGTTTTAAAACTGAAGAAGCCTTAGAGGCTTATCTTAAAGCTGGAGGAGTGCTTGAGGAGCAAGTACTAGACGCTGAATACGCAGTAAAGCTTGCCGAAGATAAAGTAACAACAGTCACAAAAGAAGTAGGGGTTCAAAAAATACTAAATGCAGAACAACAAAAACAATTAGATATAGCAGCCTTAAACTTACAACTGAAAAAAGACACTCTCAATGAGAATTCAAAAGCATTAGCAGCACAGATAGGAAATGTTGGATTTAACAGTATGTATGGTGGAACAGGATTCGGGGCTCAAGCAAAGAAACTACAAGATGTAGAGCAGAAAAAATTCCAAATAGAAGAGAAAAGACTTGCTCTTGTAAATCAAAGAGCAGTACTAGAAAAGCAAAACTATGACGCAAATAGCGATGAGCAACTTGCAGAAGAAGCCTCAATTGCAAACAATGAGAAGAAACTAGACTTACTCAAAGCGCAAACAACAGCAGCTGAATTTGCAGCAAGTCATTTAGGTCAATTACAAATGAGCTTTGCAAAAGGTATAGAAGATATGTTTGTAGCAATTGCACAAGGTTCTATGTCAGCGAAAGAAGCATTTAAAGATATGGCATTAATGATGCTAAAACAAATGGCTCAAATCGCTGCACAGCAACTAGCATTAAAAGCTTTAGGATTTATGGGATTCCCAACTCCTTTGGCGAATGGTGGAATTATACCTATGGCAACTGGTGGAATTATTCCAAAGTATTCACAAGGTGGAATAGCAACAGAACCTACTTATTTAGTAGGAGAAGGAAGACACAATGAAGCTGTTGTACCATTACCAAATGGAAGAAGCATACCAGTAGATATGAGAGGCGGAAGCGGAACAAACAATGTAGCAATTAACGTAAATGTTGATGGAAGTTCATCAAATACTGCAGATGGAGAAAAAGGAAAACAACTAGGAAAAATGATGGAAGCAGCAGTAATGGAAGTAATACAAAGAGAGAAGAGACCTGGAGGAGTATTAGGTAGATAATGGCAACAGCAATATTTCAAAATGATGGAAGTAATATAACAGGTTTTTCTGCAGGAGTATCTGTAGATAAAGGATTTCAAAGAGCAAGTACTCCAAAAGTACACGCAGTTACTTTCGGGGATGGATATGAACAAAGAATCGCAGATGGAATTAATAATTTAGCTCAGGCTATGAATATAAGCTTTAACACTCGACCAAAAGCAGAAATAGATGATTTAGTAGCTTTCTTTGAAAGTTTAGGTGGAGTCACAAAATTTAGAATGACAATAGATGATACTAACGGAAATGAAACAATTAAAGTAGTATGTAAGTCATGGAATCAAACATGGGTATACGATAACTTCTATAGTTTATCTTGCTCTCTTGAAAGGGTGTATGAAGCATAATGGGAGAAAAAATACCAATAAAAGAAGTTCAAAAACTAGAACAGTCTTCAGGAATTGTAGATCTCTATGAAATTGAGCTAAATAATAATGCAAAAGCTTATATTACAAAAGCTCCAGATGGCAGTCTTCAAAACATAGAACTGTATGACTACGATACCCATACACAAAAAAATACTTATATACCTATTCCATTAGAAATAGAAGGAATTGATGTAACTACAAAAGGAGTATCCGCTAGACCCGTATTAACAATTGCAAACATTTTAACAGACTTTGAAAATGCAATCTCTCCCCTAACGTTTCAAGATTTAATAGGAAAGAAAATATATAGAAGAAGAACCTTACAAAAGTATTTAGTAGGAGAAGCTTCAGAAACAGCTTCTGGAGTTGCTCCAGTAGAGTTTCCAAGGCAGATGTGGGTAATAGATAGAGTAGAGCAGGAAGACTCATTAAGTATTGCTTTTGAACTAACAAGCCCTTTTAATACTGAAGGACTGGTACTTCCATATCGAGTAGTAGGACACAACGCATGTCCTTGGCAATATCAAGGAGCAAGCCCAGAAAAAACAGAGGAAAACAAAAGAGGTGGGTGTACTTGGCATAGTGAAAGTAAATTTATAGTTTCTAGTACAGCTTATCAAGTATATGTAAATTCAGATGATGAATATGTTGTTAATGGTGATGCAGGATTTACAACTTGGGCAGGAAGTGGAACTAAGGATAGTTATTATAAAACTACAACTACATTAGGAACTTCCAGCGGAGTTAGAAGATATAAAGCAGATGGTACTATTGATACTGGAGCAGATAACTCTACTATAAATAATTACTGGCAAGCAACAAGAAACACTAGTGTAACTCCACAGGACAATCACTCAGACTGGGCAAGAGTAAGAATACATAATAATTATTCAACTAGTGCTACATATTATGCTTATACTAATGACAAATTAAATGACTATGCAAAACCAACATCAGGCACAGAATTTTTATGGCAAGCAAAGATAACTCATACCAATAATGCACAAGAGTTTGGAAAATATTGGAAAAGAGGTGATCTATGTGGAAAAAGACTTTCTTCATGTCAGTGTAGATATGGGTTTAATCCTATAAATTTAGGAACAGCTACAAGTCGTGGAAAAGCAACTAAAATTACAACTAGAACATTGCCCTTCGGAGGCTTCCCAGGTGCAAGAAAATTTAAGTAGACTACTACCTGAAATATATAGTCATATGGCTATTGAAGCTCCAAGAGAAGGATGTGGGTTAATTATTGATAAAGAAAATCCAAAATTTATTCCACTAGAAAACATAAGTGGAGAAAAAGACCACTTTACAATTGACCCAAAAGAATACGTTAAGTATTCAATTAAATCAAAAATATTATATGTAGTCCATAGTCACTATGATCAAGATTGTTATCCAAGTGAGCATGACAAAAACAACTGTAAGGCATTAGGTATTCCATACTTAATAGTATCTTACCCAGATAAAAAGGAATTTATTTATGACCCACGTTAAATTATTAGGAGAGTTAGGAGATAACTTTGGTACTGAATGGCAGTGCGCAGGTAACTCTGTGCGTGAAATTTTAAAACTTATTGACTGTCAAGTAGACGGGTTTAAAGAATATATAGCAGAGTGCCACGATAAAAATATTGCATTTACGGTGCAAAATGGAGAAGATTTTATAGATGCAGACATAAATGAACTTGCCCTAAATAACTTAAAAGATACTGTAATTATATCTCCTGTACCAGCAGGGTCAGGAAAGGGTCTCGGAAAGTTACTAACAGGACTATTAATGTTAGCTGCAATGTTTTTTATGCCGGGTATGGGAGCCTTAACATCGGCTACAGGGGGTCTAGGAAGCACAGGAGCAATAACTCAAGCAGGTATGGCAGGTTTACACGCAGGAGGTACTCTTAATATAGCAACAGGAGCTGTAACTGGGTTAAGTGCCTCACAAGCTGCAGCGGCAGGTCTAACTTTAAGTTTAACAGTACCCGGCGCAATGGTCATGATGCTAGGAGCAAATTTAGCAATAGCGGGTATAACAGAAATGTCAGCTCCAGATGCTGGAGACATGACCTCAGACCCTTCATTTCTTTTTAATGGAGCAGATAACAATATAGAACAAGGACAACCTGTGCCAGTATTATATGGTACACTAAAAATAGGTGGAACTCCCGTCAGTCAAGGTTTTCAAACTGGAGAATTAAAAGGAGCTTCATTAAATTATAGCTCATCTTCAGTTTCAAGCACCTACTATGGAGGAACAGCCGGTACTAGTAGTAGTAGTGGTACTAAACGTGGAACAGGAGCCACGATGCACAGATAATGGCAAAATATACTAGCAAACCTTTCGGAACAAAAACACAAGGAGATAGGTCAACTCCAAATAAAACGCAAATTGCTGCTGCCTATGATATTCTTTCAGAAGGAGAAATTGAAGGACTAGCAAATGGATTTGCTTCTGTATATATAAATGATGTTCCAATTATTGACACTCTTGCAAATGAAATTGTAAAAAACAGGAATCTTGTTTTAAATACTACTGCAAATAATACAACTATATCTAGCTCTGTTTTTGGAACTATAGGTGTATTAACTAATAATAATTCAACTGGATTAAGTTTAGGTACTCGTTATGTTTTGCTCGAAAAAGCAGGTAAAAAAGGAACAGGTATAGCAAGCGCAACTAAAGATTCTAATACAATAACTACATCTTCTAGTTTTTTCACTTCAAGTCTTTTAGGGGACTTAAGATCAAAACCAATAAAAGGGTACATAACATTAGCAGGAGCAGGAGCAAATGGAACTGATTTAGTAACTGTAGGTACTTTTGTTAGTGCAACAGAAATTACTATAGAAGATTTAGTTGCAACTACTGTAAGTAATGTAGACATATTTACTGACCATATATCTAAAGTATCAAGTGTTTCAGGTAATGATGCAACTTTAAGTGTTGCTCCAGGAGTTAGTTTAACAAATGCAGCAGGTGTATTAACAGGTGCTATTACAACAGATGATAGATTAAAAAACTTATTTAATATTGAAAACTTACAATTTGGATTAAATACAGGAACATTAAACCAACCGCCAATTAGTATGAATACTTCTTTTGGGCAGGCTTCAATTATTGCTAGTCCAAATATAGAACTTGAACAAAACAATCTTCGTGCAAATGTAGGTACAACAGGTAACTTAGTAAATGCTTATAATAATGAGTTAGATGAGCCTTCTCAACTTGAAGGAACTTCTGCTGATACTCTTATGACTTCTGCATTTTTAGAAGTATCAAACCCTTCAGAAATAGATGAAGTACATTTAACTTTTAACTTACCTTCATGTCATGCAATAAAAAGTTCTTCTGGTGCAAAAGGTCCTTCTTTTGTTGAACTACAAATATTTTTTGAGTACTCTACCGATGGAGGCTCTAGTTATACATCAGAACTTGCTTTTGGTCCAAGCAATGATGACATTTTAACAAGATCTAGAGGACTGCATGTTTTTGCTAGAAGTCTCTCTGATTTACCAAACAATGGGTATATTAAACCTTCTAAAGCGCAGTATGCAGCATTTGTAGAAGAGTTTGTAATAAATACAGAAGAGTTTCAACCTTTTGATGATTTTAGAATTCGTGTAAGAAGAATTAATGATCTTAACTTTAAAGATGGTAGTTTTCAGCATAATAACTCTTGTACATTAACAACTGTAGAAAGCATAATAAAAGATAAACTTACATACCCACATACTGCATACGCCTTTACATCTTTTAACGCAAAAGATTATGAAGGTGCAGTACCTGCCCGTGCTTTTGCTTTAAAGGGAGTAAAAATACAAGTTCCTACTAACTACCGTACTAGAGAAGAAACAGGTGGAGCAGCAGCATATACTAGAAATGTTACTTCAGGAGCAACAGAAAGCTCATATCAAAACTGGGACGGAAATTTTAGAGGAGATATACAAACCTTTAATCAAGCTTCAATAAACCATGCAAAAGTATTTTGTGATAATCCTGTGTGGATTATGTATGATATGCTTACAAATAATCGTTATGGAATGGGTCAGTTCATAGATAAAAGCAATATAGATAAATATGAACTTTTTAGACTTGCTAAATACTGTGATGAAGAAATTCCAGATGGAAATGGAGGCACAGAGCCTAGATTCACTTGTAACGTTTACTTTTCAGAATCAGGTGAAGCCACTACAGTATTAAAACAACTTGCATCTATATTTCATGGAATGGGTCTCTGGGCAAATGGAGAGTTCACAGCAACAGCAGATCAGCCAAAACAACCAGTAGCATTGTTTTCAAAAGCTAATATTATTGATGGTAAATTTACTTATGAGGGTACAGGAGATAGAGTAAGAACTAATCAAGTTAAAGTTACTTGGAATGATCCAGAAGATAATTACAGACAATCTACTGAGTATGTAGAAGATTATGAAAGTATTGCAGAAACAGGAAGAATTATAAGGTCAGAGTCTCTTGCTTTTGGTTGTACCTCTAGAGGACAAGCTCATAGAATGGGTAAATGGAAACTCCTTTCAGAGAAAAATGAAAGAGAAACAGTAAGTTTTGAAACAGGTCAAAATGCAATAGGATTACTGCCAGGACAAGTTATAGCTATTCAAGATGCAGATAGAGACAGAGTTTCTTATGCAGGTAGAGTTTCAAATACAGGAACAAGATCAACAACAGTTATTCCTTTAGATAGAACAATTAGTTTACCTGCATATGATTCTGATTTTCCACCTGAATTAGTTTTAATGTACCCAAAAGGTGGTGCATATCTTATAGATGATGCTGCTACTATAGGTGGTGTGGCTTATGTTAAAGGTGATTTAGTTACTTCAATTACTTCCTCAACTGCAGCAGTAAATGAAGAAGCCAACTTAGAATGGACAGAAGAATTTACAACAGAAATTCAAACAATTACAACTTCAGCAGGTAATGTATCTTCTTTAACAGTTAGTTCTGCTTTTACGAGTGCTCCAGATACTGAAACAATATGGGCATTAAAGTTATATAACACAGATGGAACTCAAAAAGTTGGAACAATAAAAGAATATAAACTTATTGCGATAAAAGAAGATGAAGGTAAGTTTGGTATTGTAGCAACAGAATACCACAGAGAAAAATTCACAGAAATAGAGAGAGGATATGCATTGGAAGCTAGGCCAACAAAAGAGTCTGCAGACCCAGATGATGTAGTTCCAGCACCTAAAAATTTAGTTATTACAATAGAACCTATGGACTCAAGTGATGATACCTCGTCTACAGATATCTCTGGGGTTATTACAGGTAATAAAGCTACTCTTAGCTGGGATTACCCAGCAAATACAGATGGAAGTAAGTATAAGTTTGCAAATGGTTTTGAAATTGTGCATAATTTTAATGGAGAGGAAACTACAGAACTTGTTAACAGTGTAAACCAAAGTTTTACGATTAATAATATTTCTGCTGGTGCTTATAATATAAGACTAAGAACAAGAACAGCAATAGGATCTGTATCTCAATTTATTAAGAGAGACATTGAAATAGCAGAATCAGAACTTGTTACCCCAGGTGTTTCTAGGACTGAGTTAGTTCCTCAAGGTGGAACATCAAGTAGAAACCTTTTAGTAACTGGATCAGTTTTAGAGTTTAGTTCAAACAGTTATTCTTTTACAAATCCTAATGGTGTCACTTTTACAAATACCTCTAGTACTGAGGCTACATACAAACAAGACTTTAATGGAATGGGAACTGAAGCTTATTTGGTTTTTGATTCTAGTGAAAGTACAGATAAATTAAAAGCATTAAAAATTATTAGTCAAGCAGATTCGTTTCCCCCTGTAAGTTATTTTGCAGATATTTCTAGCTCTACTGAGGGACTAGCAACTACTTCAGGAACTATTACTATAGATAGATTTTCTAACCAAGTAGATGGTACAGGTACTTCATTTAGTACAGAACTAAAGGTAGGTAATTTAGTACAGATAACAAATGGGTCAAACACTACACAAGCAACTAATGGAGCAACTACAGCAAGTAAGTCAGTAACACTTTCCGGAACAAATTCAAATATTTCTGTAGGTCAAACAGTTACAGGAACAGGTATCAGTGGAGTTACGTATGTAGAAGCAATTAGTGGAACTTCATTAACTTTAGGGAATAAGCAAACTATTGCAAATGGTACAACTTTAACTTTCTCAGTTTACGAATCTTTTGCTAGAGTAAGATCTGTAGAGTCTAATACTTTAATATATTTAGAACAAATAGTACAAAGACCTTTTAGTTCA
>JACLAB010015619.1_pt1 | contig 16927 bp, 10 predicted proteins | sample 8027921 | NCBI WGS metagenome assembly JACLAB01 (sample SAMN15725117, study PRJNA655200) | protist metagenome | isolation source: fluorescence activated cell sorting (FACS) single amplified genomes of... | place: USA: West Boothbay Harbor, Gulf of Maine | collected 2000-07-19 | reverse complement strand
GCGCGACGTACGCGTTCGATCACACGTTTGAGGTCGAGGCGACGGTGCGCAGGGCGGGAAAGACGGGACACAAGGAGAAAACACTGACGCTGTACGTGTTGGCGCTGCCCGAAGACGCGACGCGCGGGCGCGAGGTGACGACGGCGACGGTCGGGGCGTGCGACGTCGATCTGGCGAAATACGTCGATCGCACGGAGGATGAGACGATAATGATCGACGTGGAGTGCGGCGAAGGGGTGCGACGGGCGGTGGGGACGCCGAAGCTTTTGATTTCCGTGCGCGCGAAGGAGGGCGGCGCGAACGCGGAGGGACGCGAGGGCGAGGCGAACGCGGCGAACGCGTCGCCGTTGAAATCACCGACGGCGAGCGAACGCGGGGGCGAGTACCAGTGGGCGTCTTCGAGGTTTCAGTCGGAGCAGGCGAGCTCTTCGCAGGCGGATCAAGTGGAGGCGTTGACGAGCATGGCGAGCATGTTCAAAAAGCGCGCCGCGCCCGTCGAGGAAACCTCGGTCGTCGACGACGTCGTCGACGAGGGTTCCGAAGCCACGGCCAAGGACGAAGCCGACGTTGAAGCGAATACGGCTCGAGCGGAACTAATCGTCGCGCGGGCGGCGACGCCGAAATCGGACGAATTTTCGTCGACGCCAGACGGCACTCCCGCGTTGGAGCAAGAAGATCCAGAGTTGACGCGAGCGCGCGACGAATTGTTTGGTGCGCCACCAAAAGATGCCGCGACGTCACCACGCGGTGACGTCGACTCCGATGGTTTCTTGCTCGATTCGGATCTGGACACCGAGGGCGAAGCGGACGAAGAGACCCCAGCGGAGTTCACTCGTCCAGTCGAAGAGTCGCCGGCGCGAGACGACTCTGAAAACGCCGCGGAGCAAGCGAGATTGGCCGAAGAAGAGGCGAGAATACGCGCTGAAGAAGACGCTGCTGTAGCTCGCATCGAAGCCGAACGCAAGGCATTTGAAGAAGAGGAGCGCCAGCTCGAAGAGCAAGCGCGACTCGAAGCTCAGCGAGCAGAGGAAGAAAGAGTTCGCGTCGACGAGGAAGCGAGGTACGCACGCATGGAAGCCGAACGCGCGCAAGCGGAAGAAGAAGCTCGAAGGTTGGCGGAAGAGGACGCGCTCTTCGCTGAAAATGCCGAGTATCAAAGACGCGCAGAGGAAGAGCAGCGCCTGCGCGCAGAGGAAGAGCAGCGCCTGCGCGCAGAGGAAGAGCAGCGCCTGCGCGCAGAGGAAGAGCGACGATGGGCTATGGAAGCCGAGGCTGAGCGCGCGCGCATCGAAGAAATTGAAAAGGCCCGAGCTCATGAAGCCGAAGCTGCGCGTAGAGCCGTGGAAGATGAAGCCGTGGCGGCGGCGCAAATCGCTTCGATTGCACAGCAAGAACGTCAACAGCTGGCAGAAGAGGAAGCGATTAGAGCCGCTCAGGAAGAAGAGGAGCGACAGCGATTAGAAGATGAAAATCTTCGCACATCTGAACACGAGGCTCGATTGCAAGAGGAACGAGAACTTCAAGCCGAAGAGAACGCGAAGGCGGCTGCACGCGGCGACATTGATGTGTACGCTGAAGCAGTCATCACCGAGGGCGCGTCATCTGTCTTATTTTCGGACTCTGCTGACGACGTGACTGCGTTTGGTACACCGTCATCGCACAGCGACGACGCGTTCTACACTCCAGCCACTCGCGGGACGCGTTTCGCGGATTCGGTGCTTAAATCATCTCGCAATCGCGATTTGGAACACGAGATCGTGAGTATGTCCATTTGTGATATTCTCATTCACAGCACTGCGGAGGATTCGAGCTTCACTACCGCTCTTGGTCTTCAAGAACGAATTGCGAGCGTGCGCGCCACGCTCGGAGAGCGCGAGTCTCAACTCGAGTTCAACAGAATCACGGACGCTTTCGGTGTCGCGATTAAAGGGGCGATGCATAATCCAGCACGACTCGTGTTCTTATGTGCTCAGCTTATCGCGCTGCGAATTTGCGTGGCCACGATGGATGACTTGGACACGCGCGACGTGATCGAACTCGAAGTCTTGGCTCGAAACGCCGCGTTTGAGTCGCTCTGGAAGCACACTTGCAGTGCATTAGTAAACCCTGGCGAAGTGACGGAAACGCTCGCACACTTCATGAAATCCTTCTGTGGGCCTTCGCCGAATGGAGATGGTGAGAAGATAGGTCGCGCCTGGTCTGCAATGTTTCAGCTCGCCAAGACGCGACTCGACATCATCGGTGGCGACGCCGACGACGCCGGCTGCTCTTCGCAACTACTATTGACGCAGCTCCGACAAGGCATCTTGAAGGAGATTATTCTTGCACTTGACAAGTCTGTATTAGATGCATTGATTCATCCGTCTGGCGATGCCCTGGCAAACCCGATGATACCCGGTGGCGGCGCGTTGACGTTTTCAGCGGGTGCCGAATTGAAGCGAGCAATTTCTGTACTCGCCAGCGTCGCCAAAGATCTCAACGTTGGCACGAGTACTGAATCGATCATCCCGAAACTCAGAGCCGTCGCAGATGTGTGCATGATTCCGAAGGACGCATTGATTGACGTCAAGCTTCGCACGGATATCGTGTGCGGCAAACTCACGGACGAGGAACTTGCCAGCGTCGTCTCGCGATTCCGCCCTGACGATTTCGCGCCCCAACCCGTGGACCCGGACGTCATCTCCGCCGTCGTCGACGCGGCGACGAATGGAAAGGGTGACACGCCCCCCGCGATCGGACCTTACACCCCAATGAGCACGGAAGGCGCGCCGTGGATCGCCAACTTGGCCCGAGCGCTCGCCGCTTTCGACGGCGTTTTGCAGTCGCGAGCGCCCGGTCCCAGCGCGCACGCCACGCGTTGGTCCCTAGTCACCGACGCTCTGCCTTAAGAAAAGCGATGAAGCGTTGAACAAAGGCGCGTCATTCACCATAGCGACGCGTTATTCTTGCAATTCCACAGCACCATCGTACCATCGTCGGCGCCGTCCCGTCCGGGCCGCCGCCCCTGCCCGCCCGTCTCGGCCCTCTACGCGGCACACCGCGGCGCGGCCGTTCCTAGCGCCCATCATGAACGCCTACCCGAAGAAAAAATGGGAGCCAGAGCTCAAGCTGAAATCCGCCAAGGTCTCGCGCACGGGTGACTTCACGAACGACCAAAACTTGAAGATTCGGTGGTACTCGTGGGAAGTACCGAAACCCAAAGCTATAATCGTATTCGCGCACGGCCTGGGCGTGTACGGCTCGTTCGAGATGCTGGCGAGCATCCCGCCCGGCACTCCGCGCGTGCACTACGCGTCGTCTTGGCCCGAGCGCATGAATAAGTCGGACGTGAGCTTGTTTTGCATCGATCACCAGGGCCACGGGCGAAGCGACAGCGCGTCGCCCGGAAAGCGATGCTATTTCCATCGCTTGGATGATTTAGTGCGCGATTTCGCGCGGTTTTGTACTTTAATACGTGGAGATGTCCCCGGAGTTCCGCTGTTCGTGGTCGGCACCAGTCTCGGTGGGTTCGTGGCGACGAAGACGGCGATGGAGTTTCCAGACGTCGCCAACGGGTTGGTCACGTTGGCGCCGATGTTGAGCTTGGATCAGTTGTGCAAGCGGCCGCTGAATCGCGTGCTGTTGCCTTTCACGACGTTGTTGTCGATGTTTATTCCAACCGTGCCTCTGGCGAAGACGGTGCGGAACACAAAGTTTCCTCTGACGCAACAAGAGGTCGAACAAGACGCGCACACGTGGCCGAGCGGGGTGAACAACACGCGCGTGCGCGTCGCCGCCGAGGCGTACCTGAGCACGCTTAAACTGAAAAAGGCTGGGGAATTAGAAAAGATCACCATGCCAGTGATTTCATTTCACGGCAAGGACGACCCAATGACCGATCCGAGCTCGAGCACGATGCTCATCGAGCGCGCGAACACAGCGGACAAGCACCTCGAGTGGGTCGACGACGTCTTTCACGACCTCTGCCACGAAAAGCCCACGTCCGATCACATCTGCGAAGACATCATCGCCTGGTGTATCGCCCGCGTCAACGGTCCAGTACCCAAAAAATCCGGCGACAAGCGATCGCGAGAGACCACTTACAGGGAAAACGGCGTGAGCGACCGCGACGCCGCTCGAGGCGCGACGACCAAGCGCGTCCGCGCCGCCGCGACGAAGACATCGACTCGCGAAGCGCCCGGCCGCCGGCCGCGTCCGCGTCGCGAGTCGCGTTGAGTCCATTCATCTCGCGCGCCGCGTCTTTTCGCGCGCGTCGTAGCATTCTTTCTCGTCATTCATAACATCTTGTATTCTCTCCGTCTCGCCCAGTCACCCGCCCAGATGCGCCTCGCTCGCAACACCCATCGGCCAGATCGTCACCCCGAGCCGCGCCGACGCGTCGATCGCGCGCCGCGACGACCGTGAAGACGCCAACGAACGTCATGATCGCCCGAACCGTCGTCGTCGCCGCCGCGCTCGCGCTCGCGGCGTGCCCGACCCCGATCGTCGCCGTCAAGTTTGGCGAGGATTTCACCGACACGCTGAAAAAGAAACCGGAACCGCTGAAGGGACCGACGTACGCGCGCGATTTCGACGGCACGCAGATATTCGCGGATGATTTATCGACCATGTACATGCACGGATTGACGTGCGGGGCGTGCATGGCGGTGCTGAACGAGACGAAGACGCTGTACGATCGCACGGAGGAGACAAAATTTCATCACCCGGACGACGTCACGGGAGGTTTGATGTACGATTACATGCACGAAGCGACGGAACCCGAGGACTTCTGCGATGGGAACGTGCTGGGGGAGAAGTATGGGTTGAATAATATCACTGGACACGTGGCGGCGGCGGCGTGGTTGCGGTTGCGGGCGGTGAGCCAGTTGCGCTTGCACGGTCAATACGAAGGCACGGAGATGGGCAAGCGAGCGATGATGTCTTTGAATGAGTACCGATGGGCGATTGATCTTGGATTGTTGGGATATGATTTGTTCTCTTTGCTCGAGGAGGACGAGGAGCGATTCGATCCGATCAAGCTCGCGGAGGAAAACGCGGTCGAGGTCGACGAAGACGACGAAAAGTATGACCAAAAAGTTGATACTCGGGAATTCATCGTCCGTTCGCTCAAGACGCATCCTTATCGCATCCCAAGACAGAAGATGAAGCTCGAGCAAGTGTGTTACGACATCGTCAAGAGTCGACCTTACATTCAAGCGCTGCTCCACCAGAAATTGCGCCGCGATCGCCACTACGAGATTTGCCACGCGCTGAAAAAGTGTGTCTGGAAAACACCACAAGAAGTGCGAATCATCGAGCAAGCCCGCGAGGAAGCGCTCGAAGCTTACATGGAAGCACTCTTAGAAGAAGGTGAAGACCTGTTCGACGACGAAAAAGAAGGAAAAGAGAATGAAGACGAGGAAGGAAAGGAATTATAAAATGCTTTGCTCATTGTTTCAATCGGTACTGTATCAGCGTTGATGTGCGCATGTTTGTAACACCATCCGAATTTTGCCGCGATCGCCTACCTGTCTCTAAGATACCGCCAATAATGGTTCGTGTACTTGTGAATGTTGAGCACGATGCGATTTTTATTGGCGTACACCCTGTACGAACAGCGATCAACGATGACGTTCTTGTAGAGCTTGCGGATGAAGAAGCGATAAGCTTTTTGTTTACCAAGCGCCCACATCTCTAACGCTCGATCTTGAAAGCACACGTAAACATCGCGCGCAAGAATGGCCTCGGGAATTTTCAAACGAATCTCCGCCCTCATATCTTCTTCGTACATTTCGTAATTGTCCAACTCGACGCGCTCCATCGCGGCGCCAGCGATCAAGCTTTCAATATCAATCAAACCTTTGTCCGCGAGATCAGGTGGGAGCTTTTTGAAGCGATCGAACGTTTCACCTCTATCCGGCGTTCGCTGTGCTTCACTGCTCGTTTCGGCGACTTGATACGGGTTCTTATTGCGCAATATCGCCGTCTCGTGTTTCTTCATTGCGTCGACGACTTGCTTCGCCGCCATTCGATGCCCCACGGGGAGGTCTGCCCCGGGACCTATGGTTAGCGAGGCGTACGCACCCAACACGTACATCGACGTTCCTGGCCATCGACAGCCTCCACCTCCGCCTGCAGCCGCGGTTTGTCCTTTGTCGTGCGCACATTCAATTTTTTCCTCCGCGAGCGCAGGGAAGCCTCGAGCGATTTCTACGGACGTTGTCTCCACGAGCGTGCGGAGCGCTGGATCTTTCGCCAGGTCCACGAATTCACCACACGCTAGCCATATCTCATCGTGTGTAGATGTGACTTCTTTTTCGAAAATGGCGAGCGCTGAACTATCGGGCTCGATTCCTTCGTCGCGATACCTTCTGTACATCGCCGACTCGAACTCCACTTTGGCTTCATCCGTAGGCGCCGATCGAACGCGCCATTTCTTTTCTCTGTCGCTCCACACGGCGCCATTCAACACGCGTTGCTCCAGAACTCGAAGATTATCAGTCTTTAAGGCTGCATCTCGCAAACGACGGTGCGTGTGCTCGTTCACGCTCGCCTTCGACTTGAAGGACTCGAGCTTGTTGGCGCGAATTTGCGCGTCGGCGCACGCGTGAAATTCGTACAGTCCTTTATTCCCAAAATACTTCACGTCGCATTCAAACTCACTCACGGTGATTTTCCTTCGGCACATCAGCGTCACTACCTTGGCGCCGCGCGTCTGCGCAGCGAGCGCGAGCGTCGCCGCCGTCGTTCCTCCGCCGACGACCAAGATGCACTTTCCTCGCGCGCAATCAGTGGCGCTCATATCCACGTCGGCTGCGTTCATGATTCCACAATCGATGCTTTGGCGGTCGTAAGACGCGTTGTACTTTGCGTACGACGCTTTCGCTTCCAGGACCCAGGACGGAACTAGCGGAAGGGAAAACTTCGGCGTCCACACGCATCGCGCGGCGAGAAACGTCTTTCCGGTGTCGAGCGTCAATAAAATCGCGCCGCACCGCATCATATCCACCGCATCACGCTCGTCCTGGCCCACGCCAGCAGCGCCTTCGCTCTCGTCAATTGCTTTGAACGCGTCACGAACCTCTTCCGACGTCTCGTCGCACCACCGCACGTCCACGACGGTGCCTCGCTCCACGCGCACGCCACCGAATCGCTCCGCCACCGTCTTCGCGCAGTACTCCGCGAACACCCTCACACTCGGCACTCCCGCGAACCCACTACCCGTCCGCACCACATCGCGTTTCTTCCCCAACGTCTCTATGTACCGCTCGAGTCCACATGCGTTCTCAAACGGCACTTGCGTCGTCGTCGATCTCAAGTGCGTCGCCCCCAGCCTGAGTTGCGTCCTCGCGAACGAGTACAACCACGCCCCCGACGGGTCGATCACCACCGCTCGTTCGGCGCGATCTCTGCTCAGCCTCGACAAGACGCTCAAACACGCGCGTCCACTGCCGACGATCGCGAGCTCGCACCGCTCGCACGCCGTCGCCATGGCGAAAACGCCCGCCCCGTCCCGTCGAACCCCACGAAACCACCTCCTTCGCGATCGTTCGCGGTCGCGCGCGCCCGACCGCGCGTTCACACGACGTCTGCGCGCGCCGCCCGACGCAGCGCGATTCCGCGCGCGATTTTCGTCGCGCGTTCGGCGCCGCGCGTGCGAACCGCGCGTCGCGCTCTGCCGCGTCGCGTCGCTTTTTTCGAGCGTTTCATCGAGCGTTTTTCTATCGAAAAAGTCAACGAGGCGTGGATGTGCGATACGCCCGACGCGACGACGCACAACGACGCGCGCGACGACGCGTAACGAACCGGCGAGGGAACGAAATAAAATAAACAGGCGCGTGGCGCGATGCGAGACGACGCGCGCGCGAGGATGGATGCGGTGCCGCGTCGAGAGTCTCGATCTCGGATGCGCTTTTTCTCGACCGACGCGAGAGCGTCGAGAGCGTCGACTGACGCGGTGATCGCGCCGCGCGCAGACGAATGATGGTCGGGATGCGATTCGGCTCGACGGAGTTTCGACAAAAGTACGACTTCGTCGCGCAGTTGACGCCCCGAGGACGGGGCGAAGATTTGCCGCCAGGTGAGCTTTTATTTCAGCGACTCCAACATCGGGCGAGACGACTATCTGCTTCGCGAAGTGGTCAAATCAAAGCGCGAGGGACACGATGGAGCGGTGGAATTGGCGACGATCGCGCGGTTTCAGAAGATGCGAGAGTTGCTTGCGCCGTATGGTGGGTACGACAATTTCTCGGCGATGATGCCAAAAGTGGCCGAAGCGCTCTCGCAGTCAGACATCGTGGAGGCGTGCGAAAACGGAACGCGGGTGAAGAGAAAATCTTTGACGATCGATGGGAAGGAGCCCGATTTTTCTACGGATGAAGGCATGCTTCAATACCGTCAAGCGATGATGCTTGAGCTCGATAAGCGATACGTTTTTGCGAGCCCGTTCTCGAGGCACGCGACGATGGATTCGATCCGAGCCTTCTTCGACGGCGTCGGCCAAGTCAAATCGATTCGCCTGCGACGACACACGGCTAGTAAAGATTTCCGTGGAAGCGTTTTCGTCGAGTTCGCGACGGAGGAAGAGGCGAGACACGTCGCCGCGCGCACTGATTTGGTGCACGAGGGCGCGAAAATTGAGCTCGCGATGAAGTCTGATTACCTCGAGAAGAAGAAGGTGGAGTCGCTCTTACAAAAGGAGAAGCGCCGGCAAGAAGCCATAGCGCGGGGCCAGGATCCGGAGAATATCCCGCCCGAACCCGAACCTGTTTACGTGGGCAAAGTTCCTGAAGGCTTCGTTCCCGGCCGAGGCGGCGGACGAGGCGGCGGACGAGGCGGTGGACGAGGCGGCGGACGAGGCGGCGGACGAGGCGGCGGACGAGGCGGCGATCGAGGTGGCGATCGAGGTGGCGATTTCGGTCGCGATGGTCCCGGTCGGGGTCCTGGATTCGGGTACGGTGGTCCGGATCGCGGTGCGCCTCGCTTCGGATTCGGCGCTCCCGGTCCCCAACGACCCGGCCCTCCACAGCGCTTCGGACGCCCATACTGAACGCGAATGAAATGACGCGAAATGTCGCTTGATGTCCGATTAATGTTTTGCCTAACGAAATGAAAGCTCATGTCTATGATATAATACCGCGCGTCGCCGCACCACCCGCCAAAAGAATCGATTACTTCATTCTCAACCCGAGGCCCGACATGACCTTGGAGTATTCGTTGAAGTCTCTCTTTTTGAGGTAGTTTTGCAGGCGGCTACGCTGACCCAAGAGCTTCTTCAACCCACGCTGCGTGGCGTAATCCTTCTTGTTCTTGATCAAGTGCGCGGTGAGCCCTTCGATGCGCTTGGTGAGGAGCGCGATTTGCACCCCCGAGCTCCCGGTGTCGCTCGCCGACTTTTGGAACTCAGCCATGTCCGCCACCGCCGGGCGCGTGCGCTTATCCGCGGCGACGACTTGCAACGCGCCGCGTTGGTGCGTTTGCGCCCGTCGCGGAGCGAACGAGCTCGAGGCGTTAGCCTTGGCAGCTGCGCGCGAGAGTCAATTTCGGGTCAGATAAGAGGGTTCTAGGGTCAAATGTACGCCCGCGCGCGACGCACGCGCCCACGCGCGGCCGCCGTCCTCGACGCGCGTCGCGAACGACGCCGACGTATTTCCACATCCAAATCCATCGCGCGCCGTCGCGCGCGCGCCGTCGCGCGTCGCGCATCACCGCGTCGCGCGCGTCGCATCGCCGCCTCGCCACGTCGCCATCGCCGATGCGCGCGCGTTCGATCTCGTCGCGCGCGCGCGTCCCGCGCGGCGCGTCCCGCGCGACGCGACGCGACGCTCGAATTTTCTCGCCGTCGAGACGCACCGATACGGGTCGTGGAGAGCGTGAACATCGCGCGTCGTGGTGTGCGGCGCGTCGCGTCGCGCTCCCGAGGGTCGGACGGCAGTCTCGAAATGTGAGTCACCACACGGAACACAAAAAACGCTCGCGAAAAAATTGACGACGACGGTAACGCTCGACGTCGTCATCGCGCGTCGCGATGCGCTCGCCCGCGTCCAAGGCGCGGCGGTGGGTGCGCGACGGCGACGACGCGGTACCGATCGCCGTCGAGGCGCGGTCGCGAGGAGAGAAGGAAGAACGGCGACGAGGAACGGTGGTTGATGCGTTGCGAGACGGGTCGGATGATTTGCGAGACGGGACGGGATTTTACATAGACCCACGACACGCGCCGAGGATGGCGTGGGATCGAGCGAGCGTGGTGTTCGTGATGTTTAACATGATTGTTTTGCCGTTCGACGCGGCGTTTTGGGCGAGTGCGCCCGCATCGGTGGGCGTGCGCGCGACGCGCGGGGTTGGGTATTTCATCGACGCCTTTTTCGGCGTCGACGTCGCGCTCAATTTTTACACGGCGTACTACGACGCGAGCGATCGTTTGGTGAGATCGCGGAAACTCATCGCGCGTAATTACATTTTCAGTGGTGCTTTCTTCGTCGACTTGTGCGGAAGTTTTCCGTTTGAAGTCGTCATGAAAAGTTCGTCGGCGGGTCTCCGTTCCGTCGACGTCCGACCGCTCGACCCTCCCGCTTTTTCGCGCGCGTCCGACGCGTCCGACGCGGACGTTTCGTGCGCTGACATCGTTCGCGCGCTCGCTCGCATCGAAGACGCACTCGCGGACGCGCGTCGCGAGCGTCGCGTCGCGCGCGCGCTCTAAACCTTCAATGTGCGATGCGCCACGTCTGATGAAGAGCGCCGAAAAGCGTCCCGCCGCCGCCACTCTTCGACGCGTCGCCATGCGCGCGTCGTCGCGCGCGCCCGCGACGCGTTGTCGCGCGCCGACGCGCCTCGCGACGACGCGACGCGCGACGACCGCGCGCGACGACCGCCGCGCGACGACGCGCCGCGCGACGACGACCGCGGACGCGGACGAAGAAACCCAAGACGCGCAGGCTCGAAAGATGGCGATCGAATTCGCCGTCATCGCCGACGACACGCGCGCGGTCGAGGTGCAGGTGCTGTCGGTGGCGAAGAGCGTGTTCTACGCGCGATACGTCGTGCTGGCGACGGCGTTCAATCGACCGCAGATGAACGCGTGCTGCGCGAAGATGCGAGAACTGGCGAACGAGGCGTACGGGTTGACGGTGCCGAAGAGCGCGGCGCGGGTGGGGGATTGGGCGTGTTTGGACTGCGCGGACGTCGTCGTGCACGTGTTTTCGCCGAATTCGCGAACGCATTACGATTTGGACGGGTTGTATAAGGGCGCGGAGCGCGTTGAGTTGCCGTTCGTGACGGAGACGCGAGGGGGGAGCGAGACGGAGGACGAATTCGAGCCGTACGACGAAGAAGAAGACGAAGAAGACGACGAATTCGAAGTCTTCGAGTGAGCGTCGCACGCGATGTAGAGTAGACGTTAAGTAATATTGATTATCGCGCTTGTAAGTTCACGCGCGGTCGCGCGGGACGAGACGCGGCGCCGTCTCGCGCCGCGCGTCCGTAGACGTCGTCGCGCTCGCGCGCGCGCGCCGCACAGCGCGCCTCGCGCGTCGTCGTCGCCGTCGTCGTCGTCGTCGTCGTCGTCATGTCGATCGACCGCGAGCGCACCGTCGTCGCCGTCGTCGTCGCCGCGCTGTTCGCCGCGCACGCGCGCGTCGTCGGTCGCCTCAAATCTCGACTCGCCGCCGCCTCGACCGAAAAGCAGCGCTTGCAATCGATCCTGCGCGTCCGCGACGTCCCTAAGACCACGGGTATGTTCGCGCCGATCGCGCGCGCGCGCAGTGCGTTTTCTCGACGCAACGGCACGCCGCGACAGGGCGGCGCGCTCGTGCCTCGGGCGCGGTGCGAGGTAAAGATGGAGGCGCGCCTGCCGCGACACCTGCTGGAAGGCTTGGACGAGTACACGCACTGCTGGGTGATTTACGTGTTCCACGCGAACACGAATTTAGCGGGGACGAAGACGGGGGGGGCGGCGAAGGGAAAGGTGGCGGTGCCTCGATTGGACGGAAAGCGCGTCGGGGCGCTGGCGACGAGGACGCCGCACAGGCCGATTCCAGTCGGGCTGTCCGTCGGGACGGTGGAGAGCGTCGACGCCGAGCGAGGAGTGGTAGTGATAGGAGGGATTGATTTAGTGGATGGAACGCCGATTTTGGATATAAAGCCGTATGTGCCGTTTTGTGACTCGATCGCGAGCGCGAAGGCGCCGGATTGGGTCGGGAAGGAAGCGGTCGGGAAGGATGAACCGTTGAAAATTATTCGAGTCGACGTCGCGGAACGCGCCGAGGCGCCGTTGGCGAGTTCATACGCTCGAAGCGCGGCGGCGAAGACGCTGTATCCCGATGTCAGCGCGTTTGTTGAATTCTGCAAAGAAGTGTTGTCGTACGACATTCGTTCCATTCGCGAACGCAACGCAGACGTGGACAAGCGAAAGTTTGACACGTACAGGGTGATTTTGTGCGACGTGGAGATCGAGTACACCATTAGCGAGGAACGCAAAGTCGAAATTACTGGCGCCAAAGCGGTCCCTAGAGAGGTTTTTGATGATTGGGAGCGCGCGAAAGTCGAGCAGCAGGCTCGTGAGGCGTTGGGAGAGCATCCAAAGCCGAAGCATTAGCGAGATAGTCATAGCAGGGCGATTCTTTGTGACAATTTCTAGAGTAACATCGTCATCGGATCTTCTAAATAACACTTGAAGGATTGAAGCCACTGCGCCCCCACGGCTCCATCCACGACGCGATGATCGCAGCTCAAAGTCGCGCTCATTACCAAGACTTCCTCGTAGCCGCCCTCTGCGTTCTTGACGACTTCCTTTCTAGCTCCGCCGACGGCGAGGATCGCCGCTTGCGGCGGGTTTACGATCGCAGCGAAGTTCTTCACGCCGAACATGCCGAGGTTGCTAATGGTAAACGTGCCTCCAGTCATGTCCTGGGGCGTGAGAGAGCCGCTGCGCGCGCGGCCGGCGAGCGACTTGACTTCGGCGCTGATAGACTTCAACCCCAGGCAGCACGCAGATCGCACGATGGGCACCATCAGCCCGCGCTCGGTCTGCACCGCTACAGAAATATCAGCTTTTTTGTACTTGCGAATCTTATCGCCCAACCAGCTGGCGTTCACGTCCGGCACCGCGAGCAACGCCTTGGCGCTCGCCTTGACGATGAAATCGTTCACGCTAATCTTCGCCCCTTCCGCAGCCTTATCATCAGCGAGCTGCTTGTTCAACGTTTCACGAATCCCCATCATGTTATCCAAGCGCACGTCTACGGTGAGATAGAAATGCGGCACTTGCTGCTTGCTTTCCGTCAAGCGCTCCGCGGTGACGCGCTTGATGGCGCTCACGCTCACGTCTTCGAAATCCGGGAAAAACTTGGACAACGGATGTTCCGCCACAACCGTGTGCGTCACCGCCTCACTCGCGCTCGACGCGCGCGCCGTGAGCACGTCCTCGGCGATCACGCGCCCGTTCGGCCCACTCCCGCTCACGGTCTCCAATCGCACGCCTCGTTCCTCGGCCAACCGTCTCGCCAGCGGCGACGCGAACACCCGTTCCCCGCTCGCGCGCGCGCTCATCCGCGCCGTCGCGCGCGTCGACGCCCTCACCACCGGCATCGTCACCGCCGTCTCCACCGCGCTCTTCGCCGGTTCCGTCGTCACCGTCTCCGTCGCTTTATAATCCTTAAACGCCGCCACCGCGCTCGCCTCCTCGCACATCACGCACACCGGCGTCCCCACCTCCACGTCCGTCGCTCCCTCGGGCACCAGGATCGCCGCCAGGTACCCATCATCCGTCGCTTCCATCGCCATCGTCGCCTTATCCGTCTCCACGTCCGCGATCGCGTCGCCGGCTTTGATTTCATCGCCGATCGCGCGATGCCACCGCGCGATCCCACCGCGCTCCATCGTCGGCGACAGCGCCGGCATCGGCAGCACGACGTGCTCGGGGAGCGTCGACGACGACGACGCGAATCGCGCGCGCGCGGACGCGTCGAGCGCGGCGCGCGCGGCGCGCGCGCGCGAGGACGCGTCGACGGTCGCGCGCGCGAACGTCGAGGCGCGCGCGCGCGACGACGACGACGACGACGACGACGCCGGCGCGGGCGCGCGCGCGGCGGCGACGACGGCGCGAGCGAGCGCGCGACGCATCGCGCGCGCGTCGCGGCGAGCGTCGATCGGGCGACGCGCGAGGACGTGTGCGGACGACGCGTCGGGCGCGCGTCGCGTCGAGGGCTACTCCCGGGTGTTTCGGGCGCGCGCGTCGTCGCGCGCCGCGCGTCCGACGGCGCGGCGCGATGATCGATCGAATCTACGCGAGGAATACGCATCGCTAACTACGCTAGAGCTAATCTACGGTCGTCGCGAACGCGCGCGCGTCGCGCGACGATTCGGCGGCGGCGCGCGCCGCGAGCGCGCTACGCGTCGGCGACGGCGCGGCGACCCGGCGGTAACGCCGGTTTCTTCCGCACTATCGGCGGCGCCGGCGGGTCGTCGTTCGCGCGCGCGCCGTCGCCGTCGCCGTCGCGCGTCTCTCTCGGAGCCGCCGCCGCGGGCGCCGCGCGAAGCGTCGTCGCCGCCAACCGTCTCGCGACTTCGGACGCCGGCGTCGCCGCCGCGCCCACGCGCACCGTCACCGCCTCGCTCGGATCGAACTCCACGAATTTCGGCGCCCTCGCCGCGACGTCGGACGTCGACCGCGCGTCGAGGTCGCCGCGCGCGTCCCGCGCCGCGCGTTCCCGCGTCCCGACCGCGTCGCCGCCGCCGCGCGCCGCCGCGCGCACCTCTCCCGCGTTCGCCAGCGCCACCCCACTCGTCGTCCGCGCCAGCGCCGCGCGCGCGACCGCGACCGTCGCGCCGCGCTCGACGTCCTCGATCGTCGCCACCCCGGTCCAGCGCTCGCGCTCGACGACGACGACCTCGCCGTCGCCCGTCGCGAGCCGCAGTTTGAGCGTGCGACTCGCGCGCGCGTCCTCGCGCGCGCGCGCGCCGCGCGCGACGTCGCGCGCGTCCACGACGCGCAGCGCGACCTCGCCGTCGCCGTCGCCGTCGCCGTCGCCGCGCGCGACGCCCGACGGACGCATTGTGCGGGCGCCGACCGACGCGCGGGGCGTCACAACGCCGCGCGCGATGCCCGCGCGCGCGCCGGCGAGGACGCGCGCGCCGGCGACGAGCGCGGAGACGCGCGCGAAAAGCGCGACGCGCGCGCGCGGAGACGCGCGCGACACGCGCGGCGCGGACGCGCGCGATGATGATTTAAACGAAAAAGATGACCGTTCGGACGACGACGACGACGACGACGACGACGACGCGTGCGACGACGCGTGGGGCGTCGCGCGCGGCGAGCGAGACGTGCGCGCGGGAATGATACGCGTGCGGAGCACGGTGCCGCTGATCGTGAGCACGCTGTGCGTGGTGGTGACGGCGCTCATCGCGGTGTGCGCGCAGAGCTGGCACGTGCGCGAGACGGCGATGCGGTTGGCGAGCGTGCGATTGAGCGCGACGAGCGTGAAGCTCGGACCGACGACGAGACGGTTGACAGCGCTCGAGGATGCGGTGAGGAGATTGGAGAGCGAGAAGGCGAGCGTGCGCGCGGTGGATGGGGTGAAGGCGACGGTGGAGGCGGAGCGCGCGGCGAACGCGGCGAACGCGGCGACGACGACGACGGACGCGAAGGTCGTCAAGACGGAGATGAAGGCGGAGTTGAAATCGGTTTTGGCGCAGATTGATGCGTTGAGTAAGCGACAAAATAGTTTCGTGACGACCGCGGAGCTTAAGAAGAGCAGTGGCGCTCTCAAGGCGGAGCTCGCGGAACTCGAAAAGACGGCCGCGGCGCTCGAAAAGAAGCAAGCGAACTTCGCGGCCAAGACGGAGCTCGCGTCGCTCGAGAAGACCACCGCGGCGCTCGACAAGAGACAAGCCAATTTCGTCACCAAAGCGCAGCTTCAAAAGGTGAACGTCGCGAACGATCTCGCACTGTCTGCTGAGCGCTTACGAATCGACGACGCCATCAAGGAGGCCAAGTCGCTTCGAGACGCCATCGACGCCGTATCCAAGAGCCAGGACGTCTTCATCACGAATACTACTCTCCGACGAGTGGAGTCACAAATCGAAGCGCTGAAGAAGATGCAAGCAAAGAAGGGATTCTTCTCAACACGGCCGAAAGGGCCGGTCGTTTCCGACGAGCAGATTGCGATGCTCGAGGCCACGGTTGCTACTTTTGCGACGCATTTGGCGGATTTGGAAAAGAACCAAGCCGACTTCGTGACCACAGCGCAACTGCAAAAGTTCGAGGGCGCTTCGGAGGAAATCAAGTCGCTCCAGAGGGAAATTCACGTTGTTTCCAAGAAGCAAGCCAACTACGTCAGCGTGGCGCAATTACAAAAGCTCGAAGTGGTGACGGATGAAATTAAATCGCTGCAGAGTGAGATTTCGGCGCTCGCTAAGACGCAAGACGAGTTTGCTATTCTCAGCGCGAGTCTTAAGGATGTTGAGAGTAAGATCGCGGCGTTGGCAGATGGGAAGAAGAAGACCGGGCTCCTCTCTAAGCTTTCGAAGAAGACAGACACCAAGGTCACCAACAAGCAACTTGTTGAGCTCGAGAACGCTGTCGCGACGTTGGAGAAGACTCAGACGAAATTCGCTTCGCTTGCGAGTTCACAGATCAGCACGTTGGAGTCTACTCTTGATGCGATTTCGCAGCAGCAATCCAGTGCGCTCACAGCTGCTGATTTGAAGAGTATTCAAAAGGCCATCACGGCGCTGGAGAAGAGTCAGGAAAGTTTCGCGACGACTGCACAGCTACAGAAAGTGGATGCATCTCGAGAGATCAAGGCTTTGGAAGAAGCTTTAGCGGAGATTCTACAGAGTCAGCATTCGTTTGCGAACTCGACTGCCGTCGAAGAGCTTGAGACGAAAGTCATGGCACTCGAAGCTCGACAAAACGAAAAGCGCGGTGGGATGTTCAAGCGAAGCGCGAGCA
>JACLAB010015442.1_pt1 | contig 16937 bp, 12 predicted proteins | sample 8027921 | NCBI WGS metagenome assembly JACLAB01 (sample SAMN15725117, study PRJNA655200) | protist metagenome | isolation source: fluorescence activated cell sorting (FACS) single amplified genomes of... | place: USA: West Boothbay Harbor, Gulf of Maine | collected 2000-07-19 | reverse complement strand
AAGAAAAAGAAGAGACGAATCGTCCTCCTCTTCAAAAAACTGGAGTTTCGAGAACGACGACGAGAAGATCTCCTCCTCTTAAGCGTCGTCGTCGTCGTCGTCATCTTCCACGCGTCATATACTTTGTCTTTGTCTTCTTTTTCTTCTACTTTTAATGCGGATTCATCTCTTTTGTTTGCCTCGAGAAAATACTCAAATCAAAGCAAAGACAAAAAAGAGCAGACAAAAGAGGGGAATAAAAACAACAAAAACTTTTCTTTTCTTAAAAAAAAGATCCTCATTATTGCAACGCGCACAACACACACACACACGCATACTTAAAAAGACAACAACAAGGAAAACCATTTACGCTTTTGTCGAGAGGTATAATAATAATAATAATAATAATAATAATGTCTGGAATAGGAATGATGGACCCGGCGTTTTTCGTCGGACGAAACGAGCTCGTCTTGTGGGTGAACACTTTGTTGCGGATGAAAATTCAAAAAGTCGAACAGTGCGCCTCGGGGGCGATTTATTGTCAAATCATGGACGCCGCGCATCCAAACATCGTTCCGATGCACAAGGTTTCCTTCCAAGCCAGAGCAGAGCACGAGTACGTGCAAAATTATAAGGTGTTGCAAACCGTGTTCGATAAGCTGAAGATTGCGAAGAATATTGAAGTAGAAAAGTTGTGCAAAGCGAGGCCGTTGGATAACTTGGAGTTTTTGCAGTGGATGAAACGGTATTTCGACGTGACCGTGGGAGAGGCGACGGACGGGTACGACCCGGTGCAACGACGAATGGCGAGTAAAGGAGGAGGAGGGGGAGGACAAAATATGAACTCGATATCGTCGACGTCCTCTGGCTCGATTGCGGCGGGTTCTAAGAAACACCAAACGACGACGGCGAAACGCCAACCGCAAACGCGCGATATCGATAGCACTCTTTTCGCTTCAACGACGACGACGACAAAACACTCGAACCAAAATAACAACGACGCATTAGCACACACGAATAACAACAACAACAGAAAAAACAACAACGCCGAAGTCGCAGCAGCAGCAGCAACAGCAGCCATGCGAGAAGATTTAGCGTCTCTACGCCTGGAGGTTGAAAAAGCCGAACGCGAGCGAGAGTTTTATTTCGAAAAGTTGCAAGACATCGAGTTCATTTGCCAACGACCGGAGTTTGAAAACGAAGTTTTAGCCAAGTGCATAGAGAAAATTTTATACTTTACCGAAGGGAAACCGAGCGTGGAAGATATCATACTCGAGTGCGGAGGCAAACCAATCGTAAATCTGGCGGCGAAGAAGAGCGCGACGCCAAGGCGCCAAGGAGGATCCGTCGCGCGGGTCGGCGATGAAAACGCCGCACCAGTCACAGCAACAACAACAACGGCCAGTAAAGCAAAGACACTTCCAACCCCATCGCCAACGTCTCTGACGTCGCCTTTGAGTGCGATGAACACGCCACCGCCGATGTTTGATGTCAACGTGGCGGCGAAACTTTCAGCGATGAAAATAAGCACCAGCAAGAGTAGTAAATAAAAAAAGAGGAGAAGTTTAAGAAGAAGAAGAAACTGAAGAAGAAGAAGAAGCAGAAGAATAGATGAATAGAAAAAGGAAGAGAGAGAAGTAATCACACGCACATAAAACTAGTCTGCGATGCCGCTGAGGGAATCGTGTGTTATTAGGAGTAAAGAGAGAGAGTACAGATATTAACATTTTTGAACAAAAATTGATTTTCATAAGCTTTTTTTTTCTCTTCTCTCTTTTCGAAAAAAAGTTCGCCACAAAATTAATACTCTACTACGCACTATTTATTATTCACTCTCTCTCTTACTAGTATATAATAATAACAAAGAAGAAAGAAGAGAGATTATTAAAAGATGAGCTCTCAGGCACATCACTCTCTGTTGATGTTCGACTACCCTCGAGAGGACGGAGGAGAAGAGCAAGATTTGGATGCAGACAAAGAGGAGCTAGCTAGGATGAAGAAGATGTTTGCAACGAACATTTCTCATCATCAAAATAAAGGAGAAAAAGAAGAAGACAAAGAAGAAGAAGAAGACGAAAGGAAACGAATGGAGGAGGAAAAGTTTGCCTGGGCGCTGGAAACGTCGCAAGGCTTGAGCGTGGGTGCGAGTGTTTCAAACGAGACGAAGAGGAAAGCGGCGACGTCGTCCATCTCGTCGTTATCTTTGAAGAGCAGTCATCAGCACCAGCGAGTGCAACCGGGAGTGTCGAAACAACAACATCATCATCATCATCATCACACTACCACCACCACTGGAGCGGCAGTAGCAACAGGAACATCCACGAAAGTCGACCAAGTGATTAAATCTATACTGAAATCGAACAATAACGATGAAAGCAACAAACCTCCTCCTTCGTCCACGCCGTCGATAAACGTGCGAGAGCAAGCGGCGAGGACGTTGCGAGACCGACGAAGCGCGTTGCAAGTAGTTGAAATGTTCATGACTTTAGATAAGTTTGACTCGGAAAGTCATTTAGCCGCGTCGACGGCGTCGGTATTAACCCAAAGTGAATTCAAAGACGCGTGCGAAGAGAGGAGTTTAATCGGAAAGTGTGGGTGGCCGTTGTGTTCGAACGAAATCAAACGCGTGTACAAATCGAAAGCGTCTCAAAAATTGTTTAGCGAAGAGACGTATTGTTGCGCGCAGCACAGAATACAATCGGAAGTTTTCGCGGAATCGAATTTGAAAGAAAAAGCGGACGATAAGAAAGCTCTTCCACCGCGTTCGGACAGACACACGAATTTCAGCGAAGCAACTATGAACTCTCTCGATATCGTCGAGCGAAAATTCGGAGAAGTGAATTTCAAAACTTCCGACGAGGGGCCTTCGATGCCCCCGACTTTACAAGCAGGAGCAGGAGCAGCAGTAGCAACAACAACAACGACGACAACGACTGAGAAAATAGGAAAGAAGAAAAGTAGCAATCAAAGGATAAAGTGGAACAAAGAAATAGACGACCGAGAAGAAAAAAAGACGACGAAGAAGGAGGAGGCGGGTATTTTTTACTTTGACATTCACGAAGAAGGCATGAGAACGACCAACCGAAGCTCGTCAAAGTTCATACCTTCCATTGGTGGTAGATTTGCAGAAGGCCAGTTATCGACCATACCCTTACGACCGGATTCACCGATGATTATAGGTACGAACGATACGGAAGATGTGAACGATATCGAACCAGATGAAAACGCGGAAGAGGCGAACGACGACACGAAGATGCAATCCGCCGGGTCGTCCATGATTTTTGAAGACACGGCGATTAACGAAGTAGACGAAATAGAAAGACAAGCTAACGCGCAACGAGAACTGATAAAGAAGACGCTCTTAGCCAAACCGATATATTCTCCCGAGGATGATGACGACGATGACGAGAACGACGAAAACGAAAGCGCAAAAGCGAATCGACGCGCTCGTCGCAGTCACCATAAAGAAGGAGAAGAAAGTGAAGAAGAAACCGAAGAAGAAGAGGAAGAAGGGGTTTTAGAAGAGGATTTGTCGTTGTTCGCGAAAACGTGGATGGTTTTAGATTCCTGGGTGACGAAAAGCACGTTTATGTTGGTTGAAAACGACCGAAACGGGTCGATCGAGCACTATCCGTATCGAGATTCCCGGAGCGCGCAGTTGGCGACGGGAACGTCCGAGGAGTTTTCCCAGAGCATAAATCGAATCTTGGGAGGAGAAGGAGGAGGAGGAGATAGGACGAGTAATAAAAAGCTGCACTGCGAGAGAGACATGGCGTTAATCGTTCGCACGTTTGATTTCGGCACGACTATGAGTTTGCCGAAGTGGCCTACGAAGCGTTGGGATTTCGTAACCGCTTTGATTTTAGATTTGGTTTGTGAAAGTTTCTCGTTTGACGAGGACTATTATTACGAGTTTAAAAGAAATTCGTTGGAAGAGAAACAAAAAACGAGTAAAAGTGTTACTACTAATAAGATGGAACTCGGCGAAGAGATTCGATTGTTGCGAGAGTTGTTTCGCGGTAAATGCGTTTAAAGAGGCTGATGATGAATTTTTGTTTCTTAACATAATATTTAGGGTGTTTACATAATAAACAATGAAAGAAACCTGAGGACAAACACACGCCTATAAACGTGTGCGCCTATAATACATGTTCGTAATGCGTGCTCTAGCGTATCAGAGCTCTTCTTGAACCGTTTCCATCGCGTTTGAGCTCTTCAAACCGTTCCATTTACATTAAAACCCTAATTACATTAGAAAAATTACTTATTCTTTAATTTGGCCGCATTAGCCTAAGTTTTATGACGGAAGTCATAAAAAGTGTGGTTCACACGTGCGATAGCTCAGTTGGTAGAGCATTGGATTGTAATTGTATTGAATTACCATGACTATTCATTTAGTTGCTAAACTCCAATTGTCCCGAGTTCGATCCTTGGTTGCGCGATTGTTTTTTTTGCCGTCCCGCTCTTTTCTGTCGTCTTCCGCTGTTTCCGTTTGCGTCGTCTTTCCCGCTCATCTCGGACGATGTGAGCACGACACACACATTTTTTTTCTTTTTCCTAAAAAATAAAAATAAAAACGTCACAAATATACAAGTTTTTGATGACGACGACGACGACGACGATGAGCAGACTCGTCAGAGCAGCCTCGACTTCTCATACCACTACTACTACTACTAATAAGAACATCAGCAACAAGACGACTAAAATCAACATCGACAGAAGGAAAGTGCTCGGATTATTCGGCGTCGGTTTATCATCTATTTCCTCTTCTCCAAACAACAACAACAACAACAAAATCGCGTTTGCCGCGAAAGCCTCATCCGGTGAACAACAAAAGAACGCCATCTCGCAAGTGTTGAAAGATCCACAATGGCCTCCTATTTATCCATTCACGACGAAGGATATGGGGAGATACGACGAATCCGCCGACTCCTTCTTCTACGAGCAGCCTAGATTGGTGAAACACATCGACGACCAAGCCATCGATGCGCTGACGAAATACTACTCCGAAGTGTTCAAGACTGTGGAGAAACCGAAAGTGTTGGATATATGTTCGTCGTGGATTTCGCACTATCCCTCAGACGTGGAGTTCTCTCGATGCGCTGGCACGGGCATGAACGAAGACGAGTTGCTGAAAAACCCGCGGTTTACGGAGAAACCAACGGTTGTGGATTTGAACGAGACGCCAAAGTTGCCGTACGACGATAACTCTTTCGATTTCGTCACCAACGCCGTTTCGGTGGATTATCTCACGAAACCATTAGAAGTCATGCAAGAAGTTCGAAGAGTGCTGAAACCGGGGGGGAGAGCTATAATGTCGTTTTCGAACAGATGTTTCCCGACGAAAGCGGTTTCGATTTGGACAGCGACGGGGGATTTAGATCATATTTGGATCGTAGGCGCGTACTATCACTTCGCCAACGGGTTCGACCCGCCAGAAGGCATCGACATCTCACCAAACCCGGGGAGATCCGATCCAATGTACGTAGTGACAGCGGTGAAAAGCGTTTAAAATATGTTGTAGTTAATATATAGATATTAGTTTGAACTTTTGCATGCGTATACACACATCAATTTAATCAGTTGCTAGAGGAAACGAAATTTTCAAACCACTCGTCCGCGTTTTCCTTCTCGCTGGCGTCGTCGTCCTCTTTTTCTAAACTATCACTACTGCTGCTGCTACTACTACTACTACTACTACTACTACTACTACTACTCTTTTTCACACTACTGCTACTCTCACTGTCAGTACTAACGCTACTACTCCCACTCTTTCTGATTCGGTCTTGCACGACGCCGGGCATTCGCAAAACACCGTCTTTTGCCATCGCTTTCAGAATTTCAGCTTCAACGGTGAAATCGTGCACTTCGGAAGGTTTCACGCGCATCCGGAAATACTGGTACGGTTTCAACTGCTTCTTAAATCCGTACACAGACACAGTTTCCGAGCACATGTGCAAGGCAAAAATGACCGCCATAAATCCCGTCGAAGGCGTGTCTGGACCTTTGAATAATCTCTTAGCGTCGTCTTCGCCACATTTTTCAACGTACGCGGATTTATACGCTTTCATCACGCGCTTGACCGCACCCATCGAATTCGAAGGAGGTTGCGCGACGCTCAAGCGCTCTCGCTCTGGTTCGCTCATTTTCAGAACTTGAGCTTCCATCGCCGCTTTCCGCTTTTGACGCTGCGGATTTTCCTCTTCTTCTTCTCCTTCTCCCAAATCTAAACGCCTTCCTCGAACGATGCTCAAATGCGCGTTCGTGATGACTTTAGACGGAGCAAACGGCATTCCTCGCGTCGCGACGAGCGTCGATCCCTCATCGCACGGCATAGTTTTTGAGCACCCACCGACTAAATACGTTTTCGCCCTCGCGGCGTTCAAGAAGCGCAAAGTCGTCTTCCTCCCGACGCGTTGTCCGTACCTCCCGCTCGTCGGCGCCGCGTTCAATCGAATAACGACTTCGTGTTCGTCGATATCGTTATTCAATCGCGGCGGTCGCAATAAACTCCCCGAGTTTCCAACTACCGCGCACGTGGTAAAGTTATACCGTTTCGCCAAGTCGTCGCCGAACGCGTCCAGCCACACTTTACTCGTCGTCGTCTCGGAACTATCGTCTCCCTTGGGATTTTTCAACGCTTCAGCCGTAAACTCGCGAACGCGATTGGGCGTGCACCCAGACGGTCCTCGTCTGCTTCGCTTTTTCGTATTGCTACTCCCCTTCCCGTCTTCGTCTTCGTCCTCTGTTCCTGTCCTCGATTTTTTCGCATCATTGTCCTCTCCAACCTCCTCCTCTTCTTCCTCTTCTTCTTCCACACCATCGTTGTTTTGCGCAGCAGTTTTCGTCGTCGTCGTCGTCGTCGAAACATCCAACTCTTCCCCTCCTCTCTTCTTATTCATTATTCCAGACGACGACGAGAACACGAACCCGTCTCTCTCCTCTCCGTTTTTGTCATTCTTAGTATTCTTAGTATTCTCATCGTCTGAATCGTCGTCGTCATCATCATCATCATCACCAATCGTTTCCTCTTCTCTCATCACGTTGGTTTCCAATCGGTTTTTTCTCTGTTGTTTTTCCTCGCACAAAGACGCATCCGTCGTCAACACTCGGAAAGAGACAAAGACAAAACCGAGAAGGAAGAGGAAAGAGAGGACAAACAATCCGTGTTTTTTCTTTCTGGCAGACAGGAGAGGAGAGGAGGAAGAACCAGCTGCCGAAAGAGTTGCAGCCGATTGAGCAGCCATGATGGTGATGGAAAGTTCTTGGAAAGTTTTGAGGAAATTTCCTCCACTCGTGTTGTGTGTTGTTCAGTTGTTTTGGATAACAACACAACAAACCAATTCGCGCGCATATAAATACACTATTATAAATAAAAACGAGATGAGTTTGATGACAGCATCCACGACCACAGCAGCTCGCAGTAACACCAGCACGACCACTGTCTCGTTGAGAAGACAGAGGAGGAAGAGGACGACGACGACGGTTTCTCGGGCGATGATGAATTTGCGTTTTGATGACGATGATGGAAAAAAGAACAGTAACGACGAAGAGAAAACGATGAGTAAACGCCAGTTTGCATTGTCCACGGCGGCGGCGGTGGCCTCCGTGGTACTCTCTCTGGGCCAGCCGATGGACGCGCAGGCGTTATCGCTGAAGAGCAGCAATAAGAACGGGGTGTATTGGATCGAACCAAAGGTATTTATTGTTTGAGATATAAAATTTCTCTCTTTCTCTTTTGCTCTCTCTTTTAAGAACAACAACAACAACAACAGTACGGTGCTCACCTCTTTTCGTCTTTGTCTTCTTTGTCTTCTTTCCAACAGAACAACGCGACGGTGACGTCTCCATTCACCGCAAAATTCGGCGTCAAAGGCTACGAGGTTGTCCCAGCCTCCGCGGAATTCGAAGAAGGCACCGGACATCATCACATCATCGTCGATGGCGAGTACATGGAGAAAGGAACCGTCGTCCCGTTTGACGCCACGCACTTGCACTACGGCAAGGCGCAAAAAGAAGGCGAGATTACTTTAGAACCTGGGACGCACACGTTGACGTTACAGTTTGCCAACGGGAAGCACGTGAGTTACGGGAAGAAGTTTGCGTCGACGATAACCGTGAACGTCGAGTAATCGATCGACTTTAGATGGTTGTTGTTTTAATATTATTATTATCTATGTAGAAAGAACAACGAGAGAAGAAGAGCATTTACAGATTTACCACACTTTAGTATTTTTCCCTTTTCGAAATTACACTCGTACATGTACAAGACAAGAAGAAAGAATAAGGACTGACGAAGCGTAGTACTCGGGAAAGTGTTATCCGGCGCGCAGAAGAGGAAGAAGAAGAGGGAGAAAGAAAAGCTCGCCGCGGAAATGGAGAGGTTGAAGCTTGAACCGACGAAGTTGTGGACCGGGTTGGTGTTGCATCACAAGGATGTGTTTGTCTCGCATGTGCTTCCGAAATTGAATAGGACAGATCGGTGTTTCTTTTCAAAGGTGAATGGAGAGAGTTTGGATGTGCTTAAGTATGCCGGGGTAAACGATCTGAAAAGATGGTCTATTGACGAATGTTCATCCATTTCGACGTTGGAATGGGTGTGGAATAACATGGCTTGGGGAGAGAAAAGTAATAGAGGATGTGTGATAGATCAAGCCTGGTTTTGTTGGCAAGTAACTATAACGAACAAACTCGAGTTGCTCAAGTGGGCGAGAGAAGTGAAACAGTGCGAGTGGGATGAAGAGACGATTAATGAGGCCGCATTTCAAGGTAATCTCGAGATGTTGAAGTACTGCTTCTCTAACGAGTGCCCGTGTGATGAAGAAATGTCGTGTAAAATAGCTGCTGTAAGAGGACACCTCGACTGTCTTCGATTTCTTTTCGGCAAAGTGAAACCTTCGCGAGAGACGGAAGAAGAAGCGGCAATACAAGCGGCATGCGGTGGTCACTTAGACATCGTGAAATACTTCGTCGAAGAACGAAAGAGATCGGATGATTTGAAGTTCAATTATCTCGTGGCATCCGCTGCAATGCATGGCCGACTCGATTGCCTCAAATACTTAGTCGAAGAGGCGAAAGTGCCTCTTAACGACTGGCAAGACATCGCTTTCGCTCGTTACCACGAACAACGCGAGTGCGAAAACTACTTGCTCGAAAAAGGGTGCCCAGAACCAACGGACGAAGAATACGCTTGGTTTGTCGAAGACAAGGAAGAACAGCAGTAGAACACCAAGAGCAGTACTGAAAAGAACTATCACACACACACATACACTTTTTTAATACTAATGAATAAGAGAGAGAGACTTACCACCGCGCGTAAAAAAGGCGTATTTTACCTCACACTTTAAAACTCGTTTTTTTCTTTCTTTCTTTATTAATAATTAAGAAGAAGACATGGAGTACATCGAACCGGGCACTTCGATTACCATCCACGGATTAAACGCCCGACCAGATTTAAACGGATTGGATGGAATCGTTCTGAATTATATTCCTAGTCGAGAGCGATACCACGTCAAAGTTCTTTCCGGTGTCGTTGTCCTGGATGGAGAAGAAGAGAGGAAGAAAGAGGAGGAGATTTTTCTCCGACCGGGGAACTGTTCTAAGAAGAAGAAAGAGACGACGACGACGTCGGAAGAAGAAGAAGAGAGAAGGAAAAGGAAAGCAGAAAACGACGGCGCATCAGGGAGAGCAGTAGACATAGGAGAACCAAGCAGCAAAGTAGCGAAAGTAGCGGAGGACAGAGAAGAAAAAGAAGAAGAAGAAGAGAAGGCGGCGATTGCGAGAGAGAATGCGACGACGACGACGGGAGTGACAAGAGAAGGTAAAAAAGGAGTCGTGGAAAAAATCGAAGAGTTGAAGGACGACGAGACGCTTTTGAAGGAGTTTTTCAAAGACGTGTCGCAAACAGATCGCGCGAGTGAGGTGGAGAGAATCTTATCGTGTTTCAAGTTGAATCCTTACGAGTATTTGAACGTTCGATTCGACGCGACTATACAAGAAGTCGCGAAGGCGTTTCGTAAGGTGTCCTTGTTAGTGCACCCGGATAAATGCAACCATCCGAAAGCATCGATCGCGTTTGATGCCATCGGGCAGGCGCAAAAGCTACTCACGACGATTGATTTCAAGAAAGAAATAGATTTTAATCTCGACCAAGCGAAGAAGAAAGTCGTGGGAGAGTATAAGAAAGAGATGAAAGGAGACACGCTGTTGAGAGTTCGATTCAACGGAGACAAAGGGAAAATATTGGAACACTTTCTCGCCTCGGACGAGTTTCACGAGCGATGGAAACTTGAAGGACGGAAGTACATAGTAGATTTAGAGTGGAGAAGACGAAAGATGACGTTGAGATTAAAGGACGAAGAGAAGAGAGTGGTGAGCGAGGAAAAAATTGAAAATCAAGCGCGCAAAAAGACAGTCAACGCGGAGAAAGGATGGAACGAAGAAGAGGCGAGAGAGACTCGAGTGGGTGGCTGGAGAGATTTCACGAACGGAAAGAACAAGAAAAAGACAAAAAAAGAGAAGAAAGGGTTGTCTGTGCCAAAAGTTAGAGCGGAAACGGTCGAGAGAAAAGACATGCCTAAATTTGCTCTCGGCCGAGACCGCGTTTTACGTCCGGATGAGATTAATTAGCTCGTTCTTTCTACATGTACTATGCGTTGTACAAGATACCTAATAACTAGTATATAAAACTATATGGCTATTATTATTATTGTTTTGTTGTTGTTAATTATCGCTGTCGTTAAGAGTTTGCGCCATTGAACTCTCTTCTTCTTCTCGTTGTTCGATGATGCGTTTTTGAATCAACCGTAATCTCTGCTTACGAACTTCCTCCAAAGCAGCAACATGCGCATCCGCGACGACGTCTAATTGGGACGCGCTTAAAGATTCTAGATTTAGACCCAACAGATGTTCGATCGTTACGTCGAGATCTACAGATGCGGGGTGTTTCTCTTCGAATTCAATCATCGCGCGTTCTAACCATGGTGGAGAAGAAGGAGGAAGAGGAAGAGCGGGAGGAGAATTTTTATTCTGGTCATCGCGCGGTTTCACTTTTTGTTGCTGCTTTTTCTTTTTCGAGGTTGGCTCCTCGACAACAGACCAATGATGATTCGGCGGCGACACGGATGATGATAACGACGGAGAATGATTCTGGTCGTTCTGCGGTTTCACTTTTTGTTGTTGTTGTTGTTGTTGCTGCTGCTTTTTCTTTTTGGACGTGACAACCTCGAAGGACGAATCGTCTTCGAACAGAGAAGCGGCGGTTCCGTTCGCGGTGTTTTTCATCCACGCGGAAGAAGTTTTCGTCGTTTCTGTGCTGGTATCTTCTTCTTCTTCTTTACCTTGTTCGAATTCCTCTACTTCTTTGTCTTCATCCTCGCTCTCACCGTTCGGCTTTTTCTCTCTTAGATCTTCCTCTTCCTTGTTCTTTTTCTTCTTCTTTTTGTTCTTCTTCTTCTCCATCTTGCGTTTCTCTTGCTCTTCTCTTTCTTCCTCCTCTTCGAGCATTTTCAAAAACAACTCCTCTTGCAACTGCTTGCTCTTTTCCATACCTTTCCTGAGCATTTCCATGAGCTCTGGATTCGTCACCGCGTTACCACTATTACTACTACTTCCGTTTGAATTGACGCACTCGTCCAAAGCGGTTCGACCGTACGAATCTTTCCAAGCCGCGTTTACTTTCGCTTCGTTTAACAAAAACTCCACCGCTCTCACATTCTCACTCGCCACGGCGTAATGCAACGCCCTCCTTCCTCTCACGTCCGTGGTTTCTATATCCGCACCTTTCTCGAATAAATATTTAATAGTCGTCGTCGTATCCATCGCGCACGACGCCATCAGCGCGTCCAATCCATCTCTGTTTCTGTGTCTCACATCTGCGTGTCCCATTTCGCACAACAAGTTCACGCACTCGTAGTGACCTTTCGATGCCGCGTGTAACAACGGCGTATCGTTCGACGCGTTCACGCAATTCGTTATCGATTGTATTTTTTCTTTCGAGTAGTTTTTTTGTTTCAAAGCTTCCAAACACGTTTGCAAAAATTGCACTTCCCCGGAAAAGGCGGCGATGTGTAACGCGGTGTTTTTCGTCTTCTTCTTCGTCGAGAGGAGGAGCTCTTCGAGCGTGATGATTTGATTATTAGTATTTAAAGGTTTGTACTCTTTATAACACCGCGTTCCTTTGTGTTTCTGGTTGGGATTTTGGACAATTTCCGCCGCTAAAAACGTATCGTTCAACGATAACGCCTCCAAAAGAGTGCACGAGTCTGGGTGTAGTTTTTGATTCTGTTTTTGTTGTAACTCATCATCCATTTTGACTTTCGATTTATAATACCAGTAGATGATATCTTTTTATAATACTACTAATGTTATCATCGTACTCGTTAGTAGTTAGTTGTTTATTGAATTGACGACGAAATTTGTGACGTAACATTCAGAATAGTAGTTTACAACAGGCAGAAGAAAGAATATATTAAAAAGATATCAATCACAATCAATTTATTATTATTAGCATCACTTAGGAGGTTTCGACGACTTCGGTGGCGTTCGATTTCTCCTCGACGGCATGTTCGTTATCGTCTTTTGTCTTTCCGATTGCACGTTTTCGGAACTCTTTTTGTTCCCGAGGTAGGCGAAAACGGCGAGTAAACCTAACGCGGCGATATCGACCACGCCAGCGAAAGGGGATATTTCTGATCCCGCCGCGGCAGCAGCTTCTTGCGCCGCAAAGGCGGAGAATACCATGGACGATTGCGACGACACGAGGAGAGAAGTTTCCACGAGAGAAAGTAATACCATTCTTTTTTTTCTATTATTGACTCCTTCTTTTCCTTCTCTTCCTTGTTGTCGATGATATTGATGATGATGATATTGAGAACAACGACTCTTTTTTAAAGATGATGATGATGACGATGATGATGATGATGATGATGATGATGACGATGAAGAAGAAGCGGTCAGGTGAAGGGATTGTCGAGCGAGGCCCCCGGTCGTCATATTGTGCGCGTGCGTTTTTTGTACTCGCTTCGTTAAACTCTGCGGGGTGGGAATTTTTTATGTCGGTCCTCGTCGTCGGTGAAGTTTTTTCTGTTTTTTTCATGATGTGTGGGTCTTTTCAGGGCGTTAGAAGCAGAAGCCCAAAAATACTACGAAGAACAAAAACATGTGCACGCGTTGACAGTGTGAGTGTATATTTGATGAAATGATTTGTATATTAGAGACTCTTTCTCTCTTTCTCTTTCTCTCTCTCTTTGTGTGTGTGTGTTCGCACGTATGAGCACACAGTCCGTGCTCGTTTAATTATCTCTCGACGTCTTTCGACGTTTGATAAACACTTAGCACTCTCGACGTCTTTCGACGCTTGTTCCTTTCGCCTCGTTACTCTCTCTTTCTACCACAAAATTTTATTTCCCCTTCATCTGCGACTGGAGCAGCTCTTCAACTTTCTTTTCTGCCGATCCTCTGCAGAGTTCCCAGCAGCAGAAGCACAAAATATCCGCGCGTCGAAGTTCGACAGCTTCGTCGCGTGAATATTTTTGTTTCTTCTTCGTCAAGAAGCCGTTCGTAGCCTTGAGCGAGGGATACTCTTTAAGTCCCTTTTTCTCAAAGAGCTTCTTGATGGAGTATAAAGCATCTGGCACGGAAGCCCAGCCTATGCTTTCTATTCTTAGACAAATTGAACAGTTGTTCGCGTTGAATCTGGGCGGCGGCCGATGTTTAACTTGCTTCCTTATAAACTCTTCGTTGAGTTTTTTCTTGTTGCAAGATTGACAACGAAAACCGCCTGAATTCGTTTTCGCCCACTTTGGACTCTTCGTAGTTTGACAGGTAACGCACGTTCTCTCGACCGACAACTTGAAGTGCATGTCATAGCACTTCTTGCACCGGTATCCGTCCAAAAGCGTCTCCACTTTGTACCATGATGTACTCTGCGTTATTTGGCATCCAATGCACGTGTGCTCTGCCAACAACGTCCGCTGTTTCTGATAACAACGTGAGCAAAGATCCTCGTCCTCCTTCGATTCCTCCTTCGATTTGTACCACGCTGAAGCCTTCGTCTCCTGACATTTACTGCACCGTTTGTTCTCCGCCTCAGCTTTCGCTGAGCGATAACAACTTCCGCAAGTGTCCCCTTTGTACCATTTTTTTTGTGTCTTCAACACTTTACACTTTCCACACGTTCTGCTCAACGGCTTCGCTTTCATCTCGAGCGCGCGTTTTAGAACTCTCGATGTTTTGTGAGAATTCTTTTTCGATTTGAAACTGTGCACCTTCCGACCCTGCCTGCCTGCACAACCCCTCTTCTTCAGCCCAGAAAGAAAAAAGAAAAAAAAGAATGAAAAACTCTTTGAGCTACGCGGGTTTCTCTCGCGGGTAAAAAGAAAAAAAAAATATCGTTGATTCAACGACCTTCAATTACGAAGGGGGCGCTATTATGGCTGATAAGTTTCATGGAGTTATATTGAGTTATATTTAAGGAACGCACCAATACCACTCTATAATTAAGAAGCAATAAGTTTCTATTCTTTTGACTTTTAGTTTTTAGACTCACATGCTAAGAAAGCTATTTCTTTCGAGATTTGCTCTCTTCGAGGATTGAACTCGAGACCTCCCCCTTATACATTTGAAAATGCATAAGAGATTTGGGTGGTTACATCTTGCAACTACTTAACGATTAGGGTTCGGTATCATTAATTATAAATTATAATTTTTCGAGTGTATGATACGATATTAGGGTTTGTTATGTTTTTCAAAAAATACTACAGACTGTTCGCTAATACATCCATATGCGACACTCTTCTCACTTCAATTTCCTTTTCTTCTTTTTCTTCTTCTTTTTCTTCTTCTTTTTCTTCTTCTTCTTCTTCTTCGTCGTCGTCTCTTCATTGGCCACCGGATAAATCCATTTCGTCGTCTTTCTCTTCCTGCGCCTCTTTGATTCGTGTCTTCGCCACTGAGGAAAGTGAAGATCTACGATCCAAATCAGCCTCCAAGCTCGGTACCATCGGAATGTCTTTATCGTGTCCAAAACTAGGCATTGAACCATCACCCTGTTGTATCTGATCGAATTCAGATGAATCGCGAATAAGATCTTCCGGATCAAACTCCTTTTTAAAACCGACGATACCTTTCGAAGCTGGATTGATCCAATGCGTTTTCGTCGGGCGAAGTTGCATGGCATTACTCACTTCGGTAATACTTCGAAAGCGTCGTAACGACTTGCTTCGATTGCTTTCCTCAACCAATCCAGTAACCATGCCGGAAGGCGAGGGATAGGCGTCGATGAAAACATCGTTTTGGGGATCTTCTTCGTCGCAAAGAACGTAATTACCAAAGACATGCGCTGTATCTGTTTTGCGTAAAACAAAATCTTCGTCCACTCGATCGATTATCTCGCTGTAGTCTCTGTAAGCTGTGCTATGCAAACGCAAAAGCTTGTAACGTCCTCTCCAAATTCCTGTAATCACCTCTTTGATGAAGCTCTCAATCGTATCCTTCGCGAATAGCGTGAAGAAGCGTGGCTTTGGATTGCTCGGATTCAACACAAGCTCAAAGTTAAATTGCGCTTGATCGGAGAAGGTGCTCGGTGCGGCGAACGGAGCTTTATCCCCAATTTTTCGACCTTTCCACATCAAGAATGCACCCAGATCTTCGATGCGGTATCGTTCGCTCTCTGGAAAAATCATTTGGCTCAACGCCTTGAAGACTTCCAGAGTCGTCGTCGGCGATCCATCAACTTTCTTAGCAAAATGCTGAAAGTCCAAATACCACTGAGTGACTGAATTTATCATTCGTTCTGCCTCTTCGAACGTTACGGTGCCCATATTAGTCATAGGGGGCCAATTCAGAAAAATATACCGCTCAATACTATCCGAGTGAAAAGCCGCCGCCAAACTCGGCATCGATACCATGACGAGGTTCAGTGGTATTTTGTTTTGTATCGCCAAGGTCCTCGCGTTCTCGAGTCTCGCTCTCGCACTTTCTTGTGCACGGACTGCATCCGGCGCAACGAAAGGCCCGTTTCTTCCAGATAACATTTCTGTCCACTTCTCAATTCTGTTCTCAATGAAATGCACCGATTCTTGTTCCTGACCGATGTACCTCCCGTCCGCACCAACAGGACGATAACTCTTGAGAAGGTTTTGCTTCTTTTCTTTTCGTCGCGCTTCTGTACCATCTGCCAACCGATACTTAGAGTACGCGTCATCGATCGTCTTCTCCAGCTTCTCTGCTACTTCATGGACTGCTTGTTGCACAGAATGATTTGTGCCAGGGAGGCAAGACATTCCCGACATGTAACTTGCTAATAACGTTCCCATTTCTCCCAGAAACCACTTTTTGTGCTCTTCTTCGCATCGTTCTATATCTCTTCGTACTTGCGCGTTTTGATCCATGCTCGCAATCTCTTAACGTTCGCACGCGCGCGCGCGGTTCTTTCCGCGTGTTGATATCCAAGATACGTTTTAATTTATGCGAAGATCGTCAAGATCGTCGAAATGAAATGACGATATTTTTTTTTCCTTATTTGCGCTCTATTTTTTTACAATCCTAACAGCAACTTTTGTTATAGTACTCGTATTATCACATTATCTACAGGAGAGACACTGACGGTGGTGGCGTTGCTGCATTCATAACCGTCGTTGCCGTGACAGCAGCACCGCCGTCATCCTCATTATCACCTAAGGCCTCCTCTCCGACCAAAGAAGAAGAAGAATACGAACCTCGAATTCGCAACAACTCGCCGTTGCCGTAACTCTCTCGCAACTTCATCTCTATCCCGCGCTTCAAAGCCTCGTACTTGTTTGCTAAATTTTTGTACGATATCAGAAGCGTTTTTATATCGCCAATGGTTAAATGCTCGTGGTCGGCGTTGATGAAGTGATAATCGCTTTCGTTGCTTAAACTCAGCGACGCGCCCATGGTTTCTATTATCTCGATTTCGTTATGTATGTTCATCGTCG
>JACLAB010016039.1_pt1 | contig 16941 bp, 11 predicted proteins | sample 8027921 | NCBI WGS metagenome assembly JACLAB01 (sample SAMN15725117, study PRJNA655200) | protist metagenome | isolation source: fluorescence activated cell sorting (FACS) single amplified genomes of... | place: USA: West Boothbay Harbor, Gulf of Maine | collected 2000-07-19 | reverse complement strand
ATATGAGATTATTATATTTAATTTTATTTAATATAAATAAATAAAGATGATGAATATTAATATGCAATATTTAATATGCAATATTAATATGCATGCATGTGAAAAGATCATAGACAATTGTACTAATAATATACGAAGGTATATAAATAAGATACCTTCGTAATAGATTATGAATAAAATTCGATTGATGAATATCTTCAAACAATTGAAGCCTCGCGCGCCCCGTACGGCCCGCGTGCGCGTGCTCGCCGTCCACGTGGGGCGATGATGGCTATTTCAGGATTTTTTAAATGATGTCATGCAGTACTATGCTCACATATGTATTTAGTACTGCAATGCATGAACAAAGATGATCTATCATTTCGGGATGTCATTTGTTTTGAAGTTTGGCGCGCTGCGCATGTCAGTATTTGCAACCGACCGGCGTTCGTATTGTACAGTATATTCACCTGCGATGGAATAAGTTTATAATATATATCTGAAGGAAAACAAGCAAGATAATAAGCAAGTGTACGTGGTTTATAATCGAGTTATCGATCGACCAGAAATGTGAAGCTGAGAACAGAACTACTAGCTAGCCACCATACACCGTAAAAACCATTTTGGGTAAAACAGGGATAAATGTATCCGTGATTTATCCATGGATAAAATCGGAATTTTTTTATACACCCATTTCGTTTTCCGGTTTTACCCATAATTTATCCATGTTGTATCCATGTTTTATCAATGTTTTAGCCAAAATTTATCCTTGTTTTACCCATACATATTATTATGCAATGCATTTGTCAATATCGATCGAACGAACGAAACGGGGTTGCTTTTCAAGCCCAAATCGTTCATATTTTAGAATTGCCATCAAAATGCCAAAAAAAATCAAACTCACCGAGTGGTAAAGCAAAATAAAGTACCACAAAAATCTTAATCTTTTATTATCATATTATTATTAATATGTAAATAAAATTAAATAAATATAAATAATCTTATATTAGATCTTAAGATTTTAATGTAATTACGAAGCGTAAGGTATTAATTTATACATGATGTACGTTCACGCACTGAAAACTTATTATTAAATCCTTAACCCAGACACCCACCCTATTTTACCCGGCGGTTAAGAGTTCCCGCAAGCGAGGCCTAGAAACGTTTCTCAACGCATCCTGAAGCGAATTTGGGGTTTTGCGCGTCGCGTGCTTGGCACGAACAGCACCAGGCCATCTGGACAAGGGCATTTTTGGCTGCCTCTAATCTTCAAACCCGGCGGCGTACCTGCGGAGGCCGTGAAAGCCGCCCCGAGAGTTTTCAGCCGGGCCGCTCTTGATCAAGCTGTCTTGGCCACTTCGTCAGTTGCAAAGATGACGTCAGATGTGCATCCATATGATTATGACTTGATAGTCATCGGCGGTGGATCTGGAGGACTTGTGCGTTTCCGTTTTCGTATATCGTCCCTTTGTTGTTGCCGATAGTAACTCTCGATCGTTTTTCGTTTTCAAATTTTACCCGGTGCTTTTTTCTCCTCTTCGCTTTAAATTGTGTATTTTCCATCACTCAGGCTGCGGCGAAACAAGCTGCAAAGCTTGGGGCAAAGGTAGCATGTCTTGATTTCGTCAAACCTTCCCCTCAGGGAAGCACTTGGGGCCTCGGCGGCACGTGTGTCAATGTGGGGTGTATACCAAAGAAGTTGATGCATCAGGCTGGAGTCTTAGGCGAGTCTTTCTCAGATGCGAAAGAATTTGGATGGAATGTGAGCACCGAGGGTCACGATTGGAACAAGATGGTGACGGGTATTCAAGACTACATCGGGTCCCTGAATTTCGGCTATCGTACTGCTCTCCGCGACAACGGCGTGACCTACTTGAACGCCTACGGATCTTTTATCGATCCACACACACTTGCTGCTACAAAGAAAAACGGCAAAATAGAGACTATAACAGCCAATCGATTCTTGATTGCAGTTGGAGGGCGACCAAGTTATCTCGATGTACCCGGTGCAGAGGAATGCTGCATCACATCCGATGATGTTTTCTCCTTGCCAGAAGCACCAGGAAAGACTCTCTGTGTTGGTGCGTCATACATCTCCTTGGAGACTGCTGGGTTCCTCACTGCTCTTGGTTATGACACCACCGTCGCCATACGATCAATACCTCTACGGGGATTCGATATTGAAATCGCGGACAAAATCGTTGGATATATGGAGCGGCACGGTACGAAGTTCATGCGCGACTCCCAGCCTTGTTCCTTTGAGAAAAGTCCAGGTGGCAAGATTGCGGTAAAAGTGAAGAACACCGTCTTCGGCAACGAGTTTGAGACCGAATTCGACACTGTGATCCTGGCTGTCGGACGTCATGCTGCAACAGATGGGCTCAACCTAGGCGCCGCCGGTGTCAAGGTTAACCCCAACAATGGCAAAATTCCTTGTGTTGATGAGGTGACAAACGTTCCTCACATTTTTGCCGTGGGAGATGTGTTGGACACGCGTCAGGAGTTGACTCCGGTCGCCATAAAGGCCGGGATCAACCTTGTCAATCGAATCTTCTCGGGCGTTGTTATAAAAATGAACTACGACTTGGTGCCGACCACGGTTTTCACCCCCATAGAATACGGATGCGTTGGTATGTCTGAGGAGCTTGCAGTTGAAACATTCGGCGATGAAAACGTTGAAATATATCAATCGTACTTTAAGCCCTTGGAATGGGCAGTTAATCACGAAGAACACGACGGCGTGTCGCATCGTGAAGACAATGCATGTTACGCGAAGCTTATCACCAACCTTGCGGACGACGAACGTGTTGTTGGGTTCCACTATGTCGGACCAAACGCAGGAGAAGTAACACAGGGCTATGCGGTGGCAATGAAGATGGGTGCCAAAAAGAGTGATTTTGACATTACTGTCGGCATTCATCCTACCATCTCTGAAGAGTTCACAACTCTCTCCATTACGAAACGTTCAGGTGTCGACGCTACGAAACGGGGTTGTTGAGGATAATGCGGCTGTGGAGAATCGGTTTGATTCCGTGTCAAGAATCGAAATAATTCATGAGATGGATCAAACACAACCTCATCGGCTGAACAAAGAGCATCTGCTCCAATTGTCTTCCTATAAAATGTCGTGTGATGGTTAGGTCATAACACGCAGAGTACTTGCGTCGACCTTTACTTGATACGTGGGCGTTTTCTCGCTATCAGGTGTATCGAAATCTCGCATGGTCTCATGAGATCAGCACGATTGCGATGCGCTGACTAGTTCTACTTAACATAATGACAAACATTACAATCAACTACAACAAACGCGCAGTATTTCCTTGATTCTCACGTTCCAGCTAAACATGCGTCCAATAAGTACGAAAGTCGTGATGACAGACAGTTGTGTCTGGAGAGAAGACAGAAGGGCCATCCTGAACCTTCATGACATATATCCAACCAGGCGCAACAATTTAGTTTTGATACATCCATCACGATATGGTCCGTAAATGAAGAATGGATCTGTTATGATTCCCATATCACCCAGTCCACGCCATTTCTGTAGCACTGGCTTCTTGTGTTGGAAACAATCAATGGTATGCCGTCCATGATAAACACCCAATCCACTCTCGCCAACCCCCCCAAAAGGCAAACTAGAATGCCCAGCGTGGTAGATGACGCCATTAATCGTTACACCTCCCGAAGTAGTGTTGTCCAATACTGTTCGTTGTTCGATGATGTCTCGTGAGAATATATAAAGTGCGAGGGGTTTGGGACGCGAGCGAACCTTCACTGCAGCATCTTTAAGGTTGCAATAAGGGATCACACATAAAATTGGGCAGAAAAGCTCCTCTTGCATCAATTCAGAATCCCATCCACATAGAACCACGGTTGGCTCGATCATACGCAGCTCTTTACTGTGTCCCCCACCACACACCAGTTTCTCCCCTGTGGTGCCAATCTTATCTAACATTCCAATCGCCCTTTCCGTAGCGTTACGTGCTGCTGGGCTTCCACCTACTAATCGACCCATACTTCCCTCGGAATAAGGATCCGATGTGAGCTCTCTCACCCAATGTTTCAGCTCTGACATGAACTGAGGAAGAACTGTATGATGGCAGAGCACGTACTCAGGCGATATACACTGCTGTCCACAATTGAGCGTGCGGCCCCATACGCATTGTTTGGCGGCAATTTGAAGGTCGGCAGTGGGCGTGACAAAGACAGGGTTTTTACCCCCAAGTTCAAGGGCACACGGGGTGAGCTTCGCGCCGGCATGTTGGGCAACAATCGAGCCTACTCGCGTCGAACCTGTAAAAAATATAAAGTCAAACTTCTCTGCCAGTAACGCGGTCATGACGTCAATTCCATCTCCAGGTACTCTTGGTCCTACAACGGTGACAACTCGTGGATCGAGATACCGAGAAACGAGCTCTTGTAGAAGTGTCGATGAGGAAGGTACATCGTTGCTAGGCTTTAAAATGACGTTATTACCAGCTGCGACCGCGCCGGCGACTATGGACACCGTCAACAGAAAAGGATAGTTAAACGGACCAACCACGAGAACGGTACCATAAGGTTCGTTTTCAATCCATTGAGAGCTGGGAAACGTCAACAGCGATTGCTTAGTGATTCGCTCAGGAGAGACCCAGCGTCTGAGGTTTTTGATCATTTTACGCAGCTCGCTTTGCACGAGAAGGATGTCGTAATACAGCGTCTCGCCAATTGGGCGGCGCAGATCTTTCCAAACCGCATCTAAAATTTGCTTTTCGTTCTCAGTCACCATACGTAACAATAAAGAGAGACTCGCAACACGATTTTCGAGGGGAAGGGTGCATCCCGACCCATAAGCGTCTCGCATCTCGTGCACGCACGTCTTGATTTCAGAAGCGTCCCTAACGCACTTTTTGCCAACTATCTCCCAGCCTTTGCTTCGCTCTCTTGATTCATCATCGATTGCATAACATCTGGAGGCGTTGATCGGACAGTAGGAGGAGTGAATTGACCAGGCAACGCATGTTAACCCCACGAGGGCGCACAATGTGCCTTTCATGCGGTCGTCGATTGCAAGGGCAGTTGTTCTTGCGACGTCAAGTGCAGCTAGCATCGGGTACTCGTATTTTCGAATCAGTGCTCAGCCAAGTTCGTTAATAGCTCCGTCCTGTTTTATAATGGATGCAGCTCGTGGCAAGTGATTACGCATGCATGCAGCAAGTTGTGGACTCGCTAGACAGCACGTAAAAATAATAAAACCTCCGAGGTGAAGCAGTCTGAAGGTTCTCCTCGGGAAACCAGCGAAGCCCTGCTCGGTCTTCGTACGAATGATCAATAACTTCGTTCGTAAAATAAAGTGAAGAGTTACCTGCTTGCTTGCTTCGCGCTCATGTACGTTTATTTGATACGTTTGACTTGCTTCTTGTTTAATTTGCTCATCATATATATGAATATGAAATGAAAATATATCGGAGGCTTAATGATATCGGAGCAAAGTGTGACCCATAAACAGATTTTGAGGCAAAAGTTTGGCCTTGGATGTATATGTTCAAAAGTTTTCAATTCTGAGAACATCTTTGCGCTTGGGGCAATGTCGCTGCTTATGACTTTTGAAGGAGGCGCGACTTTTGCTGGTTGAAAACTTAATGTCCAAACCCCAAGATGGGTCATACGATCCTATCTTAATTACTGGAGCCCTAAGGGGCCTATCTTGCTGCGTACTTCTGCGAAGAATGCAATCAAAGAAAGATAAATAATACCTTACCTTCCAAATCATATGGTATATGAGTATTTCGTTGGGCGCCGGTCACGCATGTGGAAACAGTCACAGAGGGAATTCGGGTTTTATCATCACGAAAGGAGAAGGTGGGATTTTAACAGTATTCAAGGACATCAAGTTAATATCATATATAGTACCTTCGAAACTTACCTTCGAAGGTAATTTTTTTAACAATCCTAATGAACTTCAGATATCTTCTGATTGATTTGACAGGTAATTGACATCCAAAAAAATATCCCGAAAATCCCCTAATTTTCAAATAGATACATGCAGAATAGCACTACACGGGCGGGAGGATGGTTTGGGACGAGTTCAAGACGGAGTATTTGATCGATGGTGGAGCTTCGGTTTTGATCGATAGAGCTTCGGTGAAAGAAGTTGACGGTTCAACCAGGCGATCACGCAGGGGTGACAGGGTTGACGACAGGGTTTGGTTTTGATAGGAGCGCTTTGAAAGCGGAAACTGTCTGTTTGATAGGAGCGCGTTTTACATGAGCAAGATGCGCGCTCGTGTAGCCGCTGACGCGCGAGTAACGAGCGGTGCGCTGTATCTTTAGGGTCCGCGCCGTATCTTTAGGGGGATTGGGGTGGGCTTTCAGGGTTTAGAGTTAAAACAGCCGCGAAGCGGCTCGTCGACTCCTCCCTTTGAGCCAGGTCCCGTCCAACGTGAGATCTTATTTGAAAATGCGCGATGCTTTCAACCATGAGGGGGCGAGGGCGCCTTCCTGCGGCGCAAAAACCCTATACGCTAACCCCCAAACCCCCAAACAGTGGTTTGCATGACCCCAAAGACCGAGCACGCCGCTCGCACGTAGCGCGCGGGCACGCGCTCTTGCCGCGCGCTGACACCTGCCGCGCGCTGGTCGTTCAAAACAGACACCGTTATTCCTAAAGTTAAATAGAATTACATTTTATCTAATTTATTTGTTTTATTTTTGTTCGTTCAACAGCAGATCAGTTTAATCTTGCTTGCTTGAAGAAATTAATTTGAAGTCCAAGTTAGACCCTTTGAAGTGATACTTGTCCATACTTCTTTATTTGTCGAAGTTTTGCAACTTCGGTTGCCCACACACTGTCGGGGGGCACAATAAGGAAAACAGAAACAAGCCCTGAACACGGCCATGATGACCTCTATTGGATTTCCGATCAGATCGGGTCCCAATCTACACCGCTCAGGAGCAGCTGAAAGGTGCAAGATTGTGAATTGCTTCACAACCCCAGATCGTGTGATGGCAGTTCGCGGTCGGATTCGCCAAAACCACACGTCCCAAGACGTCTCTCTTTTTCTGAATCGAGGGCCTCTGGTCGCACTGCGGTGCGTGCCGCCATCTCCCGGATCCAGCCCTTCCATGAGCTCGGTTTCAGATGCAGACCAGGATCGGAGCGGATATCTATTTTCCGCAGATGAGGGTGCCGCCCCCGACAGACTTGCCGAGCAACTAGAAGAGATCGAGAAGGAACGCGAGCGTTTAGTTGAGGTTGTCGAGACAGAGAACCGTCGCGAAAAGAATGAGCTTGAACGCCGTGACGATCTTGAGGTGGTGGCCCAAACCCAAGCTCAACTCGCAGTCAAAGCATGGGAAGAGTACGCGCAAACTGAACAGTTTGTTGCTGAAGCAATGGAAAAAAACGATGCTGCGCTTGAGGCAGTTGGAGAGGCTGAGCTCAAGCTTGGTGAGCTGAGACAAAAACTGGCTGTCCTTGAGGTTGCCATCTCCGCAGAATGTGTCCCAGAGGATGTTCCCTGCGTCGAGGAGGCAGTTGTTTCCGTTGCCGAGAACAATGGTGACGATGTACCCGTGCAAAATGCAAGTGGACTGTCGAACGACAAGCCCGCGGGAGCATCTTCGGACGAGAAAGAGAAATCTAGGATCCTTGATTCTATTCCTATGAAAAGAAAGGCCGAGCTGTGGTGGGTCAGCGAAGGGCTTGACATGGAAGAGGCACTACAGATGACTCTTGGCAGCATTGAGAAGGCTGAAACTGCGTACGAGAAGGCTAAAGCCGACAGGTCTCGGGCTCAGGATTTCAGCGTTGGAGTTGCGAAGTCCGCCCGGGAAGCGGAAGAGCTCGCTAAGGCTGCAGACAAGCGTGCCGATGATGCTATGACGCTTGTTCAGTCAACCATGGAGACTGCACTCGCAGCTCGTATTGCTGCAGCGGCAGCAGAAGCAGATATTTCTGCACTCGATAAGAGAGTCAACACGATGTTAGGCGAAAAGAATGACAGTCCGCTCACATCAGATGATGAACAAGACGTCGAGTGGATAGCAACCAGCCTTGATTGTGCCGAAAATGACGATGAATGTAAGGAAAGTGCCGCCGCGGCGCTGGATGCTGTCCAGATGATCCCTGCATTCGCTGACACCAACACTGATGTTGTCGAGAAGGATATCTTGAAAGAAAAGAAAGATTTGGAAGATGGAAAGTCAGAGGTTGAAAAGGAGAAGGTCGAGAAACCCAAGGTGGCGGCATCCTCTAAGCAGTTCGCGGGGAAATGGTTTTCATCAGAAACGACCGAAATGAATGCCGTCGGCATCGCTGCTGTTTTGGGCCTCGGCCTTGCAGTCGGCTCCCTGACACCAGGTGCCGCCCCCGTCCGCCAGGCCATGTCCAAAACCTCTTCACAGGTCACCACTTCTATAAAGAAAGGCTGGACCGCCGTCACACTGATGATACCCGAAAGCGAGCGCAAGATTGCAGAGCATGCTGCACATGAAGCTCATGAAGCGGGTCTTACTGATGCTCTTGTTCTGCTGTTCACCTCGATCCTTGCTGTCACACTTGTTTCTAAGATACCCGGTGGTTCTCCTGTGCTCGGATTCCTTCTTGGCGGTGCTGCTGTGGGGCCATACACTACTGGTCTCGTTGGTCACGTGGCACAGGCGCAGATCCTCGCTGAATTTGGCGTGGTGTTCCTTCTGTTCAACATCGGACTTGAACTATCCCTCGAGCGTCTCCAGTCCATGGCAAAGTACATTTTTGGCATGGGCTCTGCACAGATGGTGATGACAACTATGCTATGCGCCGCCGCTGCAATCGCATGCGGCCTCACAATACCACAAGCCGTAGTCGTCGGCATGGGGCTGGCATTCTCGTCAACTGCAGTCGCTTTACAAGTCCTCCAGGATCGCGGTGAAGCCGGTACACGGCATGGCCGTGGTACATTTTCAGTACTACTCTTCCAGGATCTCACAGTCGTCCTGGTCTTTATGCTTGTTCCTCTACTCGCTGGTCCCGATAGTGGGTCGATAACCGCAATCATTGGGTCATTAGCGAAGGCAATTGTCAAAACAGTCGCGGCCATTGGTGCCATAATGGCGATTGGACGGACTATTCTTCGGCCTATCTATAGCCGCATCGCTAAACTCGGCAAAGCTGAGGTACTCACCGCCACAACACTATTTACAGCACTTGGGACCTCCCTCCTCACCCAGTCAATCGGTCTTTCCATGGCACTTGGCGCATTCCTGGCTGGTTTGCTTCTTGCAGAAACAGAGTTCCATCTCCAGGTAGAGTCCGACATTGCACCGTTCCGCGGCCTTCTTTTGGGTCTCTTCTTTATGACGGTTGGCATGCAAATCGACCCGACGACACTATTCGCAAATTTCAGTACTATTGTTTCCATCGCCTTTGGACTTTTGGCAATCAAAATGGGCGTCATGGCGATTTGTGGCCCAGCGTTCGGACTGAGTTTGCTTGCGTCTCTGCGCGCGGGTGTATACATCGCTCCTGGCGGTGAGTTTGCCTTCGTTACTTACGGCATCGCAGCCGCCGCAGGTCTCCTGTCTATGGATATTGTGAATAAGATTAATCTCGCTGTTGTGCTCACCATGGCGGCTACTCCCATGCTTGCCAATGTTGGTGCCAACTTAAAAAAGCTGTTAAAAAAGGAGGATTCTGTCGCGAGTCTGCAGGCCAAGGAGGGTGATGTTGATGACTTGAGCGGTCATGTAATCATTGCTGGGTACGGGCGAGTTGGGCGGATGATCGGAGAGCTTCTCAGTGAGCAACTCATCCCTTTTGTTGCTGTCGACGTTAGTGCCGAAGATGTTCAGAAGGGCAGGGACATGGATGCGCCTGTGTACTTTGGTGACGCCGGATCTCCCGCGGTCCTGCATGCCGTTGGTGCAGAGAAAGCGTCTTGCGCTGTAGTGACACTTGACTCTCCGGGTGCAAACTATCGCACAGTTTGGGCTCTGAATAAGTACTATCCGAACATCAAAGTTTACGTGCGGGCCCGTGACATTGATGACGGCTTGGCACTCGAAAAAGCAGGTGCTAAGGCTGTCGTTCCGGAGACGTTGGAACCATCCCTCCAACTCGGTGCGGCGGTTCTAAATGAGATGGAGATGTCAAATGAAGACATTTCGATCGCCGTTGACAACTTCCGCCGTAATCACATGGGTGATCTGCAGATGCTTGCTAATAGGTCTGGCAGTGCTCTTGGTTATGGGCTTCCGTCCGACCTTGAAGCACTAAAATCGTACGATGCAGGTGATGAAGATGATATTGGCAAGGATCTCAACATCGCTTGATATACTATTGTCGTGCTACCGTCAAATCTACCGCCATGGGTGCGAGTAAGATGTTGATCGAACGTACAAAATGTTCGAACCTTTCTAGATGCGAAATCCGCTGTGTATTGCGACCACTCCACCCGTAAGATCTTCGTGCGCAACACACTTGAACCCGGCCTCACGCATGATCTCTTCCAGCTCCGCCTGCCTCGGAAACCTCCTGATCGACTCTACTAGGTACTGATAGCTCCACTTGTCTTGGGCTATGAGCTCACCCATCACTGGAATTACCCCAAAAGAGTAAGCCTCATAAAAGGAACGCAGAGACTCATCCCTCACACGACTGAATTCCATGCAGATGAATTTTCCACCAGGTTTCAACACTCTCCTGGCGTCTTTCAGCGCCGCGAGTTTGTCGGTGACATTTCGCAACCCAAATACTATGGTGTACATATCCACAGAGCAATCCTCGAACGGCAGATTCTCTGCGTTGCCCTCAACAAAGTTTATCGTCGCAAGGCGGTTTCCTTGCCAGTCAGGGGAGTTGATGAGATCGAGTTGCGCGGCGCGCCTTTTCCCTTCAACAAGCATGTGCGGATTTACATCGCTGATTATGACTTTACCTGGCGCGAGCGTGACATCATGAACCCGAAAGACGCCGTCGCGAGCTGAAGTCTCAGCAGCTCGCAGCGCGCTAAGCGAACGGAACCCGACATCGCCAGTGCCTCCGGCTACGTCTAAATGGGTCATTCCAGGAAATACTCCAAATTTGCTGACAAGCCGGTCCTTCCAGATGCGATGAATGCCAGCAGACATGATGTCATTCATCAAGTCGTACGAGGGCGCCACTTTCATAAACACCTCTCGCACCATCCCTTCCTTGTCCTCCTTCTCCACGTCCTTGAAACCGAAACTAGTGGTGGCAACGTTGACTGGTGGCCCCGCGAACTGTTTACTTGAAAACCACTGGTGCTTCAAGATCGACGATGAAAGTATGAGCTTCCCGCCGCGGCGTGCGTTGCTCATCAACATGCTCGTTTGCCAGAGAAAGGATCGGGTCGAAGTCCGACTCGGCCAACGAGGTTCGGCGCCGTGAAGGCCTGCGCATTTGCATATCAATATAAAAGGGCAACGTTACAGAATTTGTTTCAGGATCTTCTGAAACAACCGAGCTGCGCAAAAAATCATATTTAAGGCAAATGTAGACAACGTATAACTGTGTAATCTCAAGCTAGCTAGCTACTTGATTGTGCGCGGCGATGTCACTTTTGTATGGGAATCAGCCAAAATATCCAAAAATCACATGATTTGGATTACCGAGTCAATAATGAAGAAAAAAATCTTACGACAGTATTTAATATATATATATATATATATATATATATATGATATATATATAATATATCTTGCTTATTATTAATAAGTTTCGTAACGCGTACGTATTTAATACGAAGGTACCTTCGAAGGTACATCATATTAACTACTTTATTTTCTTCAGTGACTCGCGAAATGGATCGGTAATAAAATACCTTCGTAATAAGATTATTTATTACGTTCGTACTACTTCATTCGTATTTAAATTATATATTATATAATAAATCCATTATTTCTTGATCGCCACTCGCAGGTTTCTTCCTTTCCTGCGCTCTGGCCTCGCTGTCTAGGGTGATTAATTCCTGCGCTCTGGCCTCGCTGTCTAGGGTGATTAATCGAGAAAATCTATGATATGATTACGTCTCATTGACTACAGGATGGGATACCATCAGTTGACCCGTTTTCAGATGCCTACAAAGTTGGTGAAAAGCCCGACTGCAATGTCCTTTTTCGAATCGTCGCAAGCAGCAATGCGCCTCGTAAAGTTTGTGCAGGTGAAGCAAGCTTTTCCCAATGCGTTGTCTGCTTTGACATCAATCACCCAACGACATACAGAGTCTTGGTGCATCTGTCCGTGGTGCAAAATTGTCCGATGAATGTCCAGCATCACCCCTTCTCGAGCGGCTTTTATGCACACTCTCCGCAGTGGAAGGTTGGGCCAAAGAATATCCGCCTGTGCAGCAACAGTTCAGATATGGAAACAAGGCTTTTCGATGCTGGCATTCCCGCCTCTGCGTTTCCTCGCACAGTAAGATGCGTCAATGTAACGACATTAAATCAACTTGAACTAACCTTTGCGAGTTGAATGTTAGAGCTGGTCAAAGAATTGTTGCCGATCAGCCACCACGTGCGTCTGTTTTTTTCCACCTGAAAACGTCATACCTGATTATGAGGGTATTCCATTGAATTCGACCATAACCGAAGGAGGTTATTGTTGAGCTCGTGCCATACCTCTGTGAAAGGTGCAGTACTGAATCTTCCCCGAATTATGAGCTGCTGTGAATCTCAAACGTATTCCCAATGCTTTGCTAGCTTTGGCAACCCAACACGGATGGACTACGGAACAGGACATGAAACCATGTTTGTTTTTTTCCTCCTCTGTTTGGAAGAGATAGGTCTAGTCACCGTTGAGGACCACAGAGCTCTTGTGTGTCGGGTGTTTGCGAAATATGTTTCTGTGGTGCGAACACTGCAGACGGTTTACTGGTCAGTATTGTTTTCTATTGTCTGACTCTCAACTGTTTATCGCCCATGCGTCCACAGGCTAGAGCCGGCTGGGTCTAAGGGTGTCTGGGGGCTGGATGATTATTGTTTTCTTCCATTCTATTGGTAGGAAATGTCCTGGCCGCGTGAATTAGAAAATTGTTTGTCACAGAATACACGTTCCAGGGGTTCCTCACAGTTGTTTGAGAATGAAAAAATATCACCGGATGATATAAATGATCCAATTATTCTACGGGAAGCTTGTGCTGATTATATGTATCTCGATTGCATCGTTTTCATTAAAAAGGCATTGTGTTAGCTTCACACGTATACTCGCTGCCCAACAATTTGACCGATTGAGATCCAAACCAAACCTGCAGGTAAAAAAAGGACAATTACGCGAGACGTCGCCCCTTCTGAATGACATCAGCTCTGTCCCAACTTGGAAAAAAGTCAACGCTGGTCTCCTGAGGATGTATAAGGTTTGCCAATCTGACACGTGTTGATGTACAATACTGAATTTCCAGCACTCTCAGGCTGAGTGTCTTGGAAAGTATTCCATCGTACAGCACTTTTTATTCGGATCTATCATCCGTCTCCAACCATTAGAACAATAGAAACTTTTCCAAAGCAAGCCCAGAAACGACGAAGGCATTTCCCATTACAATGTATGTGTATGCTCCCCCGCGCGACGTTGACAGATGCTGCGTGCGATACAGTCAATATGTCTGCTACTCAAGAAGCATCAAGGAGCGCTGCAAGCTCTGATGGTAGTTTCAGGTCAAATTCAGAAAGGGCCTGCTCTCCATATTCACTCTCCACAAGTCCAGCGAACTGACTGTGTGCTTCAACTAAGTTGTTTTTTATTGCATTCAAAATCATATCCCTTGAAACTGTGCTAGCAATAAACATTTTCATTCGATTGATGAGCTTGGGAAGCTTTTGCGCCAATGCATTATTTACTTGTAGAACAATATCTGCAAGCCTATCAGGTGTTGCAAATGCCAAGCTTGAAATAGATAGCTCCTGCGAGAGTGAGTCAGATGCACGGAGCGCAGTAACTTTGGTGAGAAATGCTAGCATTGGATCGACAATCTGCCTGGTGAAGAACATAATGTATGTCTCGCAAGCTATCCGGACATACTGGTCAAGCCGTTTCCGGCTGTCTAGATTCGATTTGATCACCCTTGGGACAGGAAAAACATTTTGTCCTTGGGGAGAAGAAAAAATGTTAGTTTCTCCTGAAAACATCCGATGCACCTCTCCGCGCATGTGTGCCAGGTCAAGGTCTCTCATGGACATTGAATGCTCCAAAAGATCGGATTCAAAAGGGGATATCTGCTCGCGCAGGATAAGAAGATTCTTGATTGCAAACAGATGCGCATCCGCATCATGCAAACCAACCGGACCAACGCGACTCGCCCGCACGATAGATTCCGTGCATACCTGTACTACCTCTGTCGCAAGACCCGAAAACGTGTGGCTGTCCAAGCAACGATACATCGTTGCCAGACAAAACAAAGTATTTTGCAGTGGAGAAAACCATTTCTGCTCGCCAAGCGAGTTGTTTGCCTGGGATTGGGATTCTTCCCTAACGTAAATCAAATCATCCCGCGACGGTTTGTAGTCTTCCACCTTTTCCTTGATAAATGTCTGAGCACGAAATATCAGACGCTCTTGAACATCTGCAAGTAAGTTCTGCATGAATGGGTGGAATACGCCGCCCGCTCTTCCAAATCGTCTCAGTTTATCAGACATCTGTTGGAAAACGATCTCAAACTGACGATTTAAATACTGGCGAAATAGCAACATTAGAGATAACAGGGTCAACTACCTCCTCAGTTATAACTTCGATCAGCTCAGCGATAGCAAAAATGTCATTCAGCAAGATATAACGCGGACGAATCAAATCATGGAAGATTGACATCATGGGTTCCAAAAGTATCCTAAAACAAGCATCATCTTCTGGCATAAAAAATATACACGCGAAAAGATCTATCTCCGCATGGAGAATCTGTTGCAAGATGATGTTATTGAAAAAAGAAACATGGTAATTACGCTGCACCTGCGCTATGTATGCGAATGCAGAGCGCGCAAATGATTGTACATCTAGTGCAGATGAATGAACCTGGAATTTTATTTTGAAGAGGGAAAGGAGTTTGAAGTTTGAATTTTAATCAGCATTCGTTGAAGTCACACCCGAAAATCTTCGCTCACAGCCTCGACAATAAGCTTCACTCGGTGTTCGCAGTACAATAAATGGCAGTCTTGTAAAACCTGTACGTAGTCGCGGTTGTCACGTGATTCGTGATTACATCTTCTTGATTGGCATTCAACCCAATCTATAATTGGCCGCAGCCGAGCGATAGCAGACCGGAACACCGCGCAATAAGTACTTGATAATTTGGTCGCGTTTTGCGAGGGAAATTCACCCCTTCCACTATTGAGAAGAGGTCTTAACGATTGAAAGTGGGGTACTGCTTCCTTTCGCCTGATGGCTTCCTTGATGGTCGATGAAAAGTGAAATCTGATTGCTGCTAGAAACCTGCTCCGAAGCTGTTCACTCTTCTGCTGATACATGACATGCAAGGCATCCTTGGGGCGGGATAGGACGAAGGAGGTACAACTATCGATTCGTTTGATCATTGCGATAATCTCATTTCCATCCACCTGCGAAACATGTTCAAAAGAGTCTGATAAACAATGCCACAATTTAAAAACACCAAATACCTTTGACATATCAGAAGGAAATCTTTGACACATATCATCAAGTCCACGGAAATTAGATAGCCTCTCAACAAGCTCGTTTGCGAGCCCGAGCATGTGGTATTTTCCAGTGCGCAGACGCACTCTTGCTCCATGCAACTTTTGGGCTCTCATCTTGGCAGTTCTGGGTAAAGGGAACATGAAACGAGCGCAGCAAGCGATGTTTTGAGCTCTTGAAAAACCTGTAACTAACTTGTGTTGAACCAACATTGCTCTGAAGCTTAACAGCAACTCGAGAAAGCTTTTGGCAAGCTTGAAGATTATGCTTAATGATTTCAGTCCAGTTCCTACGACGATGGTTTCCTGAACTCCCTAGTCATGCAAAACAAGAAGTCACTTGCCTGCAATACTCCTCCAACTTAGCAAATGTTGTTGTGTTCAGTTCATTATTGCATGGCTGAAATTGGCGTGGTACGTCGACGCCAGCGGAAGTGACCTCTATGGCACCTGTCGCAGCGGAAAATGCTTGTTTCTTCGCCTTCAACTATGTAACATAAGCTGGCCAAAAATGTAGAACAGGTGGCAGCAAGGCAGTTCCAAAACTACCAAAACAAAGACTCACGTGCCGGGGCATCAGTTCGTAGGTTGCCTGCCCAGTCAGCGAACTGATTGAGGAGAACTGCACTCGAATCAGTGGAGAGCTGCAAGGTTGTAAATGGATTCAGGGTCGCGTTTGAAGTTCTGAGCAGAAACAAGATGTAACAGCTTAGTATGTATCAAACCTGTGTTGCCACATAGATCGGTCGTCAGGAGTGAAGGTCATATTTGCGTCGCTCGGTCACTGCCGAGTATATTCGTGGCGCTGAATTCGACAAAATGGGGGATATTCCTGTTCGAACTATGCTTTTCTAAGCAACGCAACCCGGAGAAGGGTATTCAATCTGTTCGGACAGATGCCTGCCCCTTCGAAATGTTCGTTGGGTACAGCTTCTTGGGTACAGCTAGCTCTAGCTATAGTCACCGAAAATATATATTGCTCTGGTAGGATCCGGTCGGTCGAGAATCCGTCAGCGTATGTAATTTTCCTTGTTGCCCATATTTTATTATATTACGAATAACGAACGAATAATAATAAGGCTCCAGAGACCGGAGAGTGGGTGTGTGGTGTGGGCGTTGGCGTGCGTCGGGGTTTGCGTGGTGCGTCCGTTCCCAGGTGGTCGGCATAGCCACGCGGCGCGGCGTGCGGGACGAGACCGGGGCGCGTCCGGCGCGCGCGCGTCCGGCGAGCGCGCGTCCGGCGCACACGCGTCCGGCGCAGGCGATGCGGTTAACGGCTAATACGAAAAGAAAACCGTGACTGTAGACCCGCACACACGTATCGTTTGGGAACGGTCGAAATCTCGGATA
>JACLAB010016772.1_pt1 | contig 16952 bp, 9 predicted proteins | sample 8027921 | NCBI WGS metagenome assembly JACLAB01 (sample SAMN15725117, study PRJNA655200) | protist metagenome | isolation source: fluorescence activated cell sorting (FACS) single amplified genomes of... | place: USA: West Boothbay Harbor, Gulf of Maine | collected 2000-07-19 | reverse complement strand
CGCACACGCATCCGCGCGCACCGAGACGCTCTCGTCCCCGGCACCGCACGCGTTCGAAGCTCGTCGTTCTCCAGAGCGCTCGAGCCCACGAAACGACGCGCGAAAAAACATCACGGGTTCGTTATCAAAACCTAGGGTTACCACCCGCTTTGACATTCGCGACCAACGGCTAGAAGATATTTTCAGTCAGGCTCGCGCGCGCGTGAACTGCATTCGGTCCGTCGACACGCACACGACTGATTCGTCGCCATGGTGAACAAGTGGATCGAAAAGATCATCCCGGAGAACTTTTACGACACCAAGGTGCGTCCGCGGGTTTCGTTCTCGCGCCCGTCGTCGACTGTCACAGGTCATCATCATCGTCAGTCACACAATCGAACGAATTCAATTCTTTTATAGGGCTGGGCCGGGCAAGAACTTCCCGAAACGTGTCCAGGAGTGTAGCTGCGCCGCACGTGGGTCGTTTTGAGTATTCAGGCATGCTATCTCGGTACTACAAGGCACGCTAGGCCGGGATCCGGAGCTTCTTTCGCGATACACGGCGTCCATCGACCGCAGCAGCGGGATTTGTCAACAAATCTGTTGGATTTGGAGTAGGGAGGAGCCGGGGCTTCACCATCGTCAGAGGCATCGCCTATGAGCAAACACCCAGGCCCAGCAGAAAGCAGCTCAACCACATACGTACATCAGACGCCACCCCTTCCCGAGGGACCCACGATGATCCGAGACCGGTTTTGGACTCGTCTCGTCGAGGAGGTCAGGGCATGGAGAGGCATGGGTCGCGCCGGGTGACGGAACTCCCGATGGGTTTTGGTTTTGAGATCAGAATCGATGGCCAAAACCGACAAAACGGCGGTTTGCGCGGTGTCTGCGCCGCTTGACGTGACCCATCGAGCCGCACGACCACGCGGGGGACATTGGGGAGGGGTACCGCGCGCGTGTCGTTGAAAATACGTCGAACGGAGGACGAGGTGGGGAGCGCGGCGCGCGGGGGCGAGGACAAAAAAATCTTGAAAGGTGTTGAAAGCCACAGAAAAATCGAAGCCAGATGCTTCACCGTTCATCTCCAGTATCAATCGGTGAAAGACCACGTTTCGGGAAGCTCTTGCCCGAACCAGCCCTATAGAGTCGTCGAAAGGGAAAAAACTCAAACTTCGAATCAGAACAACAAAAGAAATTCCTAGCGTCTGCTGTCTAAAAAACCCGAACTACTGACCCGTCCTCCCCACCTCGTTCGCAGTTCACATGCAGCCCCATCGCGCCGAACGCCGTGCTGTATCCGTGGACCATCATCGTCAACGCGATTTGGCTCTTCTCCTTCGGCGGATTCGTGTGGTGGTACTCCGATCCCAGCATGTACGTCACGCAATCCGTGATCCAGAAGGAGTTTGAGAAAGAAGGGTTCGTGTGTGACCCCCTCGGGTACGACGATTACTATAAATCCGCCCTCGGATACGACGAGTGTCTCCTCAAGGTGCGCGCGCCGACGATGGATACCGTAGTGTTGACCGACGGCGCGTACTCTTTCGTTCCGTTCGACCCGAGGTTGGTGAAGCAGCTCGGCGGGCAAGGAGTGGACAAGACTCTTTACAACCCCGTCGGCGGCGGAACGTCCAAGAAAGCCCTCGCTGAGTTGGAGGCTCAAAATCTGGCCGATTACATTGCTGCGATGAATGAACAAGTTGGTTTGAATGATGTTCCTTTAGATATAAGTGCGGAAAATCCTTTTGACTCTTTGGAAGGTTATGATCCCGAAACTGGTGAGTATACTGCCCCTTTTTCTGATACTGGTGGATCTTATGATCCTGGTGGATCTTATGATTCTGTCGGTTCTTCTGATCCTGGTGGATCTTCTGATCCTGTCGGTTCTTCTGATCCTGATGGATCTTATGATCCTGTCGGTTCTTCTGATCCTGATGGATCTTCCGATCCCGCCGCCGCGCCTTCCGATCCCGCCGCCGCGCCTTCCGATCCTGCCGCCGCGCCTTCCGATCCTGTCGCCGCGCCCTCTGATCCTTCTGCTCCTGGTGCTGGAATACCTTCTTTTGGAAGAAGGCTCCTTGAGGTAGAAGACGTCGACGTCGAGTACACAGGGCTCGCCGAATTGAGCGGATGCAACTGTAACATGATCGTCACTTCCGACGACGACGACGAAAAAAAAGAACTCAAGTTTTACAGCGAAACCCCCGACCCGAATTGCTACCCCGACGACGGCGCCTACGGAGACGGCTGCACCATGACCAAAGCCAAGGCGGTCTTGATGTACAGGCAGTTTTTGTCCGTCAACGATCCGTGCGAATTCGTCCAACGCAACACGCCGTTTCAGTGCGTCAGGGAAGAAGCGCAGCCGCTCACGCAGCGGTTGTCTTTGGCGTACGCCAACTCCGGACTCTTGTACGGCATCGTGTGCGCCATGGCCGTGAACTACATGTACGCCACCAAGAAGGTGACTCTCGAAACCGTGGACATCGAGCAACTACAAAAGTTGGCGTCCATGAACAAAGTGTCCGCGGAGGAACAACCCGCGAAATGAACGAAGCGCGCGAATCGGCCGCGACGAGACGAGGGTCGCGAGTTGGACGCGGCGCGTACCGGTAGGCTCACGTCGCCACCGAAATCTCGAAAAAGGAACATCGGGGTGTCGCGCCCGTTTTACGCGCGGCACTCCGTTCGCGAGTGAAGAAGGACTGTCGTCTCTCTTGTATTCCGTTTTTAATACAACGCGACGAGAACTCGCTCGCTCGATCGACGCGGCGGACGGAAGGCGGGTCTCGTGGATTTGAAATCGCACCTGTTTTTTCAGAATTTCTCGTGTTGAGTGTTGTCCTCGAGAGGGGTTCGGCGTCCGCGTCCGCCTCGAACTTCGCGAAGGCGTCGATGAGGCGGTAGAACTGTTCGTGGACGCGTCCGCCCCCGCGTCGATCCCGAGGGTCACGGCCTTCTCGTTATGTCCACCGCGGAGCGCTTCGTCGTACGTCTTCATCTTTTCGGCGTCGGCGACTTGGAGCGCCGCGACGACGCGCTCGTGCGCGGCGTGCAGCACGGCCGGTTCGCAGTCGGCCGTCTCGACGACGTTCCGGTGGGTGACGTCGCCGTACACGCGCTGGGCGTTAAACGCGCTCTGGGGCATGTCGAGGAATAATAATGCGATGTCGGCCGTGCTTTTATTTTGGTTAGTCTAGTGAAAAATCCCGCCCCTCGGTTGCTTGATCACAAAAACACTAATCCGTAAACTAACGTCTCCTCCCTCGCTCTGTGTCGATAGACCTGTCCGGTTCTCGTGGTTTTTATCGACAGGTGGTTTTCGTGAAAGTCACGAAGCGGGGCGTCGATGACCTCCGGGCATCGCCACATCACATCGAAGGCTTCGGACGATGGAATGCCGCGCCGCAACCTCGCCCAGCACGATTTCGAATCGCGCGTCGCACGACTTGACCGTCGATGCGCTGACAACACGCGCAGACTGTTGGAAAACGTCTTGCGGTGCGTCGGCTGAACGTCGCTTCGAGAAACGGTGTATGTTGCTTGATGGTGTAATCAGTTTGAGCTAGTAGTGGTACGTAGTAGTAGTCACTACTCTCGAAAGTAGACTACTAGTAGCTAGTCCAACTACTGTATTATTTAGAGCCGTATTTAGAATTCTAAAAACGTTCTAAAATATCTCTTTTTCTTCTTCACCACGTGGCTTTTTGTTCACCGGTGATTCACCGTGGCCTGTCGGCTGGTGAACTCGTATTGAAAGTAATAGATTAGTAGCACTAGCTATTAGCTAGGCCTTACTTGCTTGCTTCTGGGAATATGTCGATGAATGTTGGAACGAAACACACACTAGCTAGTCACTAGGGTTTGATCGCGCTGATTCCCCTTCTGGAATGAAAAACACACTCGCCGGCCGCTCTGTCGGGCGGCGAAGTCGGACTATTCTTGTTCCGCTTCTATTCGCGGCCACAATAGTGCTATGGAGCGTTTCGGACCCCGACGACTCCGTATTCCTCTCTACAGTCCAAGATTCAGACCCGCCTCTGGGCCGGTTCGACCAACCAAATAAAGGCGAACCCGAACTCCATCAAATTACCGTTCTAACGTACTCTGATCGAGTCACGCAAGGATTATGTAGGTCGATGATCACCGCCGCGCGTAATGGATTCGAACTTGGCATACTCGGCGTCGACGAAATGTCGTTCTCAAGCTTCGCCGGTGATCCGAAGATGAAGAATTTTTTTGGAATGAAGGCCCTGCTGTCAAACGAGACCACGCTCAGCAAGCTGGGCCTACACAACAGCAGTACGATGTTATTTGCAGACGCAAGTGATGTGGTTTATCTCGCTGACCTCCAAGAGGTCAGTCAGCGTTTTCATGAGACTCTTAGAGAGCACGGTGAGCGTGTCGTTCTCGTTGCTGCAGAGAGAAACTGCTGGCCGTACATGGTGAAAGATAAGGAGAGGATCCCCGGGGGAAGTTCCAGATGTGCCGAGTTTCCAAGCAAGAACTCCACATTCATGTACTTGAACTCAGGAGCGTATATCGGTAAGGTGGAAGCCATTAGATATATGATCGCTTCCGCATATGACCGTCTCAGTGACGCAAAGGATGACCAACTCGCCTTACACGAGCTTTATGCTGAGCAGTTGCGAAAGACTCGGAACGGTGCCGGCGGGAATTCCGCATTTGACATCGTGCTCGATCAGAGAGCACTCATTTTTCAGACTGGTTGGGGCACTAATCTTGAGGGCGAAAGATACGCTGATCGTGAACGAAATGGGGCGCATTATGATAAAAACAGTGGACGAGTGATCAACACTGAGCAAGACACTCGGCCACTCTTGGTACATTTCAATGGTGGTAAAAATGCTCTACAGCCTGTTTCGGCCGCTGTTCTTGCCCAAGAGTTGCATCAATCAGACAAGCAAAGGATAAATTCCATCTTAAAAATATATCGTGCAAAATACGATTGGTTTACTGGCGAGTGTGCTTCGTTGGATGACATCGCACTTTTTCACATGGCGGTAGAAGGTGCGAACGTCAAAGATTCACTTTCAAAAAGCAGCGACACCATCGGGCAGATGTCTTCCGAGAAGAGAGTAGCGTCGTCAGGTCCGTTGAGGAACGCGTCTTTGCCGAAACGCGCTGATCTCACGAAGCCAATTCCAAAACAAAATACCATCGAATGTCCACCAGGATATCCTGAATTACATTCTCGAGCAGAGGAGGGGGGACAAAAAGTAGGGTGTGCGCTACAGTACTTCAGTAAGGCACTTTCAGATGCCCGATATCTTGCTCGCGGGGAAGTTGCAAATGTCAGTCTCGCACGAATGCGCAGGGTTGTGCAGCGATCGTCACAACAGCTTGGATTGTACGTCCTCATGAAGGACGAAAGCGATGGTGGCGCAAAATGGAATCACGTTTCAGGGCAAGGTGTCAACTTTTGGGCGACGAAGCCTTTCCATCACTTCATGAAACGCTACTCCGAAGTGGTCGCGTCGCGTCTTTCCCCAGGTCAAAACGTGTATTTCGTCGTCAATGGTTTTGACGAGCCGGCAGTGACTGGAGAATGCCCAAACATGAGCCAGCTCACGGCGATTCATCCAAACATCCGCGAGGGGATAGTGAACAGAAACGAAGGTGTGCCGGTGTGGTCCATGTCGAAGGTTCGTAACTGTCACTTGGATCTGTTGTTCCCGCATCCGGATTTGTTTGCGAAGTTTGGTCGCACAGCTGAGCTGCGCGAAAACCAGCCTTGGACGCAACGCAAAGATGAGGTGGTGTTCCGGGGCTCGACGACAGGGATGGGAAGTGTAGATACGAACTTGAGGGTTAAGGTCACCCGTGACTTAGTAAACACCTCGGGGTTTGATGTTGGCATTCATGCGGCTATCCAGACGATAAAGCAGGACTTGATCACAGATTTGATGAAACCAACGTTGCAAGTTTCGGAGTTGTCATCATACAAGTACGCGATGGACATAGACGGCAACGCACACTCATTTAATCGGCCTCTCGCCATAGCCCGTGCGGGCTGCACGCTTCTGAGGGTGAACGTGTTTACGGATTTATTCGATGAAGGTCTGTTGAATGGGATTCATGCTTTTGATATTGATCCGGCGAAAGTCAAGCTCGATGCCCCGAGGCTTCTGCGCGAACTGCGTGCAGCGCCAGACAAAGCGAAGGCTGCCGCCACGCTGCTCTCAGAGACGCACGCGTGGCTGACCGAGGATGTGATCATGACATATATGAAAGAGGCGATCACCCAATACTCCAGGTCAGTGCGCTTCATTGAATGAAGGAAATGCCGGTAAAGGATCACGGCGTTTCGTTACCGGTGTTCACGCGCCTTCTTCGCGATGAGCTGTGCGCGCGTGAATCCTCCAGACTTCACCGGCGGGAATGCGTCGCCGAGAAAAACTCGTCACTCACGAATCGCTTCACTAATATCACTGTTTGCAAAGAAGGGCCTCTCTGGAACGCCGGGCGACAAACGTGGAACCGTCTCCGGGACAGCCTCTGCCAGGCCATCCATGGGGGGTTTTGAAGAGCTTCTGGAAGTACTTACTTCGGGATTACACTGGTACTCGACCGCCAGCCTTCGCTATTCCGAATGCAGATCGGAAGAAGATGTCTAGTCGCGCAAAATACTTGGTGCTGACATCAGACATGGGGAGACCGTACACTGACATTGTGAGATATAAAGGCACGTGGGTGATGGAAAATTGGTTGCACTGGGCCGAGACGTTTTGTCCAGTCATCGCTCATGACGTGCTGAAAGAAAGCTGTCCCCAAGCTTTTGACGCCTGGATGCATCTTCGACGAGCGTTTCTGCATTATTTGTGTTCGCATGAGTGGTATGATCACTTAGACGCCAGGCAAAAGGAAAAGGCGCGCGTCGAAGCGAAAGTCTCAATGCGCATGTACGCTGAGTTTGTGGAGTCAAAACTTGGGATCCAGTTTTGTACCATCAACCTTCGAATGCTAACAGTGCACTCGTACGAACAAGAGTTTCAGACAGGTCCGATCAAGCACACGTTAGAGTTATAGGTAGAAAGGGCCATCCAGCGGTAAGAAGTGGGTAAAGGATCGGGTGGTGCTGCAACCGGACATCTTCTTGGGGAATTGTTATCTGCTGGAATGTGCCCTCAACGACGCCGCAGCCGCTGGAAGAGATGTACACGAGATGATTCATCGAGCTCCTCGTCAAGCTTTGAACAGCGAAAATCTCGACGACGTCAAGCTTTACCAGCATCTTGTAGGATCTGGAAAGCAAGTCGAAGTCACGGAAGCGTTCGTTGGAGACAAATTGGACTTGCTCAGAAGGTTCTTACGTGGTAGAGGGCAAGAAGTCATGGATTCAGCCTTGGAGAGGGGAGAAGTTTCGGTGCACGTGTTCCTGAGAGCGAAAGTTGATTTAGAAGTGTTCCATTCTGTGGAGTACCTCCGGACAAGGTCGCGATGTTCCCACCATGTCTGTTACCAGCTCAAGGGCGATGACGCGTCCACCAGACGATATGGTCGAGTGCTGAGGTACTACAAGATGCAAGAGAAATGGGCACAAGGAACTTTTCGGTTTTGTGAGATGGATTGTTTTCGGGAAATCACAACTGAAGAAGACAAAGCTCTTGGGTATGGCACTGTTAGCAAAGCTTCACCGGACACGATGTTCGTCGCGCTGGAAGACTTCAGGCGCAAGGTAATCCTCTTCGAGCCCCCAGACTGTAAAGCATGCGACGAAGCGCGCGTGCTGCAGTGCTGGACCAAGGGTCGAATATGATTTTAGCAGCGCCAGCCGAGCGAGCCGAGCGAGCGAGCAGCGAGCGAGCAGCGAGCGAGCAGCGAGCGAGCAGCGAGCGAGCAGCGAGCGGACAGCGAGCGAACAGCGAACGAGCGAGCACTAATATTAGTCCTCGCTCGCGCGCGCGCGCGCGCGCTGCTGCTGCGTGCGTGCTGCTGCGTGCTGTGTGCCAATAAAATCTCCTAAAATCGCCCTAAAATCGCCCTAAAATCGCCCTAAAATCCCGCGAATTATCCATCCGGACTAAAAATTGATGCAGCGAGGAAGCGCGAGCGAGCGAGCGAGCGTGTGAAATAATTATCGCCGGGAAACTTATTTTATTTTTAGGGCGATTTTCGGGCGATCTTAGGACCCGAAAATCGCCCTAATAAAATCGCCCTAAAATCCTCTTATTTTAGGGCGATTTTAGGGATTTCGTTCTCGTAGTGTTTTATTCGTTACCACATTATTATTATTACAAGCAAGCTGCAGGCAAGCAAGCGAGCAAGGTAGAGCTAGCTAGCTACTCGCTAGCTACTAGCTAGCAAGGTATTTAAATACTGCTTACTTGGAACGAAGGTGTGTAGGTACATATTTCGTTCATCTTCAACCCGAAAAGCGCGTTCGGAGGCGCCGTCGTGGCAGACACGATAGGCACCCATGCCTGATGCGCAAACATCAAAGGTGTGAAGCGATCCTTCTCGTCATGGTCTCCGCAGCGGCGCTGCGGCTTTGTCTGACTTACCAGGCAATAACCGTGAATAGTTCGTTTTCGCTTCAAGATCCTTTAGGTGGCATTACTCTGTTTCCGCGCGTCACGCGCGCGTCTTGTTCGGCACAGCGAGACTGCGAGTTTGTCAACCCTCTTTCTGAATCAAGTTTTCGAAAGGAAGAAAAAATCACAGTGGTTTTGATGGGATACAAACCCGCTCGAAGTCATAACTACCTGAAGCTCTTCGAGACTTACACCGCCATGAGAAACACGGTAGAAAGAGTCGTGTTCATCTGGAACAACCTCGAGATAGACCCGCCTCCGGTTCCGCCAGATGTGCATCTCATCCGCGCCAGCCGTAACGACATGATGAACAGATACGCGTTGACGAAAGACTACCCCCACACGAATTCCATTCTGACCGTGGATGACGACGTACTCCTATCTGAAGGACTGCTCAGATGCATGATGATCCAGTTGCTCGCCCCACAACACTTCGATAATCGGCTTGGACGCCCGAAGCGTCGAGCCCGGCACGGGGAACTACATGAGCCGACCGCCGACACAGGATACACCAGTCATCATCATCGTCGTCATCGTCGTTTGCCTGCTCGTACACGAGCTTGAACTGACACTGGTGCTTGGACACGTTCTTGCACCGCACTTTGAATCGTCTCCCCCGGGATATTACCGCGGAGTACTGTGCCATCCAAAAAGACCCTGAAGGACCTGCCTGGCTCAGACCACGCCAAGTCACCGAGGCAGTGCGCGGCTTCCTCGCTCGAATCGAAAGGCCCAACGATGGCGATGGCGTCCGGCTTCAACTCCGGGTGGCGCGCGTCGAACGCCGGCACCCCAGCGAGTTTGGCGAGGTCTTCGCGAATCGCCTCCACGGTTCTCCTCGACCCGCTCACAGGCTTGGTGGGCTGTGTCTCAGGTTGTGTCTCCTGTGAAGACGTGTCCATGGCGTCGCTCGCGCTCATGCTTGTGAGGAGCTGCCACTTTCACAACGAAATTATCAGGCTGTGGGCCTGGCTAGATGTAGCCCGGCTAGAAACGAAAAACCCCCGTCCAAAATATCAACAACTGAAATTACCGGTCCCCATTTCTATGTCGTGTTTTCTCTGTGATGTACTCAAGAGAACCATATTTGCGTTATCGATTGTGCCACATGTCCAGTCGTTCCCTGAGTGTTCTGTCACAAGTCTGTGGTTGTAAGCCGCTGCAGGGCGCAATTCATGCGTCTCAATTTGGTTGACCACTTGGTGCATCACGGGTGCGACTCTAGTTGCGTCCACAACTACTGTTCTTTTGTCCCGAAAAAAGCGAAGCAGCAGGAAATTATCCCAGCGATACGTACCAACAACAAAAGGTGGAAAGTCAGTGAAAATTGCACCTGAGGAGGACTTTCGGGTCACAAAATAATCTATTGCAGCGCCACCATCGAGTTTCAAGCTTTTACAGTGTTTCTCGAGGGTTTCCCATTCTGAGATGTTGGTCGGTATTGTCATCGCAACGTCACTGAGGTGCCGTCTGCCAACCATTACGAAGTCTTTATAGTGGGCAGCACAAGACTCAATACTATGAACAAAGCTCGGGAATACGAGTATATCACCGTTAATAAAACCAAAAATGTCGTGTTTTGCGAGAGACAGAAGAGTCGTGAAGATGCAGTCCATTGTAGGTGTGCCATATTCCACATGGACACAGTGCTCCAAACCACTACACTGCGCTTGAGCAAGGAAACTGGGCAGATCTTCGCACGCGGACTTGTTGTCCGCCAAAATCACTATGTTTTCGCCACCAATATGTCGTGCAAGTGAAGATAAGGATGTCATCACGGCTTTATTTTTCTCTTTATGTGGATACATCCACTCATTACCGCGAACCAAGGTGCCTAAGGATACGCATTCACTTGCGCATGCACTCACATTAAGGTCCCTGTGTGCGGCTAATGGGTGTGAAACAGAAAAAAGGCTCGTTCGAAATGATAACGTACAAACTGTCAGTAAAGCAAAATAAAGCATGCGATACTTCGGCTTTACGTGCCTCAATTCGTTTCTCATCAGCGAAGGCATTACCGATGACTCGAGTATGTTCACTGCACGTTATTGGCAAGACAGACCTTTTTCACACAACTTTTGGCCGCTTTTCGAGCGAGGTTTTTCTCCACCAGCTCGAAATGCTGAGCTAAACAGTTGAAAAACAATTTTCCGGGGCTTAGGGGGTGGTAGTTTTGCCCCTTTTCCCCATTTTTCGCCAATTTTTCCACTTTCGCAAAAATCCCTCAAGTTCCGTCATTTCAGGCACATTCTCCCGTGAAAACTGTTTTCCCCAAAAACGCCAAAAACGCCCGAAAATCGCAAAACACACCAAGCACGAACCCTTACCAAAACGTGTTTTCAAGACTCACGAGGAACCTGGTGCGCTTCGCGTGCACGTCCAAATCACTTTTTTTTGGTTTGTTTCCCAGGCGTTTTCGGCGCGCCAATAACGCCCGCTTGTCTTGCGCGACTCGGCGCGCGCGCGGCGATTCGAACGTGCGCGACGGTTGCGAGACCTCATCCAACGTCCAAAGCCACCGTGTCGCATTGAAAACGCGTGCTTGGAAGTCTCTGTCGCTCGTTTGGCGCGTAACACCGCGCGGATGCGGTCATGATGAGTTCGCACCCGCAGTTTAAGCTATGACCGCCGCTTGTTGGGCGTGTCTCGGCGCGCACACGGCGATTTGAACGTGCGCGTTGGTTGCGAGACAACGTCTAACGTGTGACGTCGCCGTCCCGCCTTTAAAATGTGTGCTTCGAAGCCGGCGTCGCTCGTTTGGCGCGGCGAATACTGAGAAGCGCCGTGCTGACGTGGAGCGCTGTGGAGAGAGCGGTTTCCCCAACGGCTAGTCTCAAATCTTTCTCGTGCGAGAAAGAGTTGTAAAATTTGTTGTTTAGAAGCTGGTGAGGCATAGGGTATCTTTTTAGTCTGAAAATAATGCGCCAGTCCGGCCGGCTGTCCGGATGCGTCCTGATCGTCCTGATTTCCTCTTCGAGCGCAGCTTCGCCGCGCCCCAATTGGCCGCGCGCGCGGTCGCAAGACGCATGACCGTTGGTCCGGCCTCGGACGACGCGCGTGCGGAGCGGGCGGCCGCGCGGGCGGAGCGTCTACAGACCTCCACCGTCGACGAAACCCTCGTGGATATCGTGCAGGGCGCCGACCCCGTCTCGGGGGGTGAGTCGTCCGAGGATGACTCGTCGTCGTCCGACGACGGCGAGGTCGACGAGGGCGCGACCCCGGGCGGGGGCGGGAGCGAATGGAAGTCGCGTGGTCGCGCGAAACGCGACGTGAGCGCGAAGAGCATATACAAGTGCCAGCAGCTTCCACCAGAACTGCCGGGGTCGTGCAAGGAGACGTCCACGTTCTGCGAAAACGCGAATCCTCTGTGGCAAAAACTCGGGTTGACCAACATCCCGGGCCTGGCGGAGACCTCCCGCAAAAAAGGAGGCGAGCGCTTCGCACTCTCTCAGAGCATCAAGCAGGCGATGACCAACATCAACATCCTGTCGACCAGGGCGGGCTTGTCACAGGGGCCCAGGGCGCCTGCTGGCGGTGCCGTCGTCGCCCACGTGCTCGTCCCCGGGCAGGAGGTGACTGTTTTTCGGAACCCGGCGAATCACACGGAGACGACGGTGACGGTCGACGCCGCCTCCGCGGCGTCGATGAGAGACAAGCATCCCACTTGGGAGGTCGTGACGACGACGAATGCGATTCACACGGCCGATGCGGATCCCGCGCCCGCGAACGCGAATCGCGAATCGAACGACGAAGGCGCGGCGTGCGCGGCGCGGACGGACGGCGTCATCCCGACGAACCTCAACGGGTTCGGCTTCGACGCCGACGCGTTGGTAGCGGCGTGGGAGGAGTCCTTCGAGGTGGAGATTGACGGAGTGGACGTGACATGCGCACCGCTTCGCGTGTGGACGAGCGGGAAACGCCGGGACGCTTGGGCGTCGGTGCAGGACAAACGAAACAGGGATAACCTGAGTAACAAGTTCGGTGAGTGGCTCGGCGCGTACTGGGCGTTGACGCACGAGGTTGTGCTGCCGGACGGCGTGGCGCGTCGTGTGAAGAACTTTGCGAAGGCGGGTCGAGAGCTGCACAAAGAACAAACCGGCGGCGGCGACTTGACCTTCGAAATCGTCGCGAGGGTCGCGACAGCGCGGGCGAACGAGCGAGCGAACGAGCGAGCGAGGGCGCGAGCGAGCGAGGGAGCGAGCGCGCCGACGCCGAGATAGACGTGCGGGGGTGTAACGCTCGGAGATGAATGAAGCACTATTTACAAATTTCTGCAGCGACAGACGGCTCACGTCGGTGCGACGACTGGCTCCCATACCCAGACGCTGTAGATGGGGTCCGTCTCCCCCGATGCTATCGCCTCCGCTCGTCGCCCGACTCCGTCTCGCCAGTACTCGTCGAAGTCCTTCGAAGTCTCGACCCATCGGCCGGCTTCCCTCAAGTCAGGTGCTTGAGCACCGCAGCGCGCGCCCCACTTCACCACCGAGCGTCTCCTCCCGTGCGTGCTGCACATCTCGAGTCCGCCTCCGACGTACCTCGCGGCGAGGTTCCAGCGCCTCGAATGTTGCTGGAAAGAAATGATCTGCATGTGGCCCTCCTCATCGAGGATGAACTCGTTGTGGTCATCTTTGAGCGCCGGGAACAGCGGGCCGTTCTTGTGCTTCGGCGCGACGTCGTTGAGGACCTTCAGCCACACCGTCATGGCGACGACGGGGCAATACAAGGGGTTGATGTAGTTGCGCTTGATGAGGAGGGTCTGCTTTTTCTTCCTCTTGGCGTTACCTTTCCAGCGGTCGAGCTCGAGCTTGTAGTACTTCGGGATGCCGATGTCGTCCACCGGACCGAGTGTCACCTGGTCGCGCCGAGGACAGAACTTGGTGAAAAGCGAGCGCCGGGCGCAGGTCGCGAGCTCGGTCATGAACATGGTGTGCACCTCGATTCTCAGGATGTCGGTGTTGAATGGGTTCTGCCTCCCCTCGAACTCCGGCTCGTAGATGGCGCCGCACCACCTCGGAAGCACCTCCGCGATGTCGAACGCGCGCGCGGGAATCACGGGCGGACCATCCCTCTCGAGCTTGGCCAGGAAGTTTTTCACCCTTTTGTTGCTCTTGATGTTGCTCTCGCCCGTCAACGCGTCGTCGATGTGCTGCACCGCGGACACGTAGTTCTTCGCCGCGGAATAGCCATTCCCGCGTCCGTGCACGGGCACGCTGCCGTACTCCGCGTCGGCGTAATACACCTTCTCGTACGGCGCGGTCACGAACGTCAAGAACTGCATGAACGCGTCGAGGTCGGTGGGCTTCGTCACCCTGAAATCGGTTTTCCCCTCCGCCGGCGCCTCCAGCGCGGCTCTCACCGCGCGCAGACGCTTCTTCTCGTCGTGCTTCTCGGGCAGCATGAACTCGACGAAGTTTTCGAACGTGGCGCAAGAGCGATTGTACAATATGGAAGTTTTAAGTCATAGCTCGCTGACTGACCGCTGTGCGCCCTGCGCCGGCCGGATTCAGTTAGATACCGAGACGCAATTTTCGCCACTTTCCCTTAAGTCACGGTCGTCCAGACACCCCCGACAACCCAAAAGTGTGATTTGCCCTCCCGTCATTTCAGGCACGAACTCCCGTGCGAGTTCCCTTAAGTCAGCGAAGTTTAGACACGGGACAGCGGGTCTAAGCAACCTTAGGAGGAAACCGAAAATTAATTGTAAAAACTCGTGATCGTGCCGTCATCATGGACGACACCCTTATTGTATAGAAAGCGGAACTTCTTCGTGACCTTGGGAGTGCGCATGGAGAACTTTTCGTCCACAGATAGGTGGTTCATTTTGGGGCTGAGAAATTGAACCTGCTTCTGCGTTTTTTCGCCTCCACGAGCCATCGTCTCGAAGTCTTCGAAGGAGAGTTCCTCACCTTTACTTTTTTTGTATCCTTTACATTTTGTTATATCCTCACACCCCTCTTTCCTGAGGCAATAGAACTTACAACCACCCAAGATGAGCGCATCGAAATGGAGCATCCCTCCCTCCTCTTCTTTAAGCCTCTTTATGTCGTCCTTGCCCCACCCACAATCCTTGAGGTGGTCGTCGGCTTCATTCTTTAGAGACCCGAGGGCATCACCACAACCATCCCACATAAACTCCTCCATCAGGTCGGGATAGTCATTCAACTTCGCATCGGTGATGACGGAATCAGTATCACACATGGACACCCTCTTACCCTTGGACTCGATGCCGTCGATTAGAGACCACAGCCGACATCTCGAATACGACGAGATGGCTGAAGCGACGCCAACATTAAAGTCCTTGATCGGGAGGTCTTTCAACACACGAGCGACGCCATACTTACCAATTTCGGTATAGTTCAAAAACTTACCCCTGTTGATGTAGTCGTGGATATCACACGCACCCTTTTCCTGAATAAGCACACTATCCTTGTCCTCCACCCTGATACCCCAGAACCCGTAGGCTGAGTTGATGATTTTCCACACCTGCGCCAAAGCTTTGTTCCCAGCCTTTTTAGCCTCGGCTTTACGCTTGAACGCTTCCTCGAAAAAGCTTTTCATCCAAGGCGCCGACTGAAACGCCCAACCACCACCTATCTTATACTCGTACATACCGCTCTGGATACCGAGCTTCAGCTCCTCGCTAAACAGATTCATAGGAGTGAATTCCTTGTAGTGACCGAACTGAAACTTACCATCCACCATCAAGCCATGGAGGGGCTTCTTACCAACCATACCCGGACGACTTTTGACCTCGACGGAAACGAAACCGTAAAAGTTTTTTGGATCAACCTTTTCGACCCACACAGGTTCGCCATACGGCAAAGACTTGGTTCCAGCCCAAGGATACAGGCTGGTGAAGTCGAGGTAGTAGAGCCTATCACGAGGCACACGACCCTTGTGAAAAATCTCGACACGACCGCCACGATAGAAGTCACGAATGAACTTGTCGATCGAGGGGGCGAGTGTATAAATTGGATACTTCAACTGTTTATAATGTTTCGCAAAGATGGTCTTCTTCGCCAAACTCGCACCCGTGTAGCAGGAGGTCATGTTGATGCCGAGCTTACGACCAGGGTCGAAGGGTGCTGAAACGGCTATTCCCACAGCATCACTCACAAACTCGGGAAGCGCCTCGAACTTGACCCAGTACGGGACGCGGTAGAGCTTGATTCCATGCTGTTCGCACAAGCGGGTCTTTTTCGCATCGTCGGCTTGGAGCTTTTCAAACGCCTCCTGGGACTTATGGAACCAATTAGGGAACTTGAAGTGATGTTCTCCATCATACTCGAACGCTATCTTCAACTCCTCGCAATACCCGTCCAACTCCAAGCCCTCGAGAAACTTTAGACGAACCTTGATGAAGGGACGACCAAAGGCACTCGCAAAAAGTTGGCGCACATAGGCTTCACTACCCTTGAACTCGTCTTCAGCGGTGCTATTGAACACCTCCTTACTGAAACACACCAAGCACTCGAGGAGACCTTTACAGTCGTTTTCGAGATACTTATGAAGCTGAGGGAACGTGTCCCGGTTCTCGACGGTGATGTCGTCGTGTGAAACAGTCTCAGTGAGTTTTTTATGCTCGACGTCAAACTCTTTACACAATTTTTCTAAACCCTGAGGCAACAGACGAAGACTGTCCCTGAACGTGATGATCGTATCGCCGCCGACGATGACCTTGAAGTGGATGTATTTACCATCCTGATCGACGGGAGGCTCGGGGATATCAAACCTGTCGTCTTCCAGCAGACCTTCCTTGAAGAGGAACATAGCATCATAAGAACCCCCGTTATGAGCGTAGAAGGTGTGACCATCAAATCGCTCACGATTTTCGTAGATGAAGTCCAAGCCTTGCCTGATTGAGGAACCAAGACCCCAGAACGAAGCATACTGATCCGACCAAGCAAGACCCATAGCGTAACACACGTGGACCCCATCTACCCTACCATTACCCGTACACTCGAGGTCCCACGCGACGAACTTTTGATCGTAAGGTCTGAAGAACTTTTTTCGTTTCACTTGAATCACTTTACTCTCACTCTCAGGTTCAGCAACGATAACCTCAGCTTCCCAAGGCTCGTTAATCTCCACACGACGCAAGAGCGCCACGAAGTGGTTCTCTCGAAGCCGGATTTCGATAGGGCGCCTGTTCAGCTTTCGACTCGCCTTCTTCCCAACCTCACCCGAAGGCACGAACCTCCTAATTTTATGGAACACGTTATTGTACAAAACGATTTCAGTTTTCTTGTAGTCGGCGATGTCCTGAAGATCATCCATGTGAGTGCGCTTCTTGTTGGAGGGATTCACCCGATGCTTTAAGTCGGCTGATCTCTGGACGAGGCGCTTTTCACCCTTTTCCAACATCCACTTATACTTATCCCTGTTGATGGATAACTCACACGCCGAAAACGCACA
>JACLAB010011210.1_pt1 | contig 16959 bp, 11 predicted proteins | sample 8027921 | NCBI WGS metagenome assembly JACLAB01 (sample SAMN15725117, study PRJNA655200) | protist metagenome | isolation source: fluorescence activated cell sorting (FACS) single amplified genomes of... | place: USA: West Boothbay Harbor, Gulf of Maine | collected 2000-07-19 | reverse complement strand
CTTCCGCGAGGTGAGTGTTTTCGTCGTCGTTCATCTCTTGTTCTTGCTGAAAGAGAGAACTCTATCATTCTTTTTCTTCCCTTCTTCTTGAGAATGGATTGCTCTTACAGAGAGAAACGTGAGAGAAGAAAGAGAGGAGGAAAAGAGAGAGAAGAAGGGCTCTTTTTCTCCCTTTTTCTCCCCTTTCTGGATGATCGTTTATTGATTTTTTTTTCTCGCGCGCTTTTCTTTTCTGCGCTCGATTAAAAGTAAAGAGTGACGAAGACGACGAAGACGAGGAGGAGTAGGAAGAGGACGCGCGTCGTGCGTTGGATGATCACGCCGTGATCTTCCTCTGAAAAGAGAACGTATCCAAAATCATCTTCGCAAGAGAGAGGAGGAGAGGAATTCTTCTTTTTCATCATCGTCGGTTCAAAATCCACCAGAAAAAGAGAGTCCTGTGTGATCTTTTTTTTGGGTTGGCATGGTTGGGGGGAGAAAATTTGCACACGGCGAGGATGAAAAGAGAAGCGAGGAAAAACAAAGCTCTCGCGGTGAAAAGAGCGCACGAGAGGGAGGTTCACGAGCTGAAAATAAAGCTTGATTTGATGGAGCGAAAAGAACGCGAGCGCATAGAGGAAGAGCAAGAAAAAGAGCGCTTGCGACTAGAGGCGAAGAAGGCGAAAGCCAAAGCCAAGAAGGCTTCGAAAAAATAAAGCTGCGCTATGATGACTTCTCGAATACCTGTATCTCGTGAGAAAAAATACTCTAAGTCCTAAGAGAAAATCCATGCTCGATTCCTCGTGGTTTCATCAACTTTCGATCGGCAATATCCTCGAGTCTATCCGAGCCTAAAATTCGTTTTTCGCTTTGCACAGGTTTGCCCGTTCGCGCGAAGGTTCCACCATTACACCCGTGCTTCGTACACTTCAGAGGCATTATCTGGTTTAGCGTAGTAATGTGCGTGGCACATGATGAACAGGTAAACCATCGAGCCGTAGCCTTCTTCTTTTCGATCGGGTGCTTAGCCCCTTCGTCCCCACATGATTGCTTGGGATAGAAAGAAGTCCATTTGTTGCACTGTTTGCAATAATACGCGTCGACGTCTTGTTCGCGAACGTCTTCTAAGAAGGTTCTGATTTGGTCCATCTTTTCTAAGTCATCCATCTTATTAAAAACTGTATCGGTCGCCTCGTCCGCTGCTTCCTTTGCATGTAGCGAAGGACGCGATATATCTTCCTTCGTGACGATGTTCTTGAAAGCGTCTGAGAAGGATGACGTGGAAACCTTCTTCCTGGAATCGTTCCTAACCGTGTTATTATTTTTGTTATTGGTATTGGTTGCACGTCCCGTGCTAAAAGTGCTCCCGAGTCGAACGAGTTCGGCTTTTGCACGCGCCAACTCGTCTCTCGTTTCTTTCAATTCTCGAACCAAGCGACTATTTTCACCTTCTAATCGACTCACATATGCAGCACTTTCTAAATTTGTGCTACCACTTTTGCTCGTCGTCATGTTCTCCTTACCAAATCCTACTCCTTTTCCAGCGAAGAGGTCAACGTTAAGCAACCTATTTTTAAACGACTGCACTTTTGTATTGTTCGGATCCGAAGCTTTGAGCTCTTGGTTTCCTAATAAAGCTTTCGCTCGCTTTTGTGCCTCGGCAACTTTGGCTACGCGCGCATCCAACGCCGCATCACGCGGCGCTTCTTCAACGAGCAACTCTTCATCGTCTGAATCATCGTCGTCGTCGTCTTTGTCCTCGTTTTTGCTCATTTTCTTTTGAATTTTGTGAACGCTCGTGTTGTCATTTTTCCCTATCGTAAGTGAGGCGGCGTTGCGTTGAGAGACCCCCATTGTGCCCATCTGTTGTTGCTTTTGTGCGAGTTTAGAAAGAATCTGATTGCCCGCTCTCTGGTTGTGCATGCTATTGAGTGTCGACGTCGTGTTCATGTTGTCGGATGGTTTCGCGACGTTGCCGATACCTCCGCCTGGATTTACGAAATGACTCGACCGAGAAGCATTACTTCTCGCCGCAAACTGCCCTCCTAACTGATTGATTGCCGAATTATTTTTGCTGTACGGATTGTACGTCTGCGACGAGGTAATTATTTTCCCATTGGCTCCGGCTAATTTACCTCGCCCCGAGGCTAAAGCGACACGTTCTGTTTGCAGCGCTCTCAACGCGCCGCCGGCGTGAAATTCACAGAATTCGCACTTGCTCAGATTTACGGCTTTTGTGCACGGTAACCCATCCTTCGCACGCGTTCCTTTACAATATGCAAAATCCGGAGACTTTCCTATCTTAATCATCTGCGACGGGTCTTCTATTGATACCGAGAATTTTTTCGTCTTTGGACAGAGATACGGCTTGCAGTCTAGAAGTGCGTACAACATCCCCGCTTTCGCTTCTTTCCAGTGCGCTTGGTGCGCCTCGCCGAAAAGTTTCACCGATAATTCCGACTTGTCCAAATTACCAAACGATATCGTGGAGAAGTGCTTCCCGTTCGCCGTGGTGAATGGCCGAGACTTTTCTAAACTCACTGCGACGGTGCCCCACTTTTTGGTTTCTAAATTTGCGTCTCCGCGCGAAGACGAAAAGATAGACGAACTTCCCGCAAAAACGTTCGACAAGGATGAAATCACATCGTTTGTAACGTTTTCGAGCTTTATAAATCTCCGTTCGCTGAATTTATCGTCCATGGACGCGCCCGAGACGACTCTATTTTCTACTTTTAAATTCGAAAATCTCTCGAGAGTTTGGAGTTTCTGCGCTTTTCGTTGAAGCTCTTCCATCGGCTTCCTTTTCTTGGTATTGTTGTTCATACTCATTGGCCCTTGTTTGTATATCTCGCTACACACACACACACACACACACGGAGAGAGAGAGAGAGATGCTTCTACAACGAACGACAGAAGAGATATATCGGCGTTTGAGTTTGAGTTTCTTTGGGAAAGAGAGTGTGAAGAAGAATGATGCAATTTGTTTGTTCAAAGGAGAGAGAGATTTTTGAATTTTTCGTAAAACGCTGAAATGCAAGCTTCCCACAGTCAGGTGTCAAACGACGTGAGAGTTGAAGATCCGTTTTTAACGTATATTTTACATTTCTATTATTATAACAACAACAACAACGACAACGAAAAATTATACTTACTATACCACCCAGGCCGTTTCGTCTCCTCCACTTCCAAACGTTTCTGCGTGACTGACCATGGAGTCGGAAAACATTGCGTTATCGAACCCGCGAGAAAACGAGCCGGGCAACTGTCGTCGGCGCATGGTCGCATCCCATGCCGCTTTCCACGCGTTTACACCTCCGTCCACTAATACAAGAGACGAAAATCCATTCGAAGAGAGTATCTCGAACGCCCTTTCCGCTCTCACGCCTCCTATACTATCCATAATCATAATCTTCGCGTCCTTCGTCGCTCCTGCTTTCGCCGTCACGCTCGATAGGAACGCCTCGGCGTTTACTTTTTCTTGCTTATATACCTTCTTCCCTGCGTCCGCATCGTACACTCTTTTCGCGTTTATTAACGGTACTTCGATAACGTTTGGTTTCCCGGAGCATCTTCCCTCGAAATCAATCTCATCGAGCGCTCGACAGTCCAAGATTATATACTTATTCTCGAACAAAACTCTCGCTTCTTCTGTCGTAGCTTTTGTTGTTGAACTCGTCGATTGCTGAAACTTATCCAACGCCTTTTCCGCGAAAATAGGACAGTCAAATAATCCAGTCGACGACGATGCCACCACAATCGTCGATGTTACCCATGATGATGATGATGATGATGATGATGATGATGATCTTCTTCTTCTTCTGCTGCTGCTTGGTATGTTGTTAGATTTTGGACGAGTCACGGCAAAAGTTTGATGATGATTACTCTGATTTCTGAGTTTTAGAGTACTCGCGGCGATGATGGTACCGTTTTTACTGCGACTCACGATGCGCGTCTGATGGCCGAATATAAATTGACTCTGCATTAGCATTCTCGTTTGTGTGTGTGTGTGTGTGTTTGGTCGTGCGCGTGTTCTCTGACGACGTTCGTTATGTCTCAATAATCTTTCTTTACTTTCGAAAAAATGCACAGTCAGCTTTAATTACGTGATCACACAACCCAACCACAAAACAACCGCAACATTTTCATCCACACTTCTTCATTCTTTTCTGCATGCAGCACGCTGTGTGTATGCTTCGCAAATTGACTTTTGCAGCACGAAGCACGATGAGCACGCTCCTCGCTTCGACCACATCGACGACGATAACAACAACAACAACAACAACACACATCAGAGGAAGATGGAAGCGAAGCAACGTCAGCAGTAAAAGTAGTGGTCGATATTATTCGCGCTGCGCATCATCGTCGTCTACAAAAAATCTCTTCGTCGTCTTTTCCAATGTACGAAGACATCAGCAACGTCGTCGTCGTCATCACCAATCGGCCGCCGCTCGTTGTTTTTCTTCTTCTTCTTGCGTCCACTCAAACGACGACGAAAAAGACGACGCGTTCGCGCGACGACGAAATGACCTCTTATTTTCCAGACCATCGACTTCATCATCATCAAATCTCAGAGGCTGTCGCTCTTCTTTTTTGTTGAGAGCGAAGAAGTCAAAGTCTTCGTCCGCCGGCGGCGGTGCAAACGACGCGACGAACGAACAACAACAACAGCAACAAAAATCTTCAACGATGGTAGAACCAGAGACGGGGCGTTCGATACTATACGATAGAGACGGTGAAATCCACGTCGGCGTTTTAGAGAAGCGATTGGGTAAATCTGGATGGTCCATCCTCGTCGCCGACTCTTCGTCGGCGTCTCCGACGAATAACAACATATCGGAGAAGCACATCAAGTTTGTTATGACGAAGAAACGCTCTTTAGACGATTTGCGGATTATTATTGAACGCGCAAAATTGCTTCTCACCGATGGGAGCTTGAAGCTAACTTGGGAAATATGCAAAGAAGAGGAAGAAGAAGGCAATAACAAAGGTGCGACGTATACGATTGAAGATTTACAAGAGATGCTTGTACCAGATGTCGAAGACGAAGAGGAAGCCAAGACGACTTTGATGTTAGTCTTATCAGAAAGCACGAACGTGTACTTTAAACATCAGCAACAAAAAAGTAGAAAAAGTAGCAGTAGTAGTGCGAGTGATATCATCTACACGACGAGGAGCGAAGACGATGCGAACGCTTTACAGAAGAAACTCGATGCGGAACTTCTCGCGAAGAAGTTGGAAGACGAGTTTGTTTCGGAGATTCAAAACGCCATGCTCGCGAAAGACGATGACAGAACGACGATGAAAAAAGCGAAATCCCTGGAGGTTTTCAATGATAACAACGGTACTCGACATCAACGCTTAGAGAGTTTACAGGCGTATGCTTCCGGTGATGAGTGTTACACACCCGGGCAAAAAGCATCGGCGGAGGATTTGTTGGCAAAACTCAACGTGCAAAAAACTTCTCAGAAAGCAGCCGAGGTGTTGGTGAAACTTGGCATTTGGCGAGAACACGAGAACTTGGCGCTTCGAAGGAACCTCATACCGGTTGAATTTGACGAAAATCTTGTACAGCTGGCGCAAACTATTCAGTGCGAACCTTCGGACGTGGATCTCGATGCGTCCTCGAGAGTCGATTTAAGTCGGCTAGAAGTATTCGCGGTGGACAACGAGTCGACATACGAAATAGATGACGGCATATCGATCGAGAAAATCGAAGGCGACGATGAATTTGTCCGAGTATATATTCACGTGGCCGATCCTACGAGGTTTATTGTTTTCGATTCGCCGCTCGATATAGAGGCGCGGAAGAGAGGAACGACGTTATATTTACCCACGGAATCGATTCCTATGTTTCCCAAGTCGCTAAGTGGAGGTAAACTGAGTTTACGCGTTGCCAATGATGAGACGACGACAAGAAACGACAACGAAGGTGTTGCATTAACGGTACAAGCGGATATATCGCGTCTCAATGGATCCATTAGATCGTACGACATTTATCCGAGCACCATATCTGGAGTAACTCGCATGACGTACGAAGATGTCGACGCTCACCTTAAAGATGAAGGAAGAGCAAAAAATGATCTTCATCTGCTCAACGAGTGTGCGGTCGCGCGATATCATAAGCGCGAGAATGAGGGTGCGATCAATATTCTTTTACCCGAGCTCGACGTTTTCGTTTCAAGCGCCGACGCGAGAGGTGGTGACGTGAGTTCGGAAATCTTTCTCAAGCGTCGAGATAACTCTGCGTCTAATATTTTAGTCTCTGAGATGATGATTTTAGCCGGAGAGATTGCTGGAACTTTTGGCGTTGAGAACAGTCTCGCGTTGCCATTTCGCGGTCAGGGCGAACCTCGTTTGCTGGATGAAGAAACCTGGGATACAATTCCAGACGGCGTGTGTGCGGAAATGGCCATGCGTTCGTGTATGACGGCGAGTTCGCAAGGCATTACCCCGAGACCTCACCACTCGCTCGGATTGAGCGCGTATGTTCAGTTCACGTCGCCTATTCGTCGATATGCTGATTTATTGGCACACTACCAAATCAAATCGTACTTGCGAAGTGGAAGGCACTCGTCTGAAATCTCGAACGAGAAGTTAGAGTTGGTTTTAAGTGAGGCTGGAGCAAACGCCTCGGTGGGAATCAAAACGCAGCGAGAAATATCCAAGTATTGGGTCACCGAATACTTCTCTCGTCAAATGGGATCCGCAGATAACATCTACGAAGCAACAGTGGTGAAATCCATGCGTTCTGATGCATTTGCGTTGGCTTTGTTGGAGGATACTGGATTTGAAACGCCGTTCAAGTTACTTCGTGAGAACGATTTTAAGCTCGGTACGACGGTCAAGATCAAGGTAGACTCGGCAAATCCCATCGAGCAACAGCTCTTTTTTTCGCAAGTTTACGAAGGTACTGACGACGATGACAACGATGAGCAAAATGATAGTCAATAATTAGAACACAACGAACGATGAAGTTTGACAAATAAAGCGCGCGCTGTAATTTTTAGTTTACTGTATTATTTTGATTTTTGTTTAATATTAATAAAGCAACTTCAAAGCGACTAGAAGGAGAGAAGAAAAATGAAAAGACTCATCATCATCATCATCATCATCACTCGCGCGTCCCCTTTCATCACAAACAACTAAAGTACTAAAAGAATTAATAGATTTAGTTGACGATGATCTTGCCTTGCATGCCCGCGCCTTGGTGCGGTTCGCAGTAGTAGCCGTAGGTACCGGCAACGTCAAACTTGTTCGTGACCTTCTCCCCCGGGCCGTTCAAGTAGTCCTCGTGGGAGATCTTGTCGGCATCGACGCCAGCCGGGACGTTGTCTTCGTCGAAGACGACGTTGTGCGGGAACGCCTTGTTGTTGACGAATTCAACAGTTTCGCCCTTGGAGACCGTGATGGACGGCGGGTAGAAACCGAGTTCACCGTTGTCGCCACCCAACTTGATGGTAGCGGCAAACGCCGGATTGACCATGAGGACAGTCGCACCAACGACGGCAGCCTGTTGTGTCGCGTTGAAATGAAGATAGAAAGAATCGGTCAGTCGTTATTCCATGACGGCAACATTTGATTTCATCCTTGTTTGAGGAGAAAAATTTTCCCCCTTGCAAGCGCAAAAAAACATCCAATTTTGGTTCATCCAAAAAAAATCTTTCCTCTCCTTTCCCGTCGATCGCGTCCAAAATTGTAAAATTTTCGCACCCAACCGCGCGAGCCAAAACCCAATACTAAACGAATTCAACGAGACGCGGAACGAGTCGATTCGTTCGAATGATACGATCGTGGCCGCGTTTTACTTTTTTTTGAGGAAATATAAATCTCGCATCGCCCTCGTGCGAGCGAGGGCCGATTGAATTTCTTATTTCCCTAACGATATATCGACGTAAGAGGAGGAAAACTGACGAGGCTCAAATTACCCCCCCAAATTTAGGCGCAGAAAAAGAACAAATTGATATGCATATTTACCTTCTTCATGTCTTGGACGAAGGACGCCTTGGTCGTCTTGTTGACTTTGTTGACTTGGACAGTCTTCGTGGCAAAAGTTTGTTGGACAGCGAACATTTTTATTAGATTTATATGTGTTGAATAGTGCCGAATACGAGAGAGAGCACGCGATGAGAGCAGGAAGAAATGTCTCTTTTCCAAGCGCTACACTGACTCACTAAACATGTCGTAAAACACGAAAACTCAATCGCGAAAGTTTGACAAATCTCGTGTAAACGGAACAGGCGCGAAAAGCGCGAAAAGCGTGCTGAGATTGCGCGAGCCGATACATAAATACGCACGCATACACACGGGAAGAGAAGAAGTGTGGTAGAATCTATTACGTCGACGTCGTCATCGATTTAAAAAGATGGACTCGGTCATACAAAAAGAACGAAGGACGGCGGAAAAGCCAAAAATCTTATTGACGAGTGAGAGTAGTAATGGCGGCAGTGGTTTAGAGTCGCAACCGATAGAAGGAAAAGGGAGTAGTTTTATGATGCTTCATAACGCGAGCAGCGGCAAAAAGAGTAAACCAATCAACGAAGGGTTTGCTATTTGGGAGAAGCAAAGGAACGCGTGGAGGAATTTGAACAACAACAACAACAACAAGAGTACAGGAGAAGGAGAGACGAACAAAAAACTGTCCTCGGCGTTTTCCATCACGAAAAGGAAACGAGGCCAACGCTCGGCGATACCACACGATGCGACGTACGAGGACCTTCTCCTCATCCCGTTCGTGAAATTCCCGAAACCAATTAAGCTCGGGGAAATGATAGATTTTTTAGTCGAGACGTGGTCGGAAGAAAACAACTTTTGGTAGTTTAGAGAGAGCCACCACCATACAATATCGAGAGCGCGCCGCGCACGCGTAGAAGCTATGAAGAGAGAACAAATAGAAGAATAGGGACACAAACAATAATGTATTTAGAGTTTTGTAAGTAGTTTAGTTAAGTCTCTCTCATACATTCACATATTAAATTACAACAACTTCTCAAAAGAAAGTTGTAGGAGGGGAATTGTTCCACTTCCGAATACAACAAAAGCACGCGCTCTTAAACAGAAGGCGTTACCAACTTAGGCGAGCCTCTGCTTCGAGTCGTTCTCGCCGGCGTCTTCTCCTCGACGTTGTTGGTGTCGTCCGTGAATAAAGGCACTGGTGCCTTCCTTCTCGTGTTCATAGCGCTGTTCGTCTTTGAAAAGGAAAAACGACCCGCGGCTCCTCTCGTTTTCGAAGACGCTTTGGTGTTATTCCCGACGCTATTACTCTTGTTGTTGGCGTTCACGTCGTTGTTCTCTTTCTTGCCTTGTCTAGAGTTGGTGGCAGTAGCACCTTTATCGTCATTCACGCGTTGAAACATCGGAGACAAGCCAGTTTCCGAGTGCAACAACGTTCGCAAAGGTGAAGCGAGGTTCCCGTGTCCGTAGTTCACGAAAGACATGTCGTCCATGAAGACGTCGTCGGCGAGCATGCGTTGCGCGGCTCGAGCAGCTTCGCGAGCTGGTGAATTCAATATGAAACTAGTATCACTGTCTCTAACAGACCCAACGATAGACTTTTTCAAGCCCTCGACTTTCTTTTTCGCCTCGTTGGTGTTTGTGAGTATTTTACCCTCGTCTTCTCTAACTGCGGTTGTTGTAGTCGTTGTTGTTATCGTTGTCTTCGTCGCCGTCGCGGCGCCGCCGTTTTGCGAAGGATTCGCGCCATCGGTCGTGTTCTTACATCCTTCGCACTTGCAGTAGTCTTGGCATCGCACATTTGCTTGGAAGCATTCGCAGTACTTTTTCAAGCACGCTGATTTCTTGCAATGGCAGCCTTTGGCGTGCTTTGCGTCCACGCTATCGTCGTCGACAATCTTATTCGCAAACGCGTTTGGATTTCTAGATTCAATCTGGTATCTCGTTTGTCGAACAACCTCGAGATCACCCTCCGTGTTACTGCAGCTTTGGCAAGAGCAATCGCGGCAAAACACCCCGGCCGCAAAGCAATCGCAGTACAACTTCAAGCACTTCGACTTTTTACAGTTGCACTTCTTGGACGCGCCGTCGAAGTCGATGCCTTCGTCGAGTTTACTCTGGTCCAATTTGTCCGCAAAGGTCAATTTTGTGTTCGACCCGGGAGTTTGTAAATCGCGGGTATTCTTCACTTTACTACCACCATCGCTTTTTGATTTTCCGACTGGTGGAGTAATGTGCTCATCGTTGCTACTGGTGAGGCTATCGCGTCTACTGGACTTCTTTGTCGAAGCCATAGGCGTGGCCCCTGCTTTTCTATTTTCCGTCCCGACCGGGTGGTCTCTCGGTGAATCCGCCGCTTTGCCTCGAATCGTTTTCGAGAACCCACTGTTCCATTCGAGTGAGGCACCCGTCGTCGACTGACGTTTTGAGGATCCAGTTGGCGGCGAAACAGACGCGTTGTTGTTTTTGCCTCCATTCTTCTTGGCACTCTTCTTTTGGTCCCCTCCGCTCTTCTTGGCGGTTGTTTTATCACCCTTACCTCCGCTATTATTATGCTTATTATTATTGACCTTATTATTGAACTTATTATCTAACTGCAAGAGCTCATCCTCGAGCGTAATCGCGCCCATGGTTCCTCCAATACCACCAACAAAGTCGTCCTGGTCGTCCGCGTCTTCGTGTTGGTGCTTTTCGTGGGCAAACGGAACCATCAAACTGTCCGGGATGGGACCCATATCGTTCGCCAAGGAGGAAACCGTGTTGTTGTGATTGTGGTTGCCGTTATCCTCGGATCGTTTTCTCGGCGGACTGAATATAATAATGAGAGAACAAGTCGTGAGTATTTTTGAAACACGAAAAAAATGCAACATGTGCACACAACATCCATCCAAAAAAAAGGCAAAACTTCTTCGTGTTGAGATATTTTTAGTTCAATCTGGCGTGCGTGGAGCTTCCTTTTCCTCCTTCGACGTTTGCGTTTGTTCCTTGCTGAGAGAAGGAAAGGAAAAAACGCATATACGCGCAATCAAAACGCCCTGGATATGGTTCGCGCGAAATTCACGTTTACAAACAAAAGGAAAACATGGGATGATCAAACCGTAAGGAATGCACTCCCAGAAAACGAAAGCACAGAGCGCGCTTTTGAACGTACCTTTTAAACGCCGAAGGCGAGGAAAAACAGATGGGCACGACGGTGTTGTTTCCTCCCAAACTCGAAGCGCCAAATCGTATGGGCGATAAGTTGGAAACGAAATTCATAAACGGAGAGTTTATGATGCTCTGTAGTGTGTTGAATAAAGAATAAGAGTAAGTACACATCCGAGAAGTTTTTTTGCGCTTTTCGGTCTCGCACGCGCGAGACTTGCGCGTTATTCCGAGCGAAATCAATCGTCGTTTTCTCTTCGACACTTTAGAGGAACAAAAAGATGAGAAAAAATCGGTTTCGGGGAAAATCTTTTTTAATCCAATCGCGTCGCGAACGAGACACGTACCGGGTCGATGTCGCCGTTTCCGTTCTTTTTCGGACGCTCTGGAGTCTTCATGATGTCGTCCATGTTCGAAATCCCCATTTTATACGTCGCGTGTGACGTCAAAATAGTGAAGAAGGAGGGTGTCATTTTTCTGCTCACGTGTACTTCGAAAAAATACAGTTACAAAAGAAACTTCCATGTTTTGGCGGGCTTTTTTTTTCGAGAGTCTTGAGAGGAGGGGGAGAGACGAATAGAACAGAATCGAAGCTACCAGTATTTTTATTTAAAAATCTAATACTACTAAACCTACCGTCTCTTACGAAACGTTCTCTTGGACGAGGACGATGGAGGCGCTGCGCTCGAACCAACGGTAAACGCGGGCGCTGTAGGATTCGGTGCCGGAGGGAAGGGAAACGCAGTCGTCGTCGTCGTCGTCGTCGTCGTTGGTGGTTGCGAAGCCGCTGGTTTTTCACTCACCAGAGGCGTTGTCGTTGGAGCTGGTAACGTCGCAGCAGCCGAAGCAGCTTTCTTCCGTGCCGCTTCCGCTTCTTCCGCCGCTTTTTTCGCCGCTTCGGCCAGTCTCGCCGCTTCCGCTTTTTTCGCCGCCTCCGTTCTTTCCTTCTCTTCTTTGGCTTTTTGCTGCGCTTCGACTTCCTTTACGTCCTCGGGATGCGGTTCTAACTCCGAATCGAGAAGCAAGCGCATGACTTCTTTTTGCGATTTGATGGATGCTTTTCCTATTGTCGTTCGCCTTGGTCTTATTGCTATTCTTCTTCTTCTTCTTGCCGTCGTCGTCGTCGTCGTTCTCGCGAGCTTTATTCTCGACGATGACGTTTTGGTGTGCTTTTGTTGTTGATGTTGTTGTTGTTGCTCTAACAAAATGCGCTTTCGAAACTGTAACGTTTTCGACGAACCTCCTTCTTCTTCTTCTTCTCCTCCTCCTCCTTTGGTGGAAACGTAATCACAATCGACGTTCATTTTCCTCCGTCGCGTAAAAGTCGTCGTCGTCTGAATCGTCTCGTTTTCTTCTTCTTCTTCTTCTTCGGAACTTCTTCCGCCTCGTTTTCGTTTGTTCGTCGTCGCAATCATTTCTTCGTCGTCAATATTCTCGAAAACCGACGACGCTCTTCCTCCTAGCTTTCTTCCTCTTCTTCGAATAACGGTATTACTCAAGATTTCTCGCGGTGAGAGCGGTGTTCTCCTCTTCATAGTCGTTTACGTCGTTTACGTCGTCGTTTTATTTTGTTGTTCTTTCTCTATGTGAATGAAGTTTTGAACGAAAAAGTTTTTTTGTCTGTCTTCTTTTAATAAAACTCTCTCATGCATGCAACAAAAACACACAACATAAATTTTTTTTCTTCACTCATCAATTTCGCATCATCATCATACTACGCTCAAAATATAGCATGACGATGTCTAATAATAAAACTTCTTCTTTGTCTTCTTTCAATTCTTCTTCGTTAAAACAAACAGAAGCCGAGGCGTTCGCGTTTCGGAAACTTCTGGAGCACATGAAGTGGAGAAACGAAACCATTCAAAACATAGAGATGATGAACTTGACTGGTTTCTGTCGAAACTGTTTAGCCAAGTGGTTGTTGTTGGGGAAGAAAAATGTACGACTGAAAAGCACGTACGAGCTGTGTCAAGAGGAAGTGTACGGGATGACGCAAAAGGAATGGAAAGAGAAGTGGCAGTCGAAAGCGACGGAGGAGATGTTGGAGAAATTTAAGAGCGGGCAAGAGATGCACGCGAAACACCCGAAAGATTTGATGACGACGACGACGACGACAACGACTTTGGAAGCAGCAACATTACCGTTGACACAACCACGGTATTATTCAGGAGGTAACAATAACACCAACAACAGAATGCTCTCAGACGTGTGCTGCGAAGATATCGAAGAAGATGCGGTATGTATCAACAGAGGAGGAGGAGGAGTAGATGGCACGAATAGTGGTGATGGTAACAGTGACATATCTTTCGGTATCATAACTGTATCAGACCGAGCGTTCAACGGCGTTTACGAAGACATCTCCGGTAACGTCGTCATGAGAGAAACCATCGAGACGTATTTTACTACTGATGATGTTAGCAAAAGTAGCACACATATCATTAAAGGATACAAGCTCGTCCCGGACGAGGAAGAGGAGATTGCAAAAGCGATCGTATACATGTCGGACGAACTGAAATGCGACGTGATTTTGACCACCGGAGGAACCGGTTTAGCGAAAAGAGACGTCACGCCCGAGGCGACGAAGAGCGTACTCACGAGAGAAGTGAAGGGCATAGCAGAATCGCTCAGAGCACACGCGCGGCGATACGAAAAACACGCCGCATTATCGCGGGCAGTTGCTGGGTTGCGAAATAACCAGAGTTTAATCGTAAACTTACCCGGTCGGCCGAATGCGGTGTCGTCGAGTTTAGGGGTGTTACTTCCGATGTTGCGGCACGCCGTTCGGCAACTTAAATCTTAAGAAGGATTTTTCTTACGTGAAATATATTCACAATAGCGTAGTAATTACAGTATATTATAACAGAATGTTCAATCAAAGCTAATTTTAATACGTAGAAACTCATAGCGAATAAGGGACGAGCAAGTATGAAACATGCGGCGCCCGCCTCTCTCTATTCGAAAATAAAATTATTGCTCTTGTGATCTGATCAACTCAAACACAGCGAACTCAATCAAAACCATCGCCGCGACTAAACCGGCTCTTTGTCTTGGGTGCGAACCGGGCGCAAACCTCAACACAAAGTGCGAGCGATCCGTTAGCCCAGCGCAAGAGCAACCCGGCCACTTGGAAACCATCACGCCGAGATGTTCTTTCGTCGACGGATCTCGAATGTCAATGTTTAAGTTCGCGTTAAAGCAACTCGGCGCGCAAGCGTTGCACTTCCCGTTATCAGCCTTCAACGCGTTATACGACACGTGATAAATCAATCGACCTTTATCGTCGGTCGCGTCAAAGTTACGCCCGCAACACGTCGGCGTTCTTTCAATCGCCTTGGCGTACGTGTTTCCGTTCGCGTCTAACAACTCCGCCTCTTGCGGTTGACAGATGCACATATATGGAATGCCCATGGTACACCTAAACGGTCGAATGATGGAAAAGAACCTTCTTCCTTCCCCATCGACGAATGGCATGGTGAAGGATCTGTAGCCAGGGCAGATAATTCTCGTCAAACAGTTCGATTCTTCCTTCGCCTTAAATAAAGGTTCTAAGTTTCCTTTGGTGAATTCCTTCATCCACGCGTCCGGGATTGGATCTGGCATCTCTTGACCGATTGGGATCACGCGATACTGATTTTTCGTGTTAATACCAGTCACGGCTTCGAGTAACTCGATTTTTTGATTCATGTACAGACCCTGTGTTGATTGATTGATTGATTGATTGATTGATTGATTCATCATCATCGTAAGGAAGGAAATTTGGATGAGTTCGTTCCAATATTGTCGACTGGCAAGATCTTCACAATTGGGAAAAGAAGAAGAAGAAAGAGAAGAAAATCAGGAAAGAAAGAACAGAAACACGACGCACAGAAATGCCTTCCAAGAACTCTAAACCGGTCACATCCTTCTTGTTCGGAGGCACTGGCGCGGATGGCGGGACCATTTCAGTCATGGTGAGGGAGGTTTTTTAAATTGTAAACCCCCGCGACTTAAATTTGGAAAATATCTTTTCTGAATTCTCTCTGATGGCATATTAAATTAATAAGCTGTTAATTTTAAGAAAGCTAAACAAGAAAGTAGTAAGGGACATCAAAAGAGTACATTATTAATCTAAGTTGCCTGCGGCGTCTAAGTTCCCATCACCAGCACCTTGACGACCACCCTCGGCTTCGTTTTCTTCCTCGTCGTCGTCGTTCTCGTCGTCGTCTAAGCCATCACCCGTGGTGAGCGTTTCTAAACCAGTCGTCGCGCCGCCGTCTTCCCCTGTTTCGGTCGCCGTGTTCGTAGTTTCCGCCGGGCCACCACCACCACTTTCTTCCACTTTCGGCTTCATCTTGAACGAAAACTTCATCTTCATCTTTGGTTGCGTTTGCGTCAAACCGCTACTTTTTTTCTCCTCTTCTCCTTGATCGTCGTCGCCGTCGTCTTCCTGCGGCGAGTACGTGTGGTCCGCTTTCTTCAAGTCGCGCCTGGTGTACGGTCGATCGAGGAGCGTTTGGACAAAATTGACGAGTTTTGTAGCCAATGCCGGTACCCAATCTATGCGCATCTTTACCTCCTGTTCGGATTCATGGTAAGCCTTTGCATTTGATTCAATCAGAGCAATATCCGCGAACCATTCCATGACGGTGCCGTACGCGTTTCCTCGCGCTTTCTTGAGGATCGTGTTCAAATCCACCGGTGTTTCGATATAATTCGTGTAATCTTCTAAAAGTACCGGCGTCCCGAAAACCTGACCGAACTGCCTATTTTTGATGACTATTTCGGTGAGATCACTGAGTTGTATCCATAAAGGCTTGGCTGGTCTCGGTTTATACACTTGCTTTTTCCTCGGTTGACCGCTACCTGGCGTCGAGTGGCTGCGTTGCGCAGCGGCTTTGATTCTCGACGCATTCAAACTGAGTTTCAAGCCTTGGCCAGGAACTGGTTTCATATCCGGCATCTCCTCATCGTCCAACTCGCCATCGAGGAGTAAACCTTGTGCTGCCAGCTTTGAGATTTTCTCCTTTGCGCGTCGTGCCCGTTCCTTTGCGCGTTTTCGAAGTCGCACCCACTCTGCTCTTTCCTCGTCTGCTTTATCTGCAAACGTGACTGGTTTTTTTGGAGCCGCCTTCTTTTCAGGAGGTGCTTCATCAGGCGCATCAGGAGGTTTGTCTCTACCCACAGCCGCGAGCGCTTGCGTAGCCGCTTCCTCAGACGCCTTCTTTCCTTGCGCTCTGACTTGCATCCAAGCTTCTCCGGCGACGTCGGTGATGTCTTCTTCCACCGTCGCTTGTCGACCATCCGGAAACGTATGCGTTGTGATACGTTTCAAACGTAATTTCTTCCCTATTGGGATAATGCCGCGCTCCAGAAGTTTTGCAGGATCTTCTGCACCAATACCAGCGCCGAGTTCGTTGCGCAACTTGTCTAATTCAGCAGCATCTTCCTCTTCAGTTGGTCCTCTCGCTTTCATCGCCAACTCCGCCTCTAATTCTGCCGCCAAAGAGTCCGAGTCTGAATCCGATCGGTTTTCATCGCTCTCGTCGTCGCTATCTTCCGTATCGGAGCACAAAGCGTTTAAACCATCGTCCGTATCACCCCCAGATGATGAATCGTCGTCGTCTCCGTCCGCTCTCTTCTTTCGATCTCTCCTGGCGAGTTTTCTCCATTGCCGTTTGAAAAGAAAATTGGACGTTTCCTTGAGTTCCTCGACTTGTTGCACTTCGGAAAGTTTGATACTTCTCGCAAACCTGGACATGTTCTGATGCGTCGCGTTCCCATCCGCAGTGGCGGCGCCTGACAATTCCCGAATCAAACCGATGCGCTTCCATCGTTCGAGTTTTAAAATGACTTCATCTTCTATACCAAAGTTTCTCAAGATGCGCGCTGCTTGCGGCATGGTAAGTT
>JACLAB010002517.1_pt1 | contig 16982 bp, 11 predicted proteins | sample 8027921 | NCBI WGS metagenome assembly JACLAB01 (sample SAMN15725117, study PRJNA655200) | protist metagenome | isolation source: fluorescence activated cell sorting (FACS) single amplified genomes of... | place: USA: West Boothbay Harbor, Gulf of Maine | collected 2000-07-19 | reverse complement strand
TCCGGGGCGCGCGAGGATTTGGATCAGAAGAGCACGTCCGAGGGGGAGAATCAACCGTCGGTAGTTGGTGTGGATGTGCAGGATAAGATTGCACAGGCGGCGCAAGCGTCTACTGGACGATTGATTATCGCGGCGAATCGACTTCCCGTGAGCGTGAAGAAAGGCGAAGACGGGAAGTGGGGGTTGACGATTTCTAGTGGAGGGTTAGTGAGCGCTTTGTTAGGGGTGGGGAAGAGTTACGGTATGTTGTGGGTCGGGTGGCCCGGGGTGTTCATCGACGAAGGGCCGGATAGAGACGCGTTGACGGAGACGTTGTTGGAGAAGAGATGTCTGCCAATTTGGTTGACCCGGAACCAAGTCGAGTTGTATTACAACGGGTATTGCAATAACATTTTGTGGCCGCTGTTTAATTACGTTCCGCTGACGTTTGAACCGAAACTGAGTTCGACGAAAGATATGGCCAGTCAATGGTTGGCGTATATTTCCGCGAATCAGTTGTTCGAGGAGGCGATTATGAGCGTGTTCGTACCCGGGGATATCGTTTGGTGCCACGATTATCACTTGATGTTGTTACCGCAGATGTTGAGGAAAAACGACGATAAGATGAAGATTGGATGGTTTTTACACACACCGTTTCCGAGTTCGGAGATATATAGGACGTTACCGATGAGAGAAGAGTTGCTCATTTCGGTTCTGAAGGCAGATTTGGTCGGGTTTCACACGTACGATTACGCCAGGCATTTCGTGTCCTCGTGTTCGAGAATTCTAGCATTCGAAGGGAGACCGGATGGCGTGGAAGACGGAGGAAATTTCACGAGAGTGGCGGCGTTCCCGATTGGGATCGACCCGACGCGTTTCCACGACGCGTTGGCGACGAAAGTGGTTCAAGATCACATCTTGGAGTTGAAGGCGAGGTTTAAAGGACGGAAGGTTATGTTGGGCGTCGATCGTTTGGATATGATCAAAGGGATTCCGCAGAAACTGTTGGGATACGAAAAATTTCTAAACGAACACCCGGAGTGGCGAGACCAAGTTGTTTTGGTACAAATTGCCGTCCCGACACGATCGGACGTTCCAGAGTACCAAAAGTTGACGTCGCAAGTACACGAAATCGTCGGTAGAATTAACGGGAGGTTTGGGACGTTAGGGTCGGTTCCAATTCAACACTTGGACTGCTCTTTATCTTTTGCAGAATTGACCGCGTTGTATGCGGTGACTGATTGTTGTTTAGTGACGTCGTTGCGTGACGGGATGAATTTAGTCTCGTACGAGTACGTCTCGTGCCAAAGTCAAAACGCGGGCGTTTTGATATTGTCAGAATTTGCCGGCGCGGCGCAATCTTTGGGCGCTGGATCGATTTTAGTGAACCCGTGGAACGTGACAGAAGTCGCGCAAGCTATCGACGACGCCTTGACGATGCCGGAAACAGAACGAAGGGAGCGACACAAGTTTAACTTTTCGCATGTTGAGGTGCACACGTCGCAAGCGTGGGCGGATACGTTCATCGCCGAATTGAATGATACGCACGTAGAAGCTGAGTTGAGAAGATTACGAATTCCGCCGCGGTTACGCGCGAGTGATTTGATTGGTCCATTCACTGAATCGAGACAACGATTGGTTATTTTGGGATTTAACGCGACGCTGACAAAGAAAGATTCGCGTTCTCAAGCCGATCGTATAAAAAGCCGAAACGTAAACAAAATCATCAAACCGAAAACTGGCGATGTATCGCCGTTACACAGCGTTTCGCAAGAGTGCATCGCGAGATTGTGCGACGACCCAAATACGACCGTGTGCATCTTTTCTGGTTCAGAAAGACACAAGTTGGCGAAGAAGTTTGCCGTTTTACCGAAAGTTTGGATCGTCGCCGAAAACGGGTGCTTCATTCGCCCGCCGTTAATCACGAACGACGACGAGAACGAGGACAATAACGGCGACGACGACGATCAGGACGACGAAGACCACAGAGAAGAAAAGAAAGACGTCTTTAAAGTCCCGAAATTACCTCCGAAATGGCATACGCTCGTCGAAATGTCGCAACTTGATTGGCTCGAATCTGTTCAAGTCGTTTTCGAATACTTTTGCGAACGCACGCCGAGGAGTTACGTGGAAATTCGCGAAACTTCTTTGGTGTGGTCGTATAAGTATTCCGATCCCGATTTCGGGCGACAACAAGCGCGTGATTTGCTCCAGCATTTATGGACTGGGCCGATATCAAACGCGAACGTTGATATTATTCAAGGCATGAAATCGGTGGAAGCGAGACCGGTTGGACTTTCCAAAGGCGTCGCTGTCGATAAGATTGTACAGATGATTGCTAGAGACGGTAAAGGCGGTCAGAAAGAAATCGACTTTGCCTTTTGCGCTGGCCATTTTCTCGGCCGCGATGAAGATATTTTCACGTATTTGGATTCGCACACGGGTGATCACGACGTATCCGCGGAATCCTCGCGAGGCGGCTCTCCCGTGGATAAACAAGGGAACACCAAGAACGGCTACTCGCCGACGGAATTATCGTCGGGACTTGCGGATTCGTTCAAACAAGTGAACATCAACGGCAACGGTGATTTCAGAGACGATGCGTCTGGGCGCGAAACGCCACCAACCTACGAAACCGTAGATAGCGAGAACAATCCGCTCGTCGTGACGCCGATGAAACTCCCCGAGCGCTCGGCGCCGAGACGCCAATCCTCATTCCGAGGTGTCTCGGGAGTGCAAGGCTCATCGGCGGAGAAAACCGGCGAATTAGGAGGTCAAGGTCCTTCGTATTTGCACCCGAACGAATCGTTCGCGGAATCTCTCGGTTCTGTCGTCGAGACAAAAAAGAAAAAAGCGGACGTTCATTTCGGCTCGGTATTCACGTGTACGGTTGGACGCAAGCGTTCACCGGCGCATTACTTTGTGGACGACTCGGACCAAATCGCGGAATTGCTCATCGGTTTAGTCAACAACATGCACGATGGTAAAGGTTTAATCGAGCTTTTGCAATTTAACGACGTCGGCGACGAGGTCTCGCAAGAACCTCCGGAAAGAAGTCTTTCGCGAGCGCGTTCGGTGGACGAGTTCCATCAGTTTGCGTCGCAGAAACAACAAGAATCGAAACCAAGAACGCGAAGAAGCTCGATCGATTTCGAACGATTCGCGAATAGCCCAAACAAAGCTGGTTCGATGGTGAATCTCCCATTAGGTCGCGAAGGAAGTACGTCTCTATCGTCTTTACAAGAAGCGGAATATCAACCGAGAAACGGATTGGAAGGAGGCTTCACCAAAAGTTAACGAGAAGAAGAAGAAGAAGAAGAGAGAGGGAGAGAGAAAGTAAAATCAAACTCACACTGTACAAACAAACATAAAGAGTCAAAAATATTGTCCATATAGCTACAGTACAACACATATCAGATACTATACATTACAACACGCAATCTATTACAATTCATCTCGTTTTGGTACATTTTATTTTCTATGCGCGCGTGGTGTTATTTATCGTTGCTCCTCGTCGTCGTCCTCGTTATCGCTACGAAATCTACTCCTCTTCAACTCCAAAATCGAATCGTATAACTGCTCGTCCTCTAAAACTGCTTTCAACTCGGAGATACCAACCCCATCGACTACGGACGTCACCATCGCCCCGCTTTCTTTCAACATCTTTGCCGCTGCCTCGGTACTTTTCGCATCCTTCTCCGTCCACGTGCTCTCTAAACTCTCGTCCAATTTCCCGCCTAAAGCGGGGACTAACTCACACTTGCTCAAAACGTCCAACCACGGTCGTCGGCTCGCAAACCTTTCGCGTAATTCCTCTCGCAACGCCAATTGGTCTTCCACGCTCGTTCCGCTCAACCCACTCAAATCGGTCACGAACACCGCGCACACCGGTAAATGTTCTAAAGTCGCGATGGCTAATCGTTCAATCTTGTTTCGCTCTTCGTCCACTCGAAAAATCAACCCGGGAGTATCCGTCACCACGTGCCGTCTGTCTTCGATGAAAAAATGTCCCATGATTACCCCTCTCGTCGTGAACGGATAATTGTTCACCTCGGGCACTCCGCTCGAGACACTCCTCACGAGACTCGATTTCCCTACGTTTGGAGCCCCGACCATAGCCACCGTCGGCGTCTCCAACTCCGCCACCGGCAATCGTCTCAACTTTTTCGCCATCTCCTTCAACTTTTCAAACTTTGCTTGCGACTTTACGAACCTTGCCTCCATATTTTTAAAGCCTTCTTCCCTGACCGCTTTCGTCTCTTTTTCCGTCTTGCCGTTCTTCGCCCTCGACGAGTACTCTTTCCCCATCGTCAACATCGATTTCCTCGCCTGGTCCACCTCGCTGATCGTCTTCGCGTACGTCTCCGGATCCACCGTTAACTCTAACAACGCTTTCTCAAACGGATGCAACCGATCAATTTTCGGAAATCCTTTCACGTACTCCCCTAAAGGTTTACACAGCGCGGTCGTTAACCCGTCCAGTTGTTTCGCCGACTTGTTTCTCTCCTTTAACAAAGGCACGCGTAACCCAGACGTGTGCGTAATTCTCGACGAGCGTTTCAAACCGCTCAAGAGAATATCCTTCGATTGCGCCACGTTCGGGACTCGGTTTAACACCCCGGTTTTCATATTTTTCGTCGTCGCCGAAATCGTCCTCTCCTTCGTCTCTTTCTCGTCGCGGAGAGAATACTTCGTCTCTTCTCCTCCCGAAGAAGAAGAAGACGACGAAGAAGATGAATCAGAAGCGACGCTGAATGGTGTCGTTGTTTTTCGTCGATTTTTACAAAAAGTGCCTAAACTCCTGTGCCTTCTCCTCGTCGTCATTTTCCCTCCTCCTCCGCTCGAACGACACAAACAACAACAAACGCTCGTCGTTGTTTTCGTCAACGTCGCTCTCGAAAACGACGCTCTCATCGAAGAAAACATGTGTGTTTTTGTGTGTTGTTTTGATGAATGAAGATGATGCGTGTGTGTTAAAGATGTCGCACGCCGCCGGAAAACAAACCAAAAATGCTCCTCTGAATTTTGAACAAAAAAATGTCAATTTTTGGCCAATTAATTTCAGCCAAAATTCGCTTTTTACACAAATTCTCCTAAAAGTCGGACACACTGCACACACATCTCTCTCTCTCTCTCTCTCTCTCTCTCTCTCTCTCTTTTCTGTTCTTTTCTGTGCTCAAAAATCTTTTCCGAAGTAAAAAGGCGAGGAAACGACGATGAGTGCGACCTTTACGTGCTCGCGCGCTACTTTTGCGGCGGCGTCTTTGCGCGGAAACGAGAGCATTAGGAAGGGACGAAAGATGCGCGAAAATCATCATCATCATCATCATCATCATCGTCGCTCTTGTATTGGAAACGAGAATTTCACCGATCGAGATTTTCGACGTCTTTGTTCTTCTTCTTCTTCTTCTTCGAGAAGAGGAGGAAAAGGAAAAGGAGCAGAAGAACGACGACGACGACGACTTTCGTCGCTGACGGCGTCTTCTTCGTCCCCGTCGTCTTCTTCTTCTTCACAGCAAAAAAAGTATTGCGTTTCAACCGTGGACGCGTCGGCGATTTTAGTCCCTCATCCGGACAAATCTGCCACGGGAGGTGAAGATTCGTGTTTCGTGTTGAAACGGTCGAACGCGTTCGGGGTATTCGACGGCGTCGGCGGGTGGTCAGACGAAGGGGTAAACCCAGCGGAGTATTCAGAAACGTTCGCGTCTGAAGCCGCGAAAGCAGTGACAAAAGAGAAGATGAGGAATCCGGTGGATATAATGGTGCGAGCGCACAAGATGACGCGAGTGGTCGGGTCGAGCACGGCGTGCGTGTGCGTGGTGGAGGAAGGCGAGGCGACGTTTGCAAACGTAGGAGACGCGGGGGGGATTGTCGCCAGGAACGGCGCGTGCGTGTTCAAGACGGAACCGATGCAACACGAGTTTAACATGCCGTTTCAGTTGGGGTGGAAAGAGGCGTACCCGGAAACGGACGATCCAAGGAGAGCGGACGTGAAAAAAGTTCGATTAAAACGAGGGGATTGCGTCGTGTTGGGATCGGACGGGTTGTGGGATAACGTGCCGCACGAAGACGTTGCGATTTTGTGCGACGAGAACGAAGGAGACGCGGTGAAATGCGCGGAGCAGATTGCGAGGTTAGCGTTTTCGAGGAGCACGGACGAGGAGTACGATTCGCCGTTCATGATTGCCGCGAGGAGAGAAGGTATGGAGTTGACGTGGGCGGAGAAGTTACAAGGCGTTAAATTAACTGGAGGGAAGATGGATGATATCGCAGTCGTGGTGGCGTTCGTCGGTTAGATTAATAGTATTATTCTTGTTATTAGAATACAATGACTATAGTACTTAGTATTTGGTAGTACAAGGCAAAACATGTATATATATATCTGTCCTAATCGTGCTTGGAAAACGCGGCGACTAACAGTTGACTCGCTCGAAACGATTTTTCTTTGATGCTCAACCCGATGGCCGAGGCGACGACGGTTTTCGTCAGCTGCGCGTTTAAGCCCTGATACCAACCCGCGTAGCCTTCTCGCTTCTTCAAGTCGGCCATAATTTGTAACAACGATAGCGTCGCAAAATCGGTTGGTTTACTACTAGCGTTTCTTCTATTCTTTTGTTGCGAGTGTTGCTCGTTCGGATTCGTCGCCGCTTTCTGTAATACTTTCGCGCGAATCAAAGGATACGTGGCCACCGTCGCCGCCGCTTTCGATAACGCCGCGATAACAATCGCCTCAAACACCGGTAATTCTCTCACCGGTTTCCTTCTCCCAACGCTCAATCCTTTCAACGCTCTCTGTCTTAATTGCTCGTACATGGTATATTGAATGGTTGGATTCACCGTGAGCAACAACGACGCTCCTACGCCGGCGTATAAATTTGGCACAGTCGTGGTCAAAATCTCCACCGATCTCCGATACTCTCTTCGCACGCGTCGTTTATACATTCTCGCTTTCTTTTCCAGCATTTTCTTGGACGGCAACTTCATGCGCAACTTTCGGATGGTTTTCGAGGAGATGCGCTGCGCTCGCTCGAGTTTTCTATTCACGACGTCTCGAAACGAGCTCGAAGAAGTCACAAAACTCGCATTCCCTCTCTTCCCTCCTTTCGTCGCCGAGCTCTGTCCCGGAGTACTCGCGATGCTCTCGTCGTCGTCGTCGTCCGATTCTGATTCGGAATCACTTTCGTTCTCGGAATCTGAAACCTCCGAATCGCTCGCGTGAAACTTCTTCTTTCTTTCCTCTTCTTTCGAATCTCTCTGATTGAAACTCTGGCCCACGTTGCTAAAATCTCCCGATTCGTGCACAGACATCCCATCCCTCTCTCCTCCTCGCTCGCCTCTTTTCGTCGGACAACTCCCAACCTGCGCTCGCGTGCTCAACGTATCCAACGGTTCAGTCAACAAAACGTTCATCGCCGCCGCCGTCGTCGCGACTATTAAACTCATCCCAATCGATATCTTTTGGTTTGGATTTCTCTCCTCGACTTTCCGTTTCAACCCGCTAAAGGCGAAGAAATACACGAACGAAGAGGTCAACGCGTGGTAAAACTTTGGTTTCACGCCGTTGAACAGTTGCAAGACGCCGTCTCGATGGATGGACTCGTAAAACTGGAACAAGAATGGTTTCTTTTTCTTAGACAGGAGTAAAGGCTCCCGGGAGGAAATCGAGCGTCGGAAAAGACCGCCTCGTACGACTTCCTCTTTTCTCTCTGTCTGTTCGGCTTGGATTCTTGTTTTCACCGTATCGAGCGGGTATAAGAGCATGGCAGAGACGACGCCGCCGATGGCACCTGATTGATCGTCATCATTAATCGTCGGAGGAGGAGGAGAGAAGTGTCGTTGTTAGCGAATTACACGAACGAATCCAAATTCAAAACGGGTCGTCGTCTATTAATCGTCGCGCGCACGAAGTGAACAACAAACCGCGCTTTAAGAGTAAGAGAGACAGAAAGAAAGAAAGAAAAAAGCACAAAACGTACCGGCTAAAGCCTCCGTGGTCATCTTTTCCGTCGTCGTCAGCATAATAATAAACGTTGCGTGTGTGTTATAAGTGATGAAGTAAAGAGCGAATTTTATGAATTGAAGATCTCTGATTTTTTTCTCTTTAAAAACACACACGTCTCTCTCTCTCTCTCTCTCTCTCTCTATGACGATAAAATAAAATAGAAGTCGATTAAAGCAACAACTCGGCGACTTGCACGGCATTTTGCGCGGCACCTTTTCTTATTTGATCCCCGCACACGAACAACTCCAAACCTTTGTTTCCTTTTTGCGAGATATCTCTTCGGATGCGACCGACGAAGCAATCGTCTTGGTCGCTCGCGTCCGAGGGCATCGGGAATCGGTTATTCGCGCGATCGTCGATTAAGGAAACGCCCGGGAATTCAGAGATGATTTTTCTCGCCTCTTCTTCGCTTAAGTCATTTTTTAAGGTCAAGTTGATGCTCTCCGCGTGCGCGCGCATGACCGGGACGCGGATGCACGTCGCGCAGATGCTGATGTCGTCGGTGTTCCAAATTTTCTTGGTTTCTTTCACCATTTTCATTTCCTCTTCGTTGTAGCCGTTGTCCATCATCGGCGCGTTGTGGGAAAACAAGTTGAACGCGTATCCCCACGGGAAGATTTCTTTCGTTTTTACTTCCCCGTCGTTGACGAGTTCCCTCGTTTGTTGTTCCAACTCGGCCATGGCTTGCGCGCCGGCGCCGGACGCCGCTTGGTACGTAGACACGACCATTCTCTCGATGCCAACTTTTCTTTGAATCGCAGTCGTCGCCATCAACGCGATAATCGTCGAGCAGTTCGGGTTGGCAATGATCCCGCCTTTACCGGAACCGATTTTCATACCGGCCATAGCTTCTGGGTTCACCTCCGGAATGACCAACGGCACGCCTTCCGTCATGCGAAACGCGCTCGAGTTATCGACGACGTAGCACCCTTTCTCCACCGCGATCGGACCAAACTTTTTCGAAATGGACCCTCCGGCAGAAAACAACGCGATATCCATGTTATCGAAAGACGTTTCCGTCAACTCTTCCGTCGTGTACGTCTCCCCGTCGAATTCAACTTCCTTCCCCGCGCTTCTCGAGGACGCCAGCATCTTCATCTCGCTGTACGGGAAGTCTCTTTGTTTCAAAACTCTCAAAAACTCTTGCCCGACCGCTCCAGTCACGCCGGCGATGCACACTCTCGGCCCGTCCGGGGTTTTCTTCGCGAACGTTTGCACGACATTTCTTCTCGATCCACTTTTAACGCGGCTGTTCTGTTTCGTCTTCTTCAAAGATGAAACCGACGTCCTCGCCGCCGTGTTCGGGGAGGCTCCTACGCTAAACATTTTCTTTTACCTCGTTTATACTAATCTCTCTGTCTCTCTCTCTTTCTCTCTCTCTGGGCGTTATTATAGAATACTAAATAACCGACACAAAAAAGTGCTTCTGCTGCTGATGTGCGCGCGTGCGTGTGTGTGTGTCCCGTTTCGCGAGCTCTCGCTGTCTCTCTCTCTCTCTCTGCGTGTAGATGATGAGGAAACAAAAACACGTGTGCTTTATCTGATTGAAAAAGTGTTCTCATCTTTTTCAGAGACGCAAAACTCTGCTTGAAAAAATAAGCAAAAAAACACGGAGGCAAAAAGGTTAGGGTTTTGATAGAGTTAGGGTTTAAAAAGAGGCGACAAAAAGAAAGGTCCCTCACAAAAAACGCCACACGTTTCAATCGATTGGGGGGTTTTGAATCGGATCTCTTCCTCTCATTGAGTATCGCACACGCGAAGAAAACGCGAGAATACAGCGAAGAAACAAAAGAGCAGTGTGGTCGTATTCTTCTTTCTTTAGTAAACGTCATCGTAAAGCCAACGAAACGTGCGCGAGATGCCGTTACGATTAGACATCAAACGCAAACTGGTCCAACGCTCCGATCGCGTCAAAGGGGTGGATTTACACCCGGTGGAACCGTGGATTCTGGCGAACTTGTACTCCGGGAACGTGTTCATTTGGAACCACGCGACGAATAGTTTAGTGAAGAGCTTCGACGTGACGGAGTTACCGGTACGAACGGCGAAGTGGTGCCTGCGGAAACAATGGATCGTCTGCGGTTCGGACGATATGTTCATTCGAGTGTATAACTATAACACTTCGGAGCTTATTAAAGCGTTCGAGGCGCACGCGGATTACATTCGGTCGGTGTGCGTGCACCCGACGCAACCGTTCGTATTGTCGTGCTCGGACGATATGCTGATTAAGTTGTGGTCGTGGGAGAAAGATTGGGATTGCATGCAGATTTTTGAGGGCCATTCGCACTACGTGATGCAAGCGTGCTTTAACCCGAAAGATACGAACACGTTCGCGTCGGCGAGTTTGGATCGAACCGTCAAGGTGTGGTCGATTGGCCAACCGACGCCGAACTTTACGTTGGAAGGCCACGAGAAAGGGGTGAACTGCGTGGATTACTTTACCGGTGGGGATAGGCCGTATTTGATTTCTGGCGCGGACGATAAGTTGGTGAAGATTTGGGATTACCAAACGAAAACGTGCGTGCAAACGTTGGACGGGCACTCGCACAACGTCAGTGCGGTGGCGTTTCACCCGGAGTTGCCGATCATCATCACCGGTAGCGAAGACGGGACGTTGAGAATTTGGCACCAAACGACGTACAGATTGGAAAACACCTTGAATTACGGCTTAGAGCGCGTGTGGGCGATTGGAGTTATTAAAGGTTCCAACGCCGTCTCGGTCGGTTACGACGAAGGGACGGTCATGTTCAAGATTGGGAGAGAAGACCCGGTGGCGAGCATGGACGCGAGCGGTAAAATAGTGTACGCGAAGCATAACGAAGTGCAAACGGTTAACGTGAAAGCTTTGCCGCAAGACTACGAGATCGCGGACGGGGAGAGATTGCCGTTAGCCGCGAAAGACTTTGGTTCGTGCGATTTGTACCCTCAATCCATTGAACACAACCCGAACGGGAGATTTATCACCGCGTGCGGCGACGGCGAGTATATCATTTACACCGCGTTGGCGTGGAGAAACAAAGCGTTTGGCTCAGCGTTAGAGTTTGGATGGTCTGCGGATGCGAGCGAATACGCCATTCGCGAGTCGCCGAGTAAGATTAAAATCTTCAAGAACTTTAAAGAAAAATTGGAGTTTCGCCCGCACTTCGCAGCAGAAGGCTTGCACGGCGGCGCTTTGTTGGGTTTGAGATCGACTGATTTCATTTGCTTTTACGATTGGGAACAAGCGAACGTCATTCAGCGCATCGACGCGACGGTGAGAGATGTGAAATGGTCAGAGTCCGGGGAAATGTGCTGCATCATCTCCGAAAACAGCTTCTATATTTTGAGGTACGACCCGGAAGTCGTCGCCGCGGCGTTTGAAAGCGGCGAGTTTGACGAAGGCGAAGGCGTCGAGGACTCGTTCGAGCTCTTGGCGGAAATTTCGGAAACTGTTTTGACCGGTATTTGGGTTGGCGATTGTTTCGTGTACAACAACTCGGACATGCGCTTGAACTACGTCATCGGCGGTGAAGTCACGACATTGTTCCACATGGATCGACCGATGTATTTGTTGGGGTACTTGGCCGCGCAAAGTCGCTTGTACTTGATCGACAAAGAGTTCCAAATCGTCACGTACACGATGCTTTTGAGCGTCATTGAGTTTAAAACGTTAGTTTTGCGAGGCGAATTAGAAGCCGCGGAGGAGTTGTTGACGTCTATTCCGACGGAACACCACAACTCCGTCGCTCGATTCTTGGAGGCTAGAGGTTTGGTCTCGGACGCTTTGAGAGTGGCGACTGATCCGGACTTTAAGTTTGAACTCGCGGTACAACTCGGCGAGCTTGGTATCGCGAAAGAAATCATCGAATCTTACAACGACGACGTCGGCGAGAGTAAGTGGAAACAGCTCGGCGAGCTCGCGATGTCTACCGGTGAGCTCGATTTAGCCGCCGCGTGCTTGGACCGCTCGGGCGATTTGAGCGGTCAACTCTTGTTGGCTTCCGCCGCGGCAAACCCGAAGCAGTTGATGCAACTCGCCGAAGCTGCCAAAGCCAAAGGCAAGAACAACGTCGCGTTCGTTTGTTTGTTTTCGTTGGGTGATATCGACGCGTGCTTGGACTTGCTCGTGGAAACTGGAAGAGTCCCCGAAGCCGCTTTCATGGCGCGAACGTACGCGCCGTCTAGAGTTTCCGAAATCGTCCAGTTATGGAAATCCGATTTAGGTAAGATTAACAAGAAAGCCGCCGAGGCATTAGCCGACCCCGCGGAGTTTGCAAACTTGTTTCCAAACTTTGACGAAGCTTTAGTGATGGAAGAAGACGCCAAAAAGACCAAAATGTCCAGCAAGAGACCGTCGGCGTCGGCGTACGGAGGGGAGCAAGAGTTAGCGAAACAGATGGAAAAATCGGCGACCGTAGCAGAAGAACAAGAAGAACAAACAAAAAACGAAACGAAAGAAGAAAAGGAAGAACCGGCGCAGAACGCGCCTCCGACGCCCAAGTCGGAGCCGCCGAAATCGCCAAAGAAAGAGGCGAAGAAAGCGACGCCACCGGCCAGTCCAAAAGCGCCGCCTTCTCCTTCGCCGAAAAAGGCGGAAAAGGAAGAAGAAAAACCGACGAAGGAAGTCCCGGCGCCGAAAATCCCCGCCCCGAAATCTCCAAAGAAAGCAGCGCCAGAGCCTCCGGCGAGCCCGAAGGCGGCTTCCGCAGCAACGCCTCCGGATGATTTCGTCGACGCGAACGAGGAAGGCCCCGCCGGGGACGAAGACGCCGACGAGTGGATCGACGAACCGACCGATTAATACTATTTCTTATATTATATATATATAAAACAGAGAGAATAAGAGAGAGAGAGAAAGAGAGAGAGTGGATGTGTGCGTTTGTGAGTGAGTAAGTAGAGTCTTTTTAATGAATGAATTAAACCAAAATCAAAATTGAAATCAAGCAGCAGCACAAAAAAAAAATTTCCTTCTTTTGCTTCAAAGAACCACTCGCTCGGGAAAAGACAAAGAGAGAGAGATTCGTTTTATTATACCATCCCCCGCCCGCTTAAAGAGAGAGAGAGAGAGATCATCGTCTCTGCAGATTTACGGAGGAGCTTTACGGAGGAGCTTTGATTGACGAGAAATTATGTCTCGCTTCAGCAGGAAAGAGACGGAGATTGAGCCGGAAGCGGCACCGCTGCTCATTAATGCCGCGGATTTGGATTCTCGGGTCGCGTCATCACATTCCGCGTCGTCGTCGACCGCCTCGATGACGACGACGACTTCGAAAAAAGTCGTCGGACTCACAGGTCTGGCGTCGATGATGGTGCTTTTTGCCGTCGCCGGGTTTAAGAGTGGAAACGATGGGTTCGATGTCATTCACAAGGCGGAGTCGTCTGCTTCGAAATCAACTTCGAAACAACAACGAGAAAATGGTCGAATCGCGACGAAGACGTCGGGAGGCCGCGCGAACAAACAATCTTTGGGAGAAATTCCACTGACGGCACAATCGTACGACGCCATCAGAGACATGGTGATGAAAGACGAGGAAAAGTCGAAATCGAAGAAACGAGGATCGACTTCGTCTTCTTCTTCTTCGTCGGCGTACGCTTCGGACCCTTTGCTCACGTTGCTTTCGAAAGACGGCGCGGACGCGAAGAGTTTTCCGAGTTTAGTCCCGCAGTTTGACGAGAACGATTTCGCGTTCGCGGATGGGTCGTGGAAGCACAGGCCGGCGAAAGAACACAACGGGAAGTTTACCATGTGCTTAGCCGGTGGTAAGGATTCGTGGGACGGGACGTACACGGGAAACTTAAACACGTTGTATGAACCCGGTTTGTGCATCGGCGAGGTCAGAGAGGAGTTATCGGCTGATTGCGACGTGAGGTTGTTCAACCAAGGCGCGTTCTTATGGACCGCGGATTATAAAACCGAACACGCGGAAGGCGAAGACCCGCACTTTTTACCGCCCAAAAAGGATCACTCGAAACAAGTTGACTTTTACTACGCGCACGAATCCGCCGATCACTACGGGTACGAGTTGAAAGATCCGAAAAGTTTGAAGAACATGCAATACATCGCTGCGTTCCATCCGACCAAGACTGGATTATGGTACCCGTTCGGACCGTCTATCTCTGCCTTATTAACCGATTACGAGTTATGGAAGTTACCGAAAGAAGCGCGAGTGCCGGCCATCGCCTGGTGGGCCAAAGATTGCGCCGAAGATAGATCGGCCATCTTAAAACACATCGCCACGCGATTTCCAGTCATGTCCATGGGTGGATGTGAACACAACATGGACGCCTTGAACGATCCTGGACGCGACGGAAACCACATGGAACAAGATTTAATTAAATCGCAATTCATGTTTTACTTCGCCTTGGAAAACGGCGTCCAGTGTCCAAACTATATGACCGAAAAGCTCTGGGATAGTTTAACTCGAGGTTCCATCCCAATCTACGTCGGCTGGGATGGCATAGAAGATTACATCCCGTCCAAAGAGTCCGTCATCGACTTGCGCGATTTCAACTCCGTGGACGAACTCGCCGCCAAGTTGGAACAATACACCACGGACGAAAAGTTGTACCAAAAGGCGCACGAATGGCGAACGAAAAACCCGAAAACGTGGCCTGAAGGTTTCCGCAATCTCGTCCGTCACGTCTCCTCGGACTTAAAAGCCGGCATGTGCAACACCCTTCGTCAAGGCTTACCCGGGAAAGGACACGCCAAGGACCAAGAATCGGAAACGTGCGACCACAACCCGACGGTGTTAGGCGAGCCCGCGCAACGGATCACAAACAACTATCGACAAGCAGCGATTAAATCGTGGCAAGAATTTTTGAGCAGAGATTGCAACGAAGACGAGTGCGCGTGGTACAAGTTGAGCGCGTTAGCCGCGGCGAACCGATGATTTGATTGATCATGAAATCCATCGCGTATTTTATTATAACAAGTATTTTTTTAGAGTGTTCAAAGCAAAAAATCCACATAAAATTATGCTTTCCACGCACCGCGCAACCTCCGGACTCTCCGCCTCGTGTTCGTCTTATTCTTCTCGGGAATGCTCTCGTCAAAAGAGAACAAAGAGTACCACCATCCAATGCGGGAACAAATCCATCAAGTCGAACGAGAACAAGCGAAGAAAACCGCCTGCACATAAAGGTTTAGACGCGCACATTTTGAAGACAAATTCTTCCCCAAATTCGTCTTCTCCGTCTCCCGTTTATGTCGTTCCGAAACTGTTACAAAACCGCGACGCCTCGGTCGCTTTGTGCTTCACCTACCTGGGCGACGCCGTTTGGGAACTGTTCGCGAGACAACACTTAGTTTTACGTAGGTGCAAGAAATCCGAGAGGGAAAATCCACCGAACAGACAAGGAGGAAGAAGTGGTGGGAACTCGTCGACTTCGGTGAAAACGTTGAGGCCGCAAAGAGCGGCGCAAGACGGGTGGTGCTCGGCGGTCGCGATGCACTCGCATTTGGAGAGACTTCTCTCGTTAGAACAAGGGACGTTCTTGACGGAAGAAGAGATGGCGATTTTAAAGTGGGGGGCGGATTACGGCCACGAATCGAGAGCAAGACACAGCGGGGTGGAACATCGAGACGCTTCGGCGTTGGAGGCGTTGGTGGCGTATTTGTATTTGTTCGACGGCGAGAGATTGATGGAAGTTTTAGGGGCACTGGGGATGACTTTTATGGGTGCCGGTGGTTTGCAGGTGTTGAGTGGGAGTGGGAGAGTTGAAGCTGTGGAGAGAGCTTTGGAGAGGTTTGAAGGCGGTGGAGGCCGCGAAGAGGAAAACGAAGAAGAAGTTAAAGAAGAAGAAGACTCGGAGAAAACAATGAGCGCTTTACAATTAGAAAACGAAACTTTAAAGAAAGAAATCGAAGAGTTGAAGCAGAAGGCACTGATAGCTCAGAGAGCCGTTCGATTAAAACGCTAGTAATTTTAAGAGAGAGATAAGAAGAGAACGCCTGCGTGTAATAGTATTGATTTTTATAGGCCTATTTGTATTATGATTGCAACGACAAGATTGTACCAGTACCGTAGTTATACAGTATAAATTTACTCTTTCGGTGGTTGCTCGTCCGCTAAATTCATGATGTTGATTTTCTCAATCGTGCCACCTAAGGCGTCGCCACCATCTCCGCTATCTTCTTTAAATGGACTCTTCTTCGCGTCGCCGGCTTTGGGACTGGTCGCCGCCGCGTACGTACTGATCGCTTGCGCGTTGATCCATTCGTTTTGCTTCTTCACCGTTTCCGGCATGTACCCATCCCCCATCTGATTCGTGACTGTTCCGTCCGTAAAGCCATTGTGCCTCCCTGGCACCACATCTTCGCTCGGCACCAAAAAGTCCGGAATATCCTCATCCTTCAACAATTTCTGCAACGCTTCGTACTGCAACTTTGGATCCGAAAACACCTTCACCTTGTGTTGCGTGTGCACCGCCAAAAACGGTTTCACCGCCGCGTACAAATAATCAAACGCCGTCGGCGCGTTCAAAACGTAAATCGCTTTACTCAACTCCGGATAGTTATGCGACGCGGTTGAATTCACAATCTTAAACACGTACAAACACTTCATCGCGCTCAAACCGACGTCTTTCAAATCCAACAATACCACTTGTTTATCCACCATCTGCGATTTCGTATCTTGATTCACGGCGCAGAAATCCTCCTTAATCTCCTCCTTCGTCTTCCCTTCCACTAATTTCTTCGCATTTTCCGTCGCCTCCGGGATAATCGACCGCATCAAATGCTCCCCTCTTATGATCGTCGAATACACGTGAACCTCGTCCGAAACCTCCAACGCTAAACTCGAATCTCCTTTGCCAATCCTCAACAAATACACCGGATACCCTTGTTTCGTGTAACAGTGAAACGGCGTGTTGGGTAATATTTTCCTCGACAACTCTAACAAATCCCACCGAGGCGCTGCTTTTAATATGTTCTCCACGCCTACCGCGTCGCCGATGCGCACCGAATTTCTAAACTCGATCGCTTTTCGCATCATCAACTCCGCCGCTTCCACGTTGTACC
>JACLAB010016616.1_pt1 | contig 16993 bp, 8 predicted proteins | sample 8027921 | NCBI WGS metagenome assembly JACLAB01 (sample SAMN15725117, study PRJNA655200) | protist metagenome | isolation source: fluorescence activated cell sorting (FACS) single amplified genomes of... | place: USA: West Boothbay Harbor, Gulf of Maine | collected 2000-07-19 | reverse complement strand
TTTGTCGATGGTTTTCGGGAAGACGCTTCCGACGGCGAGGTCTTCTCCGGTGACTCGTTCGGCTAAGCGTTCGGCGGCGGCGAGGAACATGCCGGAGGTTACCGAGGACGCTTTGGCGGCGATGGTGCCGCGCGCGACGCCGGGGAAGATGAAGGCGTTATTTGCAAAGCCGGGTTGGTATTGAGGCGTGGCTGAATCGAGGGGGAACTTCGTGCCCGAGGCGAAGACGACTTTGCCGGAGGTGTACTCGTACGCTTGCTTCGCCGTGCACTCGGCTTTCGAGGTTGGATTGGAAAGCGCGAACACGATGGGCCGTTTGTTATTTTTCGCCATTTCTTGGAGAATTGGTTTCGGAAAGGCGTTTGGTACCGCGGCGGCGCCGACTAACGCGGTTGGTTTGCAGAGTTGAACGGCAGAGAGGAGATCGGTGGCGTCGTACGCCTTGTTCGCTTCTCTTCTCGCGAATCGTTTCTTTTCGCTGGACAAATCCTCGAAATCCGCTCTGGACGTTGTCACGACACCTTTGCTGTCGAAAAGCCACACTCGTTTTACGGCGTCTTCGTCGCTCAATCCTCTCGATTTCAACGCTCGAACGAACAAGTCCGCGGCGCCGACGTTGGCTTGACCGGCGCCAAAGAACAAAACGTTTTGTTTCTCTAAAGGTGAAACGTTTTCGATTCGAGTAGATGCGATTAACCCAGCCACGGTGACCGCCGCGGTGCCTTGAATGTCATCGTTATAAGTCACAACGCCGGGCACGTTTTGGAATTTCTTTAGCAATCGAAACGCGTTTCGAGGCGCGAAATCTTCAAAGTGAATGATGACGTCGTCGCCGTACCGTTTTCGAATCGCGAAGACGGTTTCCTCTATGAGCAAGTCGTATTTTTGGCTCCTCTCCCGGTTTCTGCGTAAACCAACGTATAAAGGATCCTTCAAATGGTCCTCGTTGTTCGTGCCGGTATCGATTTGTACCGGCAACAACCAATCCGGGTTGACGCCGCTAGCCGCGTACACCATACCTTTCCCGACAGAAATCCCCATGCCGTTCGCGCCTTGGTCGCCCAATCCTAATATCCTCTCACCGTCTGTAATCACCGCAATCTTTACGTTTTCGTTTCGCCATCTCTTTACTAACTTGTCCACGTTCCCGCTATCGTTTAATGATACCCACAAGCCGCGCGGACGATCTAAAATCTCTCCAAATTTCACGCACGCCTCGCCAACCGTCGGCGTGTATAAAATTGGCAGCAGTTCTCCCACGTTCGATCGCAACAGATTATAAAACGTCTTCTCGTCTCTGTTTTGCAAACCAACGAGAACTTTATACCGTTCAAAATCCGTACCGCACGCCTCTAAACTTTTCTTAGCTCGCAACATCTCCACGTCTTCGCTCGTCGCGTCTCCCGCCGGAAGTAACCCGACGAGCTCTCTCGCCTCCTTATCGACCGTCGCCATGTTGTGGTACACTTTGTTATCCGAAAGCGCGTGGTACCCCATGGAATCTATCGTCGGGTTCGCGAACGGTGACGACACGGTACCTCCTCTGGACATTTTCTCGGACGTTTTCGATATCGTTATCGTTTGGTTCGGCGTCAGCGCTTCCGCTGGAACCGGGCGAGCGATATTTTTGAGGACGTCCGCCGTCGCCGGAAGAGCGCCCATGGCGGTCAGCACGTGTCGTCTGCTTCTTCTGTTTCCAAATTCTTCTTCTTCTTTCTGGTCTTCTTGTCTTTCTGCCTCTGTAAACTCCTCGCATCGTTCGAAGGATGATGATGCATGCATCGACGACGACGGCGAACGCTCCCGCGTTTCAATCTCTCTCTCATCAAAGCGCGACGACGACGACGACGACGACGACGACGAACGAAAAAGCGCGATCGATTCATCGCTTTTTCTTCTTCCACTTCTTCTCTGCGCTACTAACGCTATTCGACGCGGTCTCAACGACGACGAAGACGACGAAAACGACGAAGATGAAGAAGAGGGCGAACAACTCGTTTGCATCGAAGAGCGCATGTCTGGGAACGCTCGCGTGCGTGTTCGTATCGTGTATATATATGTGCGCGCGCGTGCGCGTAAAGTAGTTAGGGGATTTGTGGATAAAATAAATAAAAAGAATCAATTGTGTATTGTGAGCACCCGAGACCCGACGCCGCGCGGCGGGCGCGATGGGACAACATCGACGACGCAAAGCGACGCCAAATAAAACATCATCGATTTTGATGCCTCACGACGCTCATGACTGCCCCGGCCGAGACCATCCACCACGCACAGATGAAGAAAACGATGAGAAGGTTTAAGGAGACGGTGCCTTCGGCGTCGTAAAACTCAGTCGCCGATAAGGATTTGACGCCGAATTCGTCGTAGAAGACTCCACCGCTCGCGGCAAAGTCGGAGGAATTTTTGAGAACGCCGTTGAAATGGTTCAACATTTGCGCTTTCCATCCGTACCGGACGAATAAGGTTGGCGGCCACCATTCCCAGGCTTTGGGAATTTGTTGCTCGCGCATGAGCAAGCCGGAGAAGAGGATTTGGAGGACGTTGTAGACGGGTAAGGCAGCGTTGGCGACGTCGATGTTTTTGGACGCCGAGGCAACAACGTAAGCTAAAGCCGCGCCACATTGGCCGACGGCAAAGTAGACCATCCAGTCGTAGAAGAAGTTGCCTTGGAGACCACAACCGTAGTGGACGATGAGTTGCGAAAGCATCGCGACAGGGAGCGCGACGATGACTTCTTCGATAGTTTTGTACAAACCGTAAGACCAGACGGTGTAACATCCATCGTCGAGTTCGCGGTAGAAGAGGCCACGTTCCATGAGAATAGAAGGCATGTACGCCGCAGAGGCAAAAGCGGGGAGCACGTTATTCATAAAGAGAAGGTTGGCGACGTTTTGTGCAGCGTCGGTGGAGTACGCGGATTCGTCGCCTTGTTTCCAATACATGGAAGCCATGACGACGGAGAAGACGACGTGACCCACGATGCGAGCTCCCATGAAATTTCTGTCGCGATAATTGCACAATGCTCGATACATGAAAAGTGTTTTCGCGGCATCGACAGAATTCAACGGTTCGTGATCTGGAACGCCTTCGATGGATTCTTCTTCGTCGTCGTTATTTTTTATCTTCGATTGTATCGGCGACGGAGGTAGTGTTTCTCCTCCTTCCCTTGAAGATTTTGATGACATTTTCTTGAACGACATCGCTTTATTCACGGAGGTTTCTACCAAATCGCGATTGTGTTTCGCGTGCAAAGATGTCTTAAACTTGGCGACGAAATCCTCCTCGTCTGTTGCGTTGGTCGATACCAAAAAATCCGCAAAGTTTAGAGTCGGCTCGCAATAGAATCCCAAGTCGTAAAAATACGCCTCGGCACCGTTTGCACCAAAAAGAGCGCCAGCGTAGGTTATCGAGCCTCTTTTCATCATGACCAAGTTATCGAAGAGCTGAAATGCAGCCGCTGATGGCGAATGAATGGTGGCGATAACGTTGACGCCACCGTCCGCGAGATCTCGACACGCTTTCACGATGCCGCAGGACGTTTCAGAATCTAATCCAGATGTCGGTTCATCGAGGAAAAGAATTCGCGGTTTTGTCACGAGAGAGATGCCAATGTTTACTCTTTTCGCTTGACCACCAGATATACCTCGCTCGAGATTGGATCCCACGACCGTGTGTTCGCACGAACGCAACTGTAAAGTATCGAGTAATTTGTCCACGTCTTTGACTCTCTGCTCCGCAGCAATCGCGGCTTGCCACTTTTCCTTCACGTTCGGTCGTTTCAATTCTGCCGCGTATAATAACGTTTCTCTCACAGTCAGCGTCGGTAATAAATTATCAAACTGCTCGACGTATGCCGCGCAACTTTTCAAAACTTTTGCGCCCGATATCTTCTCGCCTACGAAAATCTGTCCTTCCAGCGTTCCTTGGGTCTTCCGTCCGGCGATGACGTCCAACAATGTCGTCTTCCCAGCACCACTTGGACCCATGAGCGCGGTCACTCGACACGGTTGGAACACCACGGATACTTCGTTTAATAATTTAATCATCTCGTTCTTCTTTGTTTTATGCTTGACTCTGTACGATACGTTTTGCACGACCACGGGTAAACGAATGCCGGTAATCAAGCGCTCGTCCACCGGTCTGTTGTACCAATCTTCATCTTCTTCGTAAACAACCTCTTCGGGCAATAATCTCGTCTCCTCTTCGTCTTCGATGTTCACGATAAACTCTGCCGCGTTCTCGTCTCGCATAGTCGTCGATTCCCACCACGCCTCGTGCGTAAACTCTTCCTCCATGGAGGCAAACTTTTCTTCTTCTTCTTCCATCGAATCCCTTTTTTCTCTACCTTCGATTTTCTCCACGCTGTACGTCGGTCTGTACGGCGTAATTTCTCGCACCTCCTCCTCCTCCTCCTCTTTGTCGTCGTCGTCGTCGTCTTTCGAGGCACCATCTCCGCCACCACCATCCGCAAGCGTTTCAACGCGCGCGTTCGAAGCTTCCATTCCTCCTCGACGACCTCTGTCTTCTCCCTCGTCGTCGATTCCCCACTCTTCCTCCTCCTCCTCCTCCTCTCGCACCGTCGTCCTCGTCGTCGTTTCCAAACTCACCCGCTCGCTCCCACCGAAAGAAGAGCGGTTCTCTCCATCCGTCGAGTTTTCCCGCATCTGCGCGTAAGAGTACTCCAAAGGCGAATCGAACGAGTCGCCGCGGTTTTGTTCTTCTCGTTGTTGTTCTCCGTCGTTGTTCTCCATGTGATTGTGAAAAAAAAAGGAGGGATTTTTGTTGTCCAAAAAAAGCGTTATCGTAATTTAGGGTTTTTGGACCAAAAAAAAAACAAAGAAAAAGCTCGCTTTGACTTTTAAAAAAAACTTCAAAAAAAAATGGAAAGAGAGGCGCAGATATCGTCGCTTCTCGGACGACTCGTCCGGGCCAATCTCGCGAACGATGACGCCGACGGCAGGAGAAAGGAAAAAGTAAGGGCCTCGTCGACCAATTCTTACTCCTCGTTTACGTTCGAAGAGAGAGACTATTTGGAACGCTTCGCGCGTCGGATTTTACGAAGCACGCTTCGTCTCGACGTCGCGGGAAATAACGAACGGGAAGAAAAGGACGCTTTCTCGTTGTCGCGGCGAGACGAGAACGAGGGCGGAGAAGACGACGACGATGAAACCACGATTTTGGACAGAATGAAATCCTTCGTTCACGAGCGGAAAGGATTCGACGCTTCGTTGGACGTCGCGCGATTGCACAACGCGTTGAACCAAGACGAGGATTGGGAGCGAGGGGTTGGGAAAAAGAGGGAGATTTTTCAGTTGCTTTGGAAGCTGAGACGGACCGGAGAGGACGACGACGACGAAGAGGAAGACGACGACGAGCAAAAGTTTTTGGAGAGGAAGACGCATTACATGTACGATTCTCCGCGCTCCGCGGGAAAGCGGGTGGTCGAGGAGAACGAGGACGGGTATTACGGTTTGCGAACGCCGCGACAAGACCGCCGCGGCGGGCGTTCGGCGACGGTGGATCGGTTGTTGGCGACGACGACTTCTTCGGGCGGGAATGGCGGCAGCGCGAGAAGAGCGCGCAGTAAGAAACGCGAGGAGACGCTGGCGACTATGGCGCGAGCGTTGACGCCGAGGCATCAACACAAGATGATTTCGCCGTCTACCGCGGCGGCGGCCTCTCCCGTCGGCGGTCCGAGAGATGACGCTTTCAATAGATTAGCGTTGGAGCGTAGACAAAACGGTGAAGTCGCGGAATCACAGTTAGTGAGAGACTGCATTTTCGCTTGCAATGGCATCGATGGTAATTACATTAAGTTTGATCTCGTGAGCGACGCGTACGTCATTTTTCCAAAGGACGCGCCTATCGCTCCGGGAAGGAGACACGCGTGTAGGAAAATCTGCGAGCTCGGATGGTTGTATAGAAAAGTGAAAGCGACATCGGATGCGCCGACATCAGCTTTTGCAAAGGACACTGAAGGCGCGACGAGGAGCGCGTTTCGAAGCGCGCTGTCGAACGAATTATCGAAACACTACAAAATGTTAGCCGTTTTGGAGGCAAAAGTGCAGAATAATAACGACGACATCGATGAGGACGTAGAGGAGGGAAGAAGTGATCTTGAAGAAGACAACGATGAGATGAACAATCGAGCTTTGCTCAACGATCGATCGTTCGATAGTTTAGCGCCGTCGTCGCATAGAAGTGGTAGGCATACACATATTAGAAATAGAAATAGCGGCGTCATCTCTGATCGCATCGCGCCGACTGGTTCAGATGTCGTCACGCTCAGACGACTTCTCGTGTGGTTAGACGAACCGAAACGAACGATGCGCGCTTTAGCCATCGTCTGCGATGCGACGGAACATCTACGTGGTGGCGAGTTGCTCGCGGAGTTATACAAGCATTCGGATACCGGCGATGTTGTCCACGATGGTATAGTTAGACGCGTCTTGGCGAAAACTGCTAGGCCTTATTTTGAAACGATGAAAGAGTGGTGCGCTAGAGGCGACTGTAGTTTTGAATCCGAGAACGCCAACACTAAATCATCAGCAGCAATGATTGGCGAGTTTTTCGTGCAAAGGAATGACCGATATTATCGTCACAGGAATAAAAGCATCGAAAGCGGCGATGCGATGGATAAAGATGACAACGAGAACGAAGACGACGTCGAGGCAATAAACCGATGGTACCGCTTCGATTCCGACGACGAGATTATCGACGACGGTCGATTACCTTTCTCTTCGGTATCGTGGAAGAGCGGGTTCGTCGTCGACGAGAGTGCAAAACCGTTTTTCATATCCTCGAAAACTGCAAACGAAACCTTGAAATGTGGCGCGGCAATTTCGTTTTTGAAGAATGCGTGCAAAGACGAGAAGTGGGGCGACGTCTCTCGTACAATTTTGAAACAGTTTGACGAGTTCTTTGCATCTTTGTCAGCGTCGACGACAGTCGCTACCGTCGAGAATGATTTTGAAAAGCTCATCAAAGTCTTGCCTGCTATCATCTCGAGAGCCAAACGCGCGGCCGATTCAGCTGTCCGAGAATCCTTATTCGAACGTTATCGTCTCAAAGCGCATTTTGTCGCGTTGAAGCAGTACTTGTTGTTGGGTCAAGGCGATTTTATCCACGCACTCATGGAGTCTATCCACGACGAGCTCGACAAAGAAATTGACCCGATGAGCCGCGAGGGTATATCACAATATTCATTGCGAAGTAATTTAGACGCCGCCGTACGCGTTTCGAACGCCTCTTTGGCTGAACAGCACGTTCTCGATGCTTTGAGCGTGCGTTTGATGAAACCGCTGGAAGACGAGACTGGGTGGGACGTGTTCTCTCTCGAGTACAAGCTTCGCTCGCCTTTGACGACTATTTTCAGCGATCGTGAAATGGGAAGATATTCTCGAGCGTTTACATTCCTTTGGAAGTTGAAACGAGCCGAGTATACGCTGTGCGAGTTATGGAAAGCCATGAAACCGACGGTTGCGTCCAGATTCCAACGCGAAGGTTTAGGCGGTAACATCGGTAAAGCTTTGGAGGTGGAACAGGCGCGATGTCATCGCGTACGACAATCCATGCACGCGTTGATCAGTGACGTCCAGTATTACGTTATGTTTGAAGTCTTGGAGCCGTCGTGGGACGAGTTTGAACGTAAGCTTTCCGGAAACGCAGCGAATGACGATTTAGATTCCATCATCGCCAGTCATGAAAACTATTTGAGTTCAGTCATAGAAAAGGCATTGTTAGGCACGAAATCGCAAGTTTTGCAACGAAGTTTGCAGTTGATTTTTGAATCCGTGCAAAAGTTCAAATCGCACACATTCAAATTGTACGAAGCGATAGAAGATGCCGCGCGAGTGCGAAAATCTGACCAAAGGCGCATCATCGAACGCGAGATGAACCAGCAGTGGGGTGTTGATTTCGGCGAATCCAAAGAAGGCGAGGACTATTTGAGCGAAGATTTCGTCACGGGCGCGAAGGAAAGCTTAGATGTCATCGAAATTGAATTTGAGAAGCACGTCAATGGATTCCTGAAGTTGCTTCCGTTGCAAACGCACGTGGATACTTCGTTTCTATCGTTTCGCTTAGAGGCGACGTTCCAGCGACACGCATGAGAAGAGTAAGAATGAGCATTAGTAATGTTGTAAGCTTCTTTTTAAATTCTTATTAAAAACGAGTCTTTAATAATCGCGAATAAGAATAAATCGCGGGTTTATACATGTCTAGTGGTTTTCCTCTCTCTCTCTTCTCTCCTCTCCTCTCTCTCTCTCTCTTTTTCTCGTCGTCGTCGTTCATCTATAGAAATTCATCGCGCCTTAGTTGATTTGCACTTCGCGATCAAAGATCCACGAGAACTTCTCCGTCATCGGCCCTTTCTTCGCCGCTTTCTTCTTACCAAACGCCGCTAATTTACGGATACGATCCGGTTGTTTCATCAAATACTCTTGCGCTTCCATGGCTTCCGCGGACAAACCAGTGATGTTGTTGATATCCCACCTCTTGATCAAATGCTCCATGATATCCGCGTAGTCCTCCGCAGTGTACACCCCCGATCGTTCCGCCACGGCTGCGAAATCGCTAAACAGATCTCTTCCCGTTCTCGCTCTGTGCTGACCATCGTCCATCAAGTGCGCCGGCATAGTAATTTGTTTCTTCATCATGTCGGCAAACGCCAACACCGCTCCGTCTGGATCTCTCTTCTTCACTTCGTCGATGATTCTTTGGTACGCAATCTCGTGTCTGCCTTCATCGGCGGCGATGATACCGCAAATCTTGGCCAACTTGTCGTCGCCAGCCTCCAACGCCATTCTCGCGGTGTTCCCGTGCGAGATCTTTGTCGCTCTCTCTTGAAATGAAGTGTACACGAAGCCCAAATACGGATTGTTGTCCGTCTTCGGGTTCATCCCGCTTCCAATCAAGTTCTGGATTGTCGTCTCGATCGGTTTCATGTTGCACTTTCCAGTCATCCACATGTACTTGTTCATCAAATCACCGTGTCTGTTCTCTTCCGCGGTCCACTTTCTCGTCCATTGCGCCCACGGCGTCCCGTCGGCGCCCGTGTTATCCTTCGTCTCTTCCAACGTGTTCAACATGTTCATGTACGTCGGTAAAGCTTCTTCCGTGATCAAATCACCGACTAAAACCACCATCAAATCGTCCGAAATCCCTTTCGATCGCTCTTGGATTTCCTTGATGTCGTCCAAGAACTGTTCCGACTCCGGGTCCGGGAGGAAATCTTGCGGTTGCCAGTTTTTGTTCGTGTCTTTCAAAAGGCCCATGAGCTGTGTGTTTTTGAAACGAGAGAAAAAGAGTCAGCGCTTGGAGAGAAACGAAGATTTTAAGAGCAGATGCGCGAACGCGCGCATTCTGCACGCACGCGCGCCTGCGCGTGTGTTCGACGCGCTTTGTCGTCGCGCGCTCGATGCCAAACGCGCGCGCTTCTCGAAGCGCTACGCGCGTTTCCAAAGTCAATGAGTTGGGGAAAAAATTCTTATCTCTCAAACGTCACGCAGAGCACGAAACCTCTCTCTCTCTCTCTCTCCTTTCCGCTTTCTGCCGGGTAGCGCCGCGAGAAAGAGAAGCGCACAAAGATCTACGCGCTGAGAGAGAGAGAGAGAGAGAGAGAGAGCCTGTTAAAAATAAAAGGACGACAAACGACGCGCGTACCTCTCCCCCGGCAAAGTCAGACATGTCTCGAATAACCTCCCGTTGGTGATCTCTCAACCGAAATTTCTTCGTCTCGGCGTCGTTTTCGACGATTATTCTCGGCGAGTCGTTCACGACCGCTTTGGTGGTCGTCGCGCGGACGACGCGCGAATTTTGTTGTCGTTTCTTGACCGCGACGAACGCGGGCGTCGTCGAGGTTTTGCTGGAAAGCGCAAACATCGTGTTTAAGCCGTGGAAAAAGTGTGCTTTTTACTAGAGCGTCGTCGCGCGCTTGTTTTGTTTTTTGTGCTTCTGACGTTTTCGCGCGCTTGTGGCCACACGAGAATCTCTCTCGCCAAAAATGGTCGAATGATGTGCATTTCGCGGGAAGAGAGAGAAAGCGAGAGAGATTGGGTTTCCCAATAATCTCTCTCTCGCTCGAGTTCCAAAAAAATTTGACACACACTTACACACACTTTCCCGCACATGTAACAAACGCGTTTCTAAAATGTTCTACTTTCACAAAAAGCTATATTGCGTCTATCGCACTCTACTGTATTCTAATATATATATATATTTCGTTCACGCTCGTATGCGCTCGAACGATTCGTTCTTACCGGCTGGGGTGATCGTTTTGGAGACTTCTTTGACGGTTTCGCTCATCGAACGCGAGCGGGAAAGTTGCGCGTCGAGCCAAGCGGCGGTTTCCTCGTGTTTCGTTTGGTTCTTCTTTTTCTTTTTCTTCTTTCCGAGCGAAGAGCACCCGGAAAAGTACTTTTGAAAGGCGAGCAAACCTAACGCGCGAGAGATTTTCTCGGATGGCACTAAGTTTGGATCTAGTTGTTTATCCAGTAAGCGCTTTCGAGCACCAGTTCGGGCGTAGCTTATGGCGCTTTCGATGGCGCGTTTCAAAAGCGCGTGACCGCAAGACGTCATGCCAGGAACTGCCTCCACCGCACGCACGTACGAGGTTGTTTTTGCCGCACACAAGAGTAAAGCTTGGTACATGTTTGTCGTGATAGTTTCACGACCGTTTACTCTTGGGTCGTACAAAAGCGCGCAAAGTTTGTGGTTCAAATACGACCGCGTTTTGTTCGGGAGATATTTCCAAGCTAAATGTGAACTCGGAAGATTTATTGTTTCGCGGAGCCAGACGTTCAGATACTTGGAGTAATCCGCGCGCACTTCGAGCGTCTGCGTGTCGAAAAGCAATCCGCACCATGGAATAAACTCGCGTCCGTCTTTACATTCCACGTTCTTTTCTAAATTGCGTTCCAAATGATCAAAATTAATCTTTGTCTTTGTCGGATTGATTTCCACGCCATATTCGGCAATCCCGTCGAGCAAAGAGTTCAAGAAGTGCTTCGCTCGCGAGAAATTGTCAGTGACAAAAAGTAAATCGTCCGTCCAACGCATGAAGACTCCGTCGCCGTATCCCTCGTTCACAATTTTCTTTTTTGGAGTGCCTTTGTAAATCTCCGTTTCGAATGCAGCCATCGATTGGGTTTGCTCCATGTGCGCGTAAAACAAAGCGCACAGTTTCGTGGAGAGAATAGAACCTTGCGGAATGCCTATCTTCTGACGGAATAAGGAACCGTGTGATTTAACGAGGGTGTTTCCGAGATGTTCGTGGAGCGTGTTCAGTGCCTGTTGACGATACGCTGTGCGCGTTTTGCCCAGATCGATAGACACAGACCCGGGTGGAAGCGTTTTGACAAGCGCGCGCCGACCTGCGTCGCTCTCGTTCGGCGAAAAGATCGGACCGGGAAGTTTCTTCTTCAATTTTTTCGTGCTCTCGTCCGCTGTCGCAGTGCTTGCGTCGTTTTGAGATGATGGATCTAAAGATCCCGACGAATTTTTGTGCGTAATATCAATTCCAGTATCGTGGACATCTTCCGTAGCAAACGCAACTTTTCGCGTCGCGTACCTGTTTCCGAGAACGCTTTGTGTACGGTATTTAAGCATGGCATATTCCTGTTTCTTGAACAAACTCGATATGACAGTCTCGAGCTTTTCCGTCGGAATAGAATCAAACGCAGCCTTGATATCTGCACACACGAAGTAAAGTTTTGGCAAATCTTTCTTGCCTTTTACGGTCGCTTTCGTCTTGTCAATATCTTCCGGGGAGTCCTCGGAGTCTCCGACATCGTCCCTCGAGTTCGCCTTCATGAGACCGTGCTTCGTTCTCCATCGTTCGGCAAAAGGCGCGTATATCTTCAACGTCTCGTCGTAATCACTCACAAAGTTCCCCATCAACGTCTCGTCTGCTCGAATTTCGTGGTCCAATATGTCTGAAATCGTATATAACCGATCGTTCACGGGCTCAAATTCAAATTTCATCTTTTTCCTGTGTCCGCTCGCGTCTCGCTTTTTACTTGTTAAACGCATACTCGCCGGTTGCCCGAGCATAGCAATTGGACGGACACCTGTTTTCTTTGGCTTCCAGCGAATCCGAGAAAATCCCAAGGAATGGTGCGAAAGTTTGTTTTCCGTGTCGTTTTTGGTAAGCTTTTCGTATCTTCCGCTCGTGACGAATTCTTTATTCTTTGACCGCACGATTCGCGACCAGACACCTTTGCGATAATAGTACATCTTCTGCCGCTCGTGATCAGTATCGGTAACAAAAAAGTGCGACCGGATGATAGGAAATACGATGGATTTAATAATCCAAAGAATAAGCTTCTCTACTCGCCGCTTTCGCGCTTCAAACTCGGCAATTGTCTTCTTTTTATTTTTCTTTCTCTTCTCGCGATAATCTTCATTGTCCAAGAAGGCGTAATCCGATGTTTTCACACCAATCATAGCTTCGTGTAAAGTACACTTCTCGATTCTTCTCAGAGACACAATCCTAGAGACAAACTGACGTAAGCGCCTCTTTGTGGTCGTTTTTGACCCAAGAAACTGTTTTGGAAGCACCCCTCGGAGAATAGCCCAAACAAAGCTTGAAACGTCCTTGTGAGACGAGTTCAATTTAACCAATTGATCGGTATCAGCCGATCTCCAATCGGGAAGCTTCACCGGACAATGTAGATCTAGTAACTTTGCGAAGTTACACTTCTTTGCGCGTCGTAACATGCGTCGAAGGAGAGGTAAAACGTTTTTTCGATGCGATTTAGAGATGCGTATTGTCATTCGTGGGCTTTTCTGCGAAAGCTGCGTCGGAATGATTTCTTGATGTTCAGATGACATGTAACTCGACGGTACTTGACTCATAATCATTCGCGGGTCGATATTTTGTTGTTGCTGCTGTTGTTGTTGCACCGATGTTTTTACTTTCCGCTTCTTTGCTCCGAAAATATCTGCATAAAGTTTGCGCGAAGCGTTTATGCTCGACCCATTGCATCGAAGGATATGTTTCGCAGGAAAACCTGGTCGTTTGGAGAATGTCGAACAGTATAACGCCGGCGATCGATCTAATACTATGTTTCTCGGATGATTCGCGTCGACTGTATTTTTATCTCTCTTTTTCTTCTGCTGTTGCTGTTTGTTTCTTGCGCGCGAGGCTTTTTCTTTCAATTCCGCTTGTTGGATTTTTTCCTGTTTCTCCTTTGCTAGACGTTCATTTCTACGTTGTTCCGTTCGTTGCGCGTATTCCGCGAGCATTGCCCATTTCTCATCCTCTCCCATACTTTCTATGTCCCTAGAACTCACGACATTTGTTTTTTCTCTTTTTGCCGCATCAGCCGTTTCCTTCGCTTTCGCCTCAGCCTCGGCGCGCTCTTTCGCCAGTTTACGTCGAACCCAGCTCGGCGGACGAGACTTCCTCATTTCCCTCTCGCGCTTCTTATTTTTGACCGGCGGATCGTTAATATCAATTTCTACTGTTCCTTGAACGCCCACGTCTTCGTTATCTTCTGCACCACCGTTAGATTGCGAGGGTGTTTCTGGTATGCACCAATCTTCGTCCTCTAGCTCTTGCGTGCTCAGAATCGGTGTTTCTTCCTTAGTGGTTTGGGTATCCTCCTCCGGCGTCGCTTCAGGCACAGAATTTTCCTCGTTTCCCACGACGACAACGTTCGCATTCGTCGTCGTTTGTTTAATCGATGCGTCTTCTTTCAGCTCCGACGATGGCTCTTGTTGTTGTCTTTCTTTGTCTTCTTCTTTCACGTTGCCTTCTTTAGCCTTCTTCTTCATATCGGCGTACTCTTTGCGCCTCGCTTTCCTCCGTTTTACTTTCTTGACTTGTGTCGGAGTAAGTTTCTTCTTCTTTTTCCTCGCGCCTTGCGAAAAAATGCTGCTATTATTCGTCATTGATTCGTGGCGACTTACGCCGGAGGCGAGCGCACCGGCCGTGCTCTTCTTAAACGTACAATTCGCGCGATCCATGGATGCTTTGAAAACCACGTGCTCAGATGTGATTGGTTTGCCCAGAATTTGTACCAACCTCTCCTCTTTCTCGCTACTCAACAGCCGACCACGCGAGCGCTTTTTCCTTTTCTTCGATGCTTTTGCAATCACCGCTGGCGCACCGCTCGTCTCAAATAACTGTCTCACGCTCTTCTCCGCGTTTACCGCCGTCGTAGCCGTCGAGGTCGACGTTAAACTCGCGAACCCGCTCGCGTACAACATCAACCACTCCGCCATCTCGTCCCCTATGCGATCCCACAACGTCCCCCAATGCGTGCTCGTCGCGAACGCTTCGGCACTATTCACGCAACTCCTCTCGTCTCTTCCTTTCGCAAATCTAGTCAATCCAAAACATAACGCGTTATTCGGCTTTTGCCGAGCGCTAAAAAATTTCTTCTGCACCGTCGCCACGCGTTCCTTCGCCGTCGTTCTCCCGATTGCCGGAGGCGAACTCACCGGACGATGCGCATCTTCTGCATCCAACGGGGAACTTTTCATCGAGAGCGGCGGAAACCTTTCCGGCAGCGCGATGTACGACTCGTCCAAAACGCCTCTCGCGTACGCTCTCGCATCTCTCTCCGCGTCCTCTAGATTTTTCATCACGTATTTCGGCACTTCTCGATGGAACACCTCGCAAACTTTTCGAATCGCATCTCTCACCGTGTACACGTGACGACCGTACACCGCTCTCAAAAGAATCGGGATGCGCTTCTTTTGCGCCCCCCGTCGAGGAGGAGGAGAACGACGCGCCCGCGGAGCAGCAGCAGACGCGCGTCGTCGTTGCTTTTCCACTCCTTCACTTCGCGTCCGTCTCTCCCTCGCATCATCATTCGATGGTGGTCTTCCCATTTTTTCACCGCATCATCGGAGTTTTTTTCATTTTTCGTTACGAAAGAAAAATAAAAGCGCACTTCCTCCTCGCGGCGCGCGCGAACGAACGAACAATAAATAAAAGAGAGAGAGAGAGAAGAACGATGCGCGCGCGATAGAGAACAGCGCGTTCTTCCCTGTCTCTGCGTCTGTGCGCGTGCTCGCGTGAGTTTTTTTTAACGCGAAGCTTTAAAAAGAGAAGAGAGTTCGGGAAAAGTCAGATTTTTTTTTTCCCTCAAACTCCAGACTTTTGAGCACCCTTGCGTTGTGGGAAGAAAAAGAAGAAGAAGAAGAAGAAGAAGAAGAAGAACAAAGAGGAATGCTCCGAACGATTCTGACGACTGGTCTGGCCGCTTCGACGGCATCGTTAGGATTGGCGGTCGGGTACGGCGTCGCGTTGGGTCCACCTCCTCGGTGTTGCGGTGGAGGGGGCTGCCTTCCCGGTGATGGTGATGGTGGTGGGCGCGAAGACGTTGAGAAGAAGAGGAACAACGCCGCTTCGACTTCTTCGGTGGAAACGTACGATAGGTTGGCGAAGACGTTCGACGAGGAGCTGAACTTTCACGAGTTTTTTACCGGCATTGATTTCTTGCGTTCGCGTTTAGTTCGGAGAATAGATGGGAGAGGAGGAGACGTGTTGGAAGTCATGTGCGGAACCGGGAGGAATTTGGACAAGTATTCTTCTTCGTCGTCGATGGAGAAGATGCGGCGGTTGGTGATGACGGACGCGTCGGAGGCTATGGTGAATGAAGCGAGGGAGAAAATTCGCGGTACGACGAGTAATGGAACTGAAATCAAAGCAGAGGTGGACGACGCGACGAAAATGAAACAGAAGTCGAACAGTTTTGATTACGTGGTGATGACGTTTGGACTTTGTTCCACGGACGAACCGGAGAAGGTTGTGAAAGAGCTCGCGCGGGTGACGAAACCAAACGGCGAGATATTGCTGTTGGAACACGGACGTCCCCGAAAAGGAAGCGTACACGACTATTGGCTCTCAAATATTTTAGATGCACACGTTGATATGCACCAAAAGAAATGGGGGTGCGCGTGGAACAAGGATATAGAGAAGATTGTGAGGGAAAGCGTAGAGGATGTTTGCGACGTGGTGACGTTCGATCGATGGCACTTCGGAACAACTTCATACGTTGTTTTGAGGAAGCGAGAATAGACAAAGTACAGTGTAGTTAGAAAAATAGGCGCGCGCAAACATAGATAGACGCATAGATGTTATTATTCTTACGAATATATGTGGGATTGACCTTTCTTGTAGAATTATTTAAAACAAAAACACACTCACACCTCTTTTAACTGATTAAATTTTTTAGAATAACGTACATGCGCTCGGTCTATTACGCGCCGAAATACTTCGGGCGAATGTTTAAACCAACGATCAAAGCGAGGGTCAAGTAATACGTTACCGATCCGGTGAACATGTACGAGTCAAATCGGTCCAAAAATCCGCCGTGACCAGGAATAAACGACCCAGAATCTTTCACGCCGGCATTGCGCTTCATCACCGATTGCAACAAGTCGCCGAAAACTGAACTCGCGTAAATAAAGCCTCCAATAATTAACGTTCTCCACAACTCCTCGGGAATTCCTAACAAATACCAGCATATTCCAGAACACGCGATGCTAAAAATTCCACCACCAATGGCTCCTTCGATGGTTTTATTCGGCGAAATCGTCGTCAACTTCTTCCCGAAAAACTTCTTGCCGAAATTTTTACCGCTGAAATATGCCCCGACGTCCGCGGAGACAACACACAAAACCGTCATTAACGTGATGGATACGCCTAAAGTCCAACTCGTCGGTCCACCCAATTGCGACGGCCAGCTGGAAACAATCGATCCGGCTCGATCGATCGCTAAAGGAATCCCGGACATTGCTCTCAGTTTAATCCAAAATGAAGGCAAGAACCCGCAATAAAACAATCCAAACAACGTCGTCGTAAACTCAATAAAATGAGACTCCTCGCTCGAAATTAACGCCGCTACCGCGCACGAAAACGCTGCAACCATTGCCATGGTCACGGGAACTGTTCTCCCTCCGGAAACGTGCAAAATCACGCACAATAATACCGAACACGCGGTTATCCATTTCGCGGCCCACCTCGGTGGCGGGTGCGGCA
>JACLAB010015988.1_pt1 | contig 17015 bp, 15 predicted proteins | sample 8027921 | NCBI WGS metagenome assembly JACLAB01 (sample SAMN15725117, study PRJNA655200) | protist metagenome | isolation source: fluorescence activated cell sorting (FACS) single amplified genomes of... | place: USA: West Boothbay Harbor, Gulf of Maine | collected 2000-07-19 | reverse complement strand
TGATATCTGATACGTAAGTTATATTGAGTCGAGGACAACTCTGATTTCTCAGAAAAGAGCATTCCAGGTCGCTCTCCAAAGTTGGACGGCCTACTGTTGAGAATGCGAAAATCTATGCAACTGTAGAAGAGCATTACCTCAATAGCAAACAAATGAGTTTGAAAAAACGTCCGCGAAAGGGGTATCGTCGCCTAGCAGGATTACGGCAGGTACGTGCAAACTTTGCAGAAGTTCTGCGTGTTCATTGACTTGTTTCCTCAGGAGAGGACAGCACTTAGGATCATGGAAATTGTTGGACTTTAGGGTCAAGATTTGTTACGGATCTACTTGACTCAATAGGGCACGAACTTGTATAAGAAAAATGACAATAAACCATCTCCAACGGTTATCATAATCGGTCCTTCCTCTTTCTCCCGCTATATTTGCTATCCGCTGCAGTGGTTTTGCCTCTCTTTCGAGCCTGCTCCTTTTTCTTCAAGATCCACCTCCTTCCCTGATTTTCTGGAGGACGCGTGCTTTGATGACCTGGCGAATTTGGTCCAGACGCTTGTTTATGTTGATTGCTACGTCCAGATATATTCAATCGAGGGGCGTGGGCGCGCGCTCTTTTATTCTGTGCAGTTGTCTCCGTTGCCATTGGCCCAGCTGAAAGTACAAGGAAGTACTTTTTGGCTCTTGTTGAATTCGGATAGTCGACAACAAGCCCACCCGAAAAACCAACACGAAGCGCTGCCGTCGATATCATCTCAGCCTGTTTTGCAGTGTTTGGATAAAATTGAAGAACTGCTCTAGCACCACTTTTTAAACACCTGTACAGATAAGTGAAAAAGCACCCCAGCCGTTTCCGAGGCTCATGGAGACTATTGTCAGCATTGCAGAGCCATTGTATCGCGGAGATGGATATGCAACCGTCAAATACTCCGGGCCGAAAAGGGCAACCGTGACCCATATCAAACCGGACGAGCCCACTTTCTTTCCGGCGGTCACGTGCAACTTCAAGCATGCTTGCACTTATGTCGATGCCGATCCATTCATGACCGAGCTCTGTGAGTCTATCACCACTCAGGCCTGATCCGCACCCGACGTCGAGAAGAAACTTTGGGACGTCGTCGTCCGGAAAGTTGAGCAATTCCACAGCTCGTTCCGTAAGTTGGTCCTGAATCTCGATTACCCGGGATGATGAAGTGTATTTGTGGGCTTCGCTGTCGTCATAAAAAAGCTGAGGTGGTGCCGTGAGTTCTGGGCGACTCATACTTCAAATATCGCTAAAGTGTTCAGAGTTATTGGTTTCAATGTACACGAGCGCGCAGCGAAAGAACTTTTTGGGCGAGGGATATCAATAACGAGGTTCTTCTGCAGTCCCCAGTCCGGCGGCTTTGCCGAATCTTTACACGAAATCCCTGAGTTAAATCCCCGTGTATAATGTTTCGTTACCAGAATTCACTTCACATCTTAATACACCATTCCCCCTATATCGTTGACTTTCGGTCGGCAGGGTGTTACCATACGATCACTGGTCGGTTGCAAATATCGACACGCGCTGCGCGCCAAGCATTTAGGGTCGCGAGCCTTTTGGCAGGGTCGACCTCGAGCCGTCCTTTCTTTTGTTTTTTATGTAATCTGAGAAGCATACATGATGCTCAAGGCACCGACGCACGTCCCTGCGAAGTTTCACATCGATACGTGAAATCGCCCCATCAGCCCCTCCGGTTCGACGTCGAGGAAGGCGCGACCCTAAATTATTACAACCGACCGAAATCCGGTCCGACCACGAGTCCAGAAGGAGTCAACGATAAAGGGGGAATGGTGTATTCCATTAAATATTACCTTCGTACCTTCGTACCTTCGTACCTTACTTCGTACATACGTGGTTTCGAAGGTAATACATTATTCGGCATATAGCCGCATCTACACAGCCGAATATATATGATATGATGATATTTTATTAATAATATATATAAGATCTTATTATATCTTAATATGATATCTTCGAAAACTTATTATAGATACAATATAATAATAAAAGCACATCTTAAAGTACAAACACATTGAAGGTATAACTTAACCGGTTGTTAGCACAGCTTTCTTGAGTTTGTATTATCGAATGTGGCGTCGTGGCTTAAAAGGCCTCGTGAATAACTTCTATCACCAGTTCACCGTGGCTTCTGATCGCGAAACTAATATTTTCAGCGTGGAGCTGCGACTACCGACATCCCAAAATGATCGGCCGACAGCATGTGGATTAGCGTTCCGGGCTCTACTCAGCGAGTCCTGAATGGCAGTTCGTAAGACGTAAACGCTTCTCATGAATCTGATGTTGTTGGCATAGACGGGCGTGAAGTGTGCATCTGGAAGGCTGGCATCCGGTAATCAAAGGGAAATGGAAGTCAATCGGACAACGTTGCAAGAAAAGATGGACTATAAAAATTTGCACTGACAATTTCAAGGCACACGATCGGCGACGCTCGCCGATCGAGTTAATTGCCTGAACTACATTTCACTCACCGCTCATCGCTCATATTTACTGGAGCGTTAACTTTTCGCTTTGCCAGCTGTGTCTAGTCACTTGGGCTTATTTAAACGACAAATACGAGTCCTCGCTGTGCTCTTGCCGCGTGTTTTCGTGTCGGTTAACGCAGCCACAGGCACACCCCACTTTGCTGCCTCTGAGCGCTTTTCCTGTGCTCCCTCTTCGACACATATACGCGCGCTGTTACTCTTTTCCGAGCTCGGCAAACGACCTGCGTTCAGACGTTTGGACAGGCTTTCAAATTGTGGTCGCGAGCCATCATGAGACTTCGGTTGTGCTGCTGCACGCTCAAGCGCGAGCTGTATCGCCGCTCGTTTGCTCTTGTCCTTCCGCGTTTCGATTACAGTGGTGAGTCGCTGTTGTCGAATTTCCCTTTTAAACTTTGCTCTTGCTGAATGACCCATGAATGTGTAACTCTCTATCTCTCCTTCGCTCCGGCGGCGCGTCGAAACGGGAATGGCCTCATAAAAATTACCTTCGTACGTAACTTACGAATACGAAGAAGGTACGAAGGTACCTTCGAAATAAACTCGTAATAATAACTTACGTTTCGTAAATCATCTTATTATTATATTACATGCATATAGTTATGATAATGATATCTCGTAAGGTTGGAGACGTACTTGTATATGGTATACAGAATTGTTGGGGTTCGCACCCATTCATACATGTGATCTTATTAATGTATTACACCACTTTCCCTATATCGTTGACTTTCGGTCGGCAGTGTGGTTACCATACGAACATCGGTCGGTTGCAAATGCAGACACGCGCTCCGCGCCAATATTTTGGGTCGCGCGTGTTTTTTTTCCCAATGGCGCCTAGCTAGTCAGGACTGTGCCGCTTGCTAATATGCTGTTCGGCGCCAAAAATGCAAATACGCACAGCATATGCGGCGGCTCGATTGCCGCGTTCACGAAGAGACGCCACGACCCTTGAAATTGACACACGGTCGATCGATTGCACTTTGGTCACATAACCAAGTATCTGCAACAGATTTCGGTATATTGACCTAAATGACAAAACATCGCTGTAGAACACGTTGGGAACACTCAAAGAGCGACATACTCCTCGACGATAATGCGCGACACGATCCGAGGTCGCCCTCTCTGTTTGGCGCCCAGCAGCATCCTTGCAAGCGGTCCAGCGCGAGGAAATGTAACGCGAGTGCCACTGTCCACAGTGTATGACGGATCCGCCTGTTTGTAACTCAAGGAAATCATTTGGCCCTGATCGCACATGCAAATAGTCAGATCTTTCTGAATTTAGGTGCAGATCGGAGATGGAGTGCAAAACGCTGTTGTGAAAGAGTGCATGCCAACTGCTTGCGCGCACGGCGACACCGTGTCCTTCCGAGTCTTGACAGAGAGTCGTATCATGTTATGGCGTCATCAGCTTCTATGATAGATTGAGTAGGTCCTTCAAAAAATTCAGTACTCACCTGGTACCGTTAATCAAGGTCGAAGGTCTATTTGCCCCGTACATTGTCTCCATTTTCGACATCGTTAACTCAGGAACGTTGGTTTAGCGTTACGTATAGTTGGTCCCTTCATCGGACGAAATGAACCGATTTTCTTGAGTCACGCGTTGAACTTTTGTCCGATGATTTTTACTCATACGTGAGGGCATATGATCATATGTAGACTAATATAACTCAATTAATTCACATATGATAATTACTTATAGACATGTCAAAATCACATTAGACCATCCGACCAAGCAACCGATAAATAAACGTACGTATGTAGACGTTCGCACCTCATCAGTAGTCTCATCACTTGAAAACAACTTGAAAACAACTTGAAAACAACTTGAAAACAACTTGATTGATTGGGAAAGTACTACTTTCATTTCCGTTGACATAATAATCATATGATATTATTATTAATACATAAATGCATCGACAGTTTACAGCAGCCGTTCAAGATTTACACGTAAAAGACGTTTATAGCCTCTCGTTTGCAGCGCTGCCCCACCTGGGCGTGTCGGTCTTTCCAGCAAACTCAGAGACGCGTCAGTCCTTTCAAGGCTATCGAGTCGTTTGACTTTGTCGAAATCATTCTATTAAAAAGTCTCACACAGACATCTCTGCCTTTCCTTTCGCTTGTTTTTCTGCACTTAAGTCCACGTTGACGTGGCCGCCCACGCTTACAGACACGAAGCATCTCCAAAAGTGGTACCTGCGAGTAAGCATGTCTCCTCGCGAAACCCTCTCATCGGATGGCCAAACTGTGAATCTGGCCCGCCACATCGCAAGTGCACCTGTCGACGATCAGGTAATCCCCCGTATGTATACTATCGACGAAGTTGAGGAGCACGCAACTCCCGGAGACTGCTGGCTCATAGTTCACGGAAAGGTCTATGATGTGACCTCCTTTGTACCCTCACATCCCGGGGGCAACATGATATGGGTCAAGGCCGGCGGCGACTGCTCTCAGCTATTCGACTCATATCACCCAACGAGGACCCGCGCCGTACTCGACAAATACTGCATTGGTGAAGTCAAGCGAGTAGCGGGTGATGAACAAAAGATCATCGTTTACGAAAACAAACAGAAGGGCGATTTTTACCTCGACTGCAAACTTGCTGTGGAACGGTGGTTCAAAGATAACAAAAAGGATCCCAGGGTCCACCCAGAAATGTATGCTAAATCCTTCATCATCCTAATCGGAGTGGTAGTTTGTCATTATTGCAGCTTCTTTCTCACTGCTTCGTTCCTTGTTTCTTCACTATTTGCTGTCTTTCATGGTATGTGGAAGGCCGAGGTTGGAGTCTCAATACAACATGATGCAAATCACGGAGCATACGGGAAATCCCGCAGTATTCTCCACGCAATGCAATTGACGTTAGATACTGTAGGCGCATCATCCTTCATGTGGCGTCAGCAGCACGTCGTCGGCCATCATGCATACACAAATGTGGAAGGAGTAGACCCGGATATTCGTTGCGCCCCTGAGAAAGACATCCGCCGAGTCAATGAATATCAGCCTCACGAGAGCTATCACCGGTTGCAGCACATTTATCTTCTATTTGTGTACGGACTGCTGTCTATAAAAAGTTGTTTCATTGATGACTTCAATGCTTTGGTTTCTGGAGAAATTGGCTGGGTGAAGGTTGCAAAGTTTACGAAAGGCGAAGCGGCCACTTTTTGGGGCAGTAAGTTGCTTTGGGCTTTCTATTACCTCTTCCTCCCTATGAGGTACGGCATGCATTCTACAGCGTGCACAACCGCCCTCATTCTTATCACAGAGTTTGTCACTGGCTGGCTTTTGGCATTCATGTTCCAAGTGGCTCATGTTGTTGGAGAGGTGCAGTTTTTCAAGCTGTCAAAAGATGGTCGACTGAACCTCAGCTGGGCAGAGTCGCAGCTATGCTCAAGCGCAGACTTCTCTCATGGGAGCTGGTTCTGCACCCATTTTTCTGGCGGGTTGAATTATCAAGTTGTGCATCACCTGTTTCCAGGTGTGTGTCATTGCTACTACCCTGACCTTGCCCCTCTGATACAGAAGGTTGCAAAAGAACACGGGCTGGACTACGTGGTATATCCATCATTTTTAAGCGCTCTCTTCGCACATTTCAGGTACCTCAAGAACGTTGGTCACGGGATCCGTGTCCCCTCACTGCAGACGATCGGATGAGCACAACGTGACTTCAGGCCTAATTGAGCTTTATTTTTTCAATAACGTATTCATTCGGTGCATCTGTCAGAGGAGCACTTTTACTTCGCCTTGTCCGCTGCCTGATTTTAGCAAAGCTTAACTTCGTGATTTACCCGGCACAACGCTGGATAAGGTATTAATGCAACAGAAAAAGCATTTGAAAACCTTGTTGTGCACAAAGTCAGTGCTTCCGTGAGTTTTTATCTAGATCTCTCTCGGACACGGTCGTAATTGCCCCAACGTAAGGCATCGAAAGGCATTCGTGCTTGTGCTGGCAAGAATCTTCCCTGACGAGGCGAAATTCGGGTATAACACTGGCACATCATTCTTCCAAACAACGTCGGAGTCTGTGGCTGAGCCTTCAGGAACGAAGCAAAATTTGTGTCCAAAAACTCGCTGCTCATTATTTTAAAAACTGTTTGCAACCTTGTGCATGTTGCTTGGATCTTCGCCAATCTAACATATGCCCAAATACGATTGATAAATATCACTGCTCAAGCACACCCTGCCACTGATAGTATTAACCATTATCCAGGGAGTTCTAAATCTTCATGCTGCTTAAAACTCGCAATCGATAACAGCTACCATCATGAGAATAGTTTTGCATATAGCTCTGGGTTTGACGAAACTATTGAACAAAAAGCCTCGGACGTTCCTGGGAGCTCCACGGAAGACCCAATATTCGCGTCACTGGAAGCTGAAGGTAATGGTCCATCAGGTTTGATACCAACCTTGTTGATGCTAGCCCCCGAAGGAGTTTGGTACCGCGCCACCGTGACTGATACTGCTGACCCATCTGAAAGAGGAACGACTGTTTGGATGAGGCCTTTGCCAAATGTCGTCTCACCAAGAACTCGGGCGCGCCCATTATCATGAAGCGCCCCAGCAAGAACTTCTGAGGCAGATGCGGTCCCTTTGTCAACCAATATCGTCAAAGGTGAATCAGGAACGAGCGCTGTGCCGTTTGCCTCAAAAACATCGCGTACGCCGTCACTGTCTGATATATACACTATTGTTCCGTTGTTCATGAAGTATTTTGCGATCTCAAGTGCACCTGGAAATAAACCTCCAGAATTAGATCGCAGGTCCAACAAATAAGCGTCCGCTCCTTCGCGAAGCCCAAGTTGTAGCGCCTCCTTTACCTTCTCCCCCGATATCAGGTTGAATGTGCTCAGTCGGATGTAGAAAATGCGTCGAACAGTCCCTGGAGCTGGCTCGCAAAGCTTAGCTTGCACAGGCACAATCAAATATGTCTGACGAACCAACGTCACATTGATCTTGGTCGTTCCCAATATATTTTCTTGGTTCATACCTGTTGCGCGCTCCAAAGTAAGAACCACCTTGGAATTCGGCGGTCCTTGTAAAACATCTGCCACTTCATACAAACTAAAGCCCTTGACACTACTTCCGTCCACAGCAACTATGGTATCCATCGGCAGCACCCCACCCATGTCTGCAGGACCACCAGGTACTGGTGAGACTATGACTGGAATTTCGTTACCAATATCATCTTTGAGATATGCCATTTCAATTCCCACGCCCGTGACATTGGCTGACATCGTTGAATCGGTCAAGGAAGCATATTTTTCCGGCTCAAGGAACCTTGTAAATGGATCGTCCAGCTTTGCAAGCATTTTGCGAATCGCATCATAGGTCTGTTCCGTGCTATCCATGGGCGTTCTTTTAACAGTATCCTCTCTGTATTTAAACCAAGTCACGCCGTTGAAAGTTTTGTCGACGTAAGCTTTGTCAACCGCGCGCCAGGCCTCTAGGAATAACAAGTTATTTGAACTGATGCCGGATGAAGGAAGAGCGGGTCCAAGTTCAAGTGCAAGTGAAAGAGCAAGGCAACAAGCAGCAGCAAAGAAAGAACGATTCGCAATATCGGCTGTTGTTTGAGTGCCACGCCTGGCGCGATTGGCGGCTCCTCTGTACTTATAGCGCGCTGAATGCTCGCCTGGACCGCGGAGAGTGTAGAGGAGCCCATTAGTGCTCGTTGGCCATTTCTGTTGCTTTTTGTTCTGACTGCGGCCAAAACTACGGGTAGGATGCAGTGGTCTAAGACAAACGAGCATTTGGGGCTCCTTGTATAGGAGGCAAGCGACGGCGAAAGTAGATGGACGCTCGTTCTCGCTCCGCAACAATCCGTGGGTTGAGTTCCGTGTGTGCCCCGAAAGATGCTTCAACGCGTGCTATGGAATACTTGCTTGGGTTGTAATGCTCGTCAGTCCAGTCCGTCCTTTTTCTTGCAAGTTAAGGATATGACTAATTAACTTAAGAATGACGGTCTGATTTACGAAAAATCGAAATGCCCATACAATTCTCGGTTACGAATTTCGGAAATGGGGAATCTAATGGGAAAATTTTCGGAAATCGGCACCCTCCTTACACAGCATGGCATGCCGCCTCTTTGCGAGCGCGCCGACGCCTCCAAACTGCACGGATCGACGTGAAAGTTCGCAAGGACGTAGCTAAGACTATGGAGCGTCGTTCTGTGTTCTCGGGATTCAAAAAAAAGAATGGCCGAAAATCGACGGTCTAATTCGTGTTTCTTGAGTTATTTCCGAAATTAGTCGTATCCTTAACTTGCAAGAAAAAGGACGCTAAAACCGTGCTGGTCAGGACTGTTTATAAGGGACGGACGTACATACATATATAATCATATATATATACGGGGTACATTTAAAAGAAGGACGCTTATGACGATATGGAATAAATATGTTCAATAATGATAAAATTTAATCGGAGTACCTTAATTAATTCCTGTATGTTCCTATACATCATCGTATGGGCAAATTCTCAGATTCCTATATGTATGTGATGCTATAGGAGTTCCTATAAAGTTCCTATACGGTTACATATGTTCCTTATGTTCCTGTATTTTTTTTTGGCACGGCAGCGCGTGGCACGCTTCAGGATGTCAAAAGGGAGCGGCCGAAGAGCCGCTTCGGGGTCGTTTAAACTCTAAACCCTGAAAACCCATCCCCAACCCCCTAAAGACACGGCGCGGACCCTAAAGATACAGCGCACCACTCGTCACTCGCGCGTCAGCGGCTACTTGAGCGCGCATCTTGCTCGTGTAAAAAACCGCTCTTGTCAGCGCGCGGCGCGCTTCAGGATATATATGGGAAGAATTAACTCAATGATGACTCGTCCCGCCCGGTGGCATAAAAAAAATACCGTAACAGAGATGAATTATGGTTAAGGGAAGAATTAACCCAAGGATAACCAGTCCCGCCCGGTGCCAAAAAAAAAATGGGAACACAGCTGTCAATTAGACATACTCTTCGCTTGCAAGTCAATTGATGACGTGCTCGTCAGGTCCTGCTAGTCAGCACTACTCGTATTTCCGTCCGTGGTAATCCAGTGTATATTATTCGGCCGAGCGACTGGCTTAAGCACTTTGCGGTCGCGCGTCTCGTCAAACTCGGTGCGTCTCGACAAAGTATATACCGGATGACAGAAGAAATATACAGGCTCCACCACGAGTGGTGGCAAAGCAGACCGCTATACCCAGAGGATGAAAATGAAGAAGATGAGGAGGTTGCCGAGCTTGTTGAGGCCCAAGTTTTCCCGTCGCAAAACTCTCGGAAGAGGCTCTTTTCTGCGGCTGGGCCTCGGGAAAGCATGTCGGCATCTCGCTGCCCTCGTGCATCCCCTCCCGGCAAACGATATCGGCCCGATTCCAAGGACTGCGAACACCACGGCGCAACCCAACAAAAACTCGCGATTTATGCTGGAAAGCAACTAGACAAGAAAGTCGTTCTCCCAGCTTGGGTCCGCCAAACGAAACTTTCAGCTGGAGAAAACGACAATAAACTTGTAACGGCCGCTCTCGTCGCAAATCAACTGCTTCAACAGTCAATTGCACTTATGATAGCAGACATAGAAAGCAGGATGCAAGGTACAAATGAGTACCCAGGACGGTGCGGTTCTTTCACCTATGAAAGTTCACATGACATGCTCTGGTCACCCGCTGTCGACTTTTGCGATGACGACGATCCGAGCGACGCGCAAACTGATTTGTGTGAAACGTTAAACTTGCAGAGAGCATTTGACTTCCGACTCCAGAGCTTTTTGCACACAAAATACTTCAAAGAAACCTTGCACACAGTGAGTCCTTCAGAGATTGCCTCTCGTCAGCTTTGGAGCGACTCTCATCATCCAAACGGAGTGACAGGGTCGCCTTGGGCGCGACTCCGTACACATGCACCACTGAATTTCAGGAAAATCAGGCCCTGGACAGCAAACGATGATAAACAACTCAAACAGGGTGTGCACTGTTATTATCATAGTGCAAGATTGCTCCATCACGAACACGTGACTCTTGCCGAAGTCGCAGGCGTCGGACTTGCGCGTCTTGAAGATTTGCTGAAACCTTCCAAATTTCTTATGTCCGCGATGAACGACACCGGAAACATTCTATGGGAAGAACTTGTAGGGGCTGTTTCTTTCTGTGTTTTGCTTGCTTTTCGGTTATTGTCTACAAACCAAAATGAAAAGAAGAGCCGGCTTGTGAATTGACCTTAATTTTTGGCAAGTGTATATCTTCCTGCCCGTCAACCAGAAGATTGTCGTCTGCGTTGGACTAACTGTCGCGATCCTCGAATACAACAAGGAGTATTCACGAATGATGAAGATGATTTATTGGTTAAGCTATTTCAAGAGAATGGAAACGCCACCTGGCTCTCAGTTGCTTCGCAATTATCTCGTTGTGGCGACGTATTGCACATCAATAAACAGGAGCGAACTCCCACTCAATGTGCAGGCCGATATCAAGCTCACTTGAATTCAGACCTCATAAAAAGCAAATGGACGATGGAGGAGGATGCAAATCTTTGCCGTTTTGTTCAGCTAAATGGACTTGGGAGGTGGGCAGAAGCTGCGTTGCAACTTCCGGGCCACACACATGCACAAGCACTACATCGTTGGCATAAAGTTCTTGTTCCAGGGAGACAGAAAGGAACCTGGTCAAAACATGAGGATGAATCGTTGCGCCTCGCGGTAGCAGCTTACACACATGTTAAAAAGGCATCGGCAGGTGCTGTGTGTGATACAGAGGACACTGGAATGAAAAACACATGCAATATAGGAGTGGCACTCCCATGGTCAAAAGTTGCATCGCATGTTTCCTCACGGACAGATGTTCAATGCCGTGAGCGTTGGACGAATGTCCTCGATCCTGACCTTCAGACGTCTGCTGCAATGATCTGGAAGCAAGCTGATGATGATGCACTTCGCGCAGCAATTAAAGAATTCACAACTCTTCGCAGCTGTGCGAACCGCGGCGGAGTTTCTGTGATTGCGTGGTCGCGAGTTGCTAAACGTTTGGGCCAGAATCTCACTGATAAAATGTGTCGAAATCGCCACAAGCGTATTGTTCGCGCTCAGAGAAGTGGAAAATCCCGTGGCGGCTTGCGTGTGCACAAAGTTTAGGAAGGGTTGCACTTGGTAAGGTGCTTCGTGTTATGCTGGGAAGATTGCACACCAATAAAATTGAATGACAACACATCACTACCTTCTTAAGATCTTAAACAAGTTCTAGCTGAATACTTGCGACAAGCGTGCACTCGGTTAGGCATCTAGACTCCCACAATAAAATTGATGAAGGCATCATGAGGATTTTTGTGATGCCCAAATATTATTTAGTTGGACAACAATTTGATGGTCGCAAGGATGCTGTCACAGACGCTCTTGCTATCGACGATGAGGTTCCTGACATTAGCAGTGCGCACCTAGATTGCCAGTGTCCTTGAGGACCCAATCATCATCTGGATTGTCTGGGTCAATAACAGTCGCTGCAGTCTCCAAATGATTTGTGTCCATTTCATTTGCTTGCTTTTGGTTTGACTCTGTTAAATTACCAGCTTCATGCAACTGGGTAAGATCTTCGCACACAACCTCAGCATCATGCATCATGTTCGCATCTACATTTTGTTTGTCGTCGCTCAATTTTACAGCACTCATATTGTCAGCAATTCCAGAAAGGGCATTGCTCTCACGATCCCCAAAGCTCAAAGCTGGGATGATCGATGTATTTGATCGAAAGTGTTCTTCAACCTGTAAAGATGAGTCAAAATTTGGGAACAAATTTTTATACTCAGCCGGGTCTGCAAGTGCATTGGCTGCTTTCTTGTTTGTCTTCGAAAGGTCGGACCTCCATAAATCTACGATTCGTGAAATTTTAGATGGGGCGAATGCGCGAGACATGAATGCTGCCTCTGGGATGCGGCCGGTATTACATAGCAACTCAATGCAATCATCAATCTTGTTCAAAAGGAACAGACAAACAAAAGCAACGTTATTTTTCCCAGTATGTCTAGCAAGGTTAGCGAGCTCCTGAAGCTTCACTGTTGACGCGGTGGCAGAGTACAGCAACAGTTGGCCTGAAAGATCACCGGCCTTCGAAAGGCAAGCTGATGCAAGTTGAATGTTTCCTGCAGACATGGCTGACTCCCCAAGTTGCTTCCATTTGGATTCAACTGCAGAGACGCTATTATCATCGATGATACTTCGCGCAACAAGTAGCTCTCCAAGTTGCATCGCAAGTTCAAACTTATAATCGGGATCGGTGGCAAGGCGCAGTGCATCTGACACAAGACCACGCGACTCGAGAAATCGCGCCATGTTATTGTGCCGCTCTTTTGGAATGGTTGGCAGAAGTTCCTCTGCGGCCTCAAACTCGCCACGCAACACAAGCGTTTTGTACTCAATAAGGCTCAAAAGTAAGGTGTATGAAACCACGGAAAAATCTTTGTCGATAAGATAGACGCGATTCTGTGCAGCTAGGTATCCAAGCAAATACATCGGGCGGTCCAAGTGAAAAATGGTTGTCACTTCGCCACCGACGCAATAATTTAGACGCCAATCCGTATTGTTGTATATGAAGCATTCACCAACCCAAACAGCAGTGCGAACAGTTTCTCCGACCTCTGCTAACAGCTCAAACGCGTTTTCAACACCTTCACTTTCGTCAACATTGCCATTTTCAAAGGCTGCTACAGTTGCTTGTGCATTATACCGCAATATGAAGAATGAAGCTTCACTTGCGATCGCAACAAGATCGGTTGCCTCAGACCACCAAACATCTTTCACAGCAACATCAATCCGACGAATAACGCGGGACTCAGCCCAATCATAAAAGCAAATGAAATCTGTTGACCTCAACCCCATAAGTGTCCCACCGTGAAGTCCCTCAACGGCAAAATGAGGCCGAAATGATGTTTTCTCTTTGAATTGATTGAACACCTTGATCTTTGAAGGAGATTCACGGACAGCAAACTCTGACGAGTCAACAGACCAGCCAAAGTCAAGAGCCGCGCCGAAAGCTTTATTGCGCCAAGCCAAGGCGGTGTAGATGACATACTCTCCATCGCCACATGCAGACACAAACCGGCCATTCGGGCCATGAACGAGACTTTGCGGGTACAGGTCGCAGCTGCCAAGTTCTTTTATTGTTAGCGGTAGACGCTCCCCATCCAGCACCTCAAATCCAGAGGGAAGAGATTTGACATTCACAGTTTGCACATCATTGTGCTTCGACCATATGATTTTTCCGCTGGCATCCATGGAAGCGACCGGGTCTTCCCGGCCAATTTTGAACATTAAAGTGCCTTCATCATATCCCACTGCTACTGCATTAGAGCCCTTGAGAACGGCAATGCCCCACACTCGCTCTAGCCCATAGTTCAAGGTGTTTTCAAGGCGATATGTTGTGCTATGCCAGATGCGGATTGTGCCATCTTCAGAACCAGAGATGACTACAGGAAGCTCTGGGTGAAAACATACCGTGGAAACATTGTGAGCATGTCCATCGAGTGTTTGCACGCAACATTTTGTCTGAAAGTCCCAAACTTTAACAAGCTTATCGTCGGCGCCAGAAATAAGGTACGGTCGGTCACCACCGCCGAAATATTCAACACAGTTCACACCCTTTTCGTGTCCTTCCAGGGTGAAGTTGGGGCTATTTTGTCCGATAGACCAAACCTTGATGGTCCGATCGAGTGAGGCAGAAGCGAAGGTGTTTGTGTCTTTTGGGTTGAATACGGCCTGCATCACATAATGGGAATGGCCTTCAAACACTTGGGTGCAAGCCCAGTCTTTTTCCCAATCCCAGAGTTTGATAAGCATGTCGTCAGAACTTGTTAGGAGGTATGGTGAAGTCGGGTGAACAGAAATACAGCGGATGTAGTCGGTGTGTGCCTCAAATGACTTCACAAGCTCTGTTGTGTTATAGTTGTACGTGCGCACGAACATATCATCCGATCCACAAACTATCCACTGCTTGCGAGCCACCCATTTTGCAGTGCGTACTGGCAACTCAGTGACTTCAAAAGACTTTACAAGGGTGTTTGTCTGGTGGTTCCAAACGTAAACATTTCCACTGTACAGATTGGCAAGAATCCAGGGCTCAGTTGGGTGCAGCTCGACACCTTTGATTCTATCAGAACGCTGAACGAGTTTGCGTTTTATATCTAGGCGCAGCGGCATGGCTCTCGCTGTGGAATCTCGAAAGAAAGAAGGCCCTCAGGTCCACGATCGCGCAGATTCCGTTCGTTACCCAAAATTATGTTGGGCTGTACTCAACGGGTTATCACCGTCGCTTTGCCTTTTGGAAATGCAGCCGTGACTACGAAAACGAAGATGTCGAAGTCAGGAAAGTCTCCGGTCAGCACAGGGGAGGTTTCTTTGATCGTGGCTTGAACGCTATTTTGAACCCTATGAGATACTTTCTTCCTCGCAGTGCTTGTTCTTCTGATGACGTTTGCTGATGGTAGTGCGTCCCTCTTTGCTCTGGCTCACAAAAAAATGAAACAGCGCGCGACACTTTGTTGAGAGGGTGGCACGGCTGGCCGCGCTAGGTAATTGAAATTGAGGTAAAGATGATCATTTACCTCGAAAATCTCAACAAAATAAATGCATGCTACCTTCGAAGGTATATGAATAACATTGAATGACCCAGCCACCTGCTTTTCATATATACATATCATATTCCAGATATGGATATAATATTCTGGATTTCAACCAGCATGTTGGCCACCCTAGCTAGCTATATATATTAAATACCTTCGGTAACTAGATAGCTAGTACGAAACCTTATTACATACCTTCGAAGGTACCTTCGAACGAAGATATTAAATATAATATAATACCTTCGTAATAACTACGTACTGTAGTGATTAGGGCTAACGATGTTAATAAGTCTTGAATTTCACTTTATTTGGAACGTGAATTTGATCAATATACGACGATTAAATCAATTTGTACCGCTTGCTCCAAATAAAGTTAACGGTCGGTGGTACATATCATAATAAGTTATTGTCGTTATTTAGGGTGGCCCAACCTGCTGGTTGAAATCCAGCGCAGAATACATGCATTATAATAATATTATTATTGATACTGTTACGAAGATACACTGCCCGAAGTGCTCCGTCGGCTGGAAATACGTAAGTCGCACCCTCGAAGCAATAGCAATGATCATTGGACTTGTAAGAAATAGTTTAAGTATCATATTGCCTCTTGAAGTTGAAAGCTTTTGAGCAGAGTCAAAAATACAAAGAGGGGAAGTCATACTGGAGAGGTAACTTCAGTATTCCTGCTCGTCACCTAGCCCCAATCATTCATTTGCCTGCCATAGAGCTAAGCTGGTCGATAACATATCAAGACTGCTAAATTGCTGTGATTTTCTGCTAAAGGGGCAATTTGCAGACGAGGGATGTTCATGTCTTCAATGGCACCAGTTCAAAGCTGGGACCCTGCACCACATTCTATTAAATTAGCCCAAAGAACTCGTCGCCTTCTTCCCAAACAACCGCACAAACCGCAAGGCCTCGAGGTTGAGAGAGCTCAAGAGACACAGTACTGGTCATTTGTTTGTTTGTTACGAAACTGTGCACGCCTGATGTAGCGTTCATCGATATCTGACAAAGTTCCTTATCTTGTTCTGCTTTTGCGACAGTGGATATATTTTCTCCTCCCGCTATATCGTACCTGTGCAGCAATCGCCTCCATTTTTTCACCTGACCATCATAACTCCTCTTGCTACATATCTGATACGGGTCAGGTGTTCGAGGATGACCGATCTTGTTCCTGCTTCGAACCTCTCTGGGTACTAGTTGAAGATATCGCACATATCCCACAGTGTTGTAGCCGTACTGAACTTGCCTAAGACGAGTCTGCAGTCGACGGCTTAAATCGTTCACACCATTTGCGTTCGAACCAGTAGTAAAATTTACTTGTTGGGAAGCTTTCGCAAAGTTCTGCCATTCGATAGACCAGTTCGAAGCGTCTTCCTCTCTATCAATGTTTGCCTGATTTTTCGCGACTCCAACGACGGCACGAAGGCGCGCGTTGGGCTGATCAGAAAGGTCTGTCATACTCGACACTTCACGGAGAAAATCTGAAGCCTCAGCACAAACAAACCATTTCGGAAACCGCAAAGTTCGTCCTGCAGGAAGTGTTAGCTGCTGACGAAAGTTCGTAAACGAGCGAGTTAAAGTGTTCGATGTACCTTATTCTGCTTCGAATGAATAAGGTGGCTTAGCCCGATCGAAAACCAGACAAGTAATGATGTTCCTTCGTAACGCGCGTTACGTATCTATTAAACATGGGGTTGTAATGCCTAACTATAGCCCCCGTAGTCGAGGGTTAGTTTAATTGGGGTTTGCAACAGGGTTCGGCTGTTATGCGCGTTACGTAATTAACGAGTTACGTAATTAATTACCTTCGAAACTCGTAGCACTACCTTGCTTCGAAGGTAATGATACGCAAGTATTATTATTATTCATGCCTCGTAATCATATTTATCTTCATTATTCGGCATAGCC